>Ga0315334_10003114_pt1 | contig 10386 bp, 10 predicted proteins | sample M150034915metaG_FD_205555 | JGI IMG/M metagenome (GOLD analysis project Ga0315334, IMG submission 205555) | Ammonia-oxidizing marine archaeal communities from Monterey Bay, California, United States - M1 500m 34915 | ecosystem: Environmental > Aquatic > Marine > Intertidal zone | place: USA... | reverse complement strand
GTGTCGATGTCGAGCCGATCGGCGAGTCCGGCGTCCGACGGATCTGCCTCGGAGCGGGGCAGGACCTCCTCGACGGGGACCGGACGACGTCCCCGTCGGCGAAGTTCGTCGAGGCAGGCGTTGGTGGTCACCCGGTGAAGCCAGGTCGTGAACCTGGCTCGGCCGTCGAACCGGTCGAGACGCGTCGCAATGGCGATCAGCGCCTCCTGGGTGGCGTCGGCGGCATCGGCGTCGTTGCCAGCCATCCGGCGACAGATCGACCAGATCCTGTCGTGGTGGCGGCGCAGGAGTCGGTCGAGGGCCTGTCGGTCGCCGGAGCGTGCCGCTGCGACCAGGTCGTCGTCGCTTGGATCGTCGAAGGGCGGTGGAGCGGCGATGGTCGGAAATTTAGTCCCAGCCGAGCAGGCTCCACCCAGTACCCAGGAGGGCGGAGGTGAGAACCACGGCGGCGGCCAACGTGACAAGGAGGAGGAGTCCGAGCATGGCGCCGGAGAGTCGGCTGAGGGCACGGTGGCGGTCCTCGACGGCGTCGAGTTCGGGCCTGGCTTCCGCAGGCTGCAAGGCCATCCGGAAGTCGAGCACATTCGTGGGACGATCGGCCTCTGGTGCGGTCAGCATCCGGTCGACGAACTGTCGGAGGTGTGCGTGGACCTCGGCACGTGGGCAGTGGGCCAGCAACTCGGCCAGCAGGATCACAAGGGCTTCGAGGTCGGCCTGCGGGTCGAACGGCCCGGGCCCGCCCTCTCCGGTTCCCCGGAAGTCGGTCAGGAGGATTGCGCCGTCTGCGCGGACGAGGACGTTCGAGGAACGCAGCGCACCGTGGGGGACCCCCGACCGGTGGGTGGTCTCGAGCACCCTGGCCACGGCATCGATCAGGGCGACGACGTCGTCGGGGTCGAGGTCGGGCTGTCGATCGAGGAGGCGGTCGAGGGGCGTCGCATCGACCCGTTCGGTCACGACCACGGCGAGGCCGTCATGGTCGGTGATGTCGAACACGGCGGCGACGCCGGGGAGGGGGAGATGGGCGGCACCGGTGGCGACATCGCCGGCGTGGACGAGTTTCACGGTGACGGGGCGTTCGAGCACGGCATCGTGTCCTGCCCACACCTCGGTGCGTGTCGTGCTGCCGAGGAGTTCGTCCAGGCGATACCGGGTGGCGATGATCGCCCCGGGTGCGCCACCGCGAGGGTGCTGCAGTGCCATCGCCACCGACGGTAACGAGTGGCCCGTTTCCGGTGGTGTATGGCTGGTTCGGCCCGGTCGGGCCCCGGCCCGGTCAGGCCTTCAGGACCATGCCCACGCCGACGAGGCCCGGGCCGCCGTGGCTGGCGACGACGGGGCCGACCACGTCCACGCGGATGTCGTTGCGGCCGGTGTCTGCCGCCACCTGGGCGACGAACGCGTCGATGTCGTCGGCCATGGCGTGGGCGATCGCCAGGCGGTCGATGTTGTCGGCGTTGTCGGTGACGGTCGAGCGCAGCCACTCGAGGGCCTTCTTCCGGGTGCGCTGCTTGCCGGCCTCCTCGACCTCGCCGGAGCTGAAGTCGAGTAGGGGCTTGATCGACAACATGCTGCCGAGCAACGCCTTGGCGTTGCCGATCCGGCCGCCCTTCTTGAGGTTCTCGAGGGTGTCGAGGACCGCATAGACCCGGGTCCGGGCCGAGAGGTCGGCGACGACAGCGGTGATTTCGTCTGCGGATGCGCCATCCGAAGCGGCCTGGGCGGCCGCAAGCACGATCGTGCCGAGTCCGCAGGTGACCGACCCGCTGTCCAGCACCCGGATGTCGCCGTCGATGTCCCGTGCGCCGGCCTCGGCGGCCTCCATCGTCGCCGACACCTTCCGCGAGAGGTTGACGCAGACCACCTGGTCGGCGCCGCCGTCGAGGGCACGGCGAAACGCCTGATCGAACTGTCCGGGCGATGGCGCGGCAGTCTGTGGGAGGTGCTCGCTGGTGGCCATGCGGTCGTAGAACTCGGTGATGCTGAGCTGTTCGCGGTCGATGAGCTCCTCGTTGCCGAAGCGGATGCTCAGGGGCACGATCTCGATGCCGTACGACGCGACTTCGTCGTCGGTGAGATCGCAGGCACTGTCGGTGACGATCCTGACGGTCATGGGTCCTCCCCGGGGTTGGGCGCAGCGTAGTCGTCGGACGGATTGGGTCTGCCGTTGCGGGCGGATCGGAACCACCACACACCGAGGACCAGCAGCGCCCCGGCGAGGAGGAATACGCCGACACCGGAGAGTTGGGTGCTGCGCACCAGAAGTGTCGATGACTGGAGTTGTAGGAGTTCCGAGGGGTCGGGCGAGCGGACCGTGATCTGGAGGCGGGCGTCGCCTGAGGTCCTGGCCTCCACGAGGATGGAGATCCGGTTGGTGCCCGGACTCAGCGTCGCATCGAGGGTGTCCCCATCCGGGAAGTCGAGCCGACCGTCGGATTCCAGGTGCATCCGGACATGCACGGGCACGGAGAGGCCGTTATCGACCGTGAAGGGGACGGTTGCCCGTCGGGACGTGAGTCGGACGTTCTGGTCGTCGGGCGCCTCGAAGGCGTCGAGGACCACGAGGACGGCGTCGTAGACGGCACGAAGGTACGGCTCCCCCTGCCCGGTGTCGAGTTCTGCTGCTGCAGTCGCCTCGAGCAGGTCGTTGAGGTGTGCGATCTCCGGCCGCCGTCCTCCGACGAGCGATTGGTAGGCCTCGATCGTGATCTCGACGAGGCCCCGGTCCCGGATCTTTGCTGCGGCGGAGGCGACCGGCTCGGGCCACAGGGTCTTCAGGGGGATCGTGTCGGGGTCGAGGGTGGCGATCGAACTGAAGAGGACGGGGAGCGGCGCCAGGTCGACGAACGGAGCTTCTTCCAGCCCTCCGAGCAGGACGTCGAGGAGGTGGGCGTCCAGCGCCGAGGGATCGGAGATGGTGATCACGGTCTGACGCGGGATTACGGGCTCGGTCCAACTGCGTACCGCCAGGTCGGCGAGCAGGTGCTGGACGGCGGCCACGGGTCCGTCGGGGCCGACGAGGTGCTCGTTGAGGTCGGGGTCGATGACGAGGGCAGTGAACGGCGAGCCGCTGGCGCCGCGGAGTCGGACGGGTTGGGTCATGGTCGCCAGGTCGTCGGGTCGGGGATCGAGGTGGTCGGCGCCGACGATGAAGCGTTGGCTACCGAGGTGGCTGAGGAGGTCGAGGGTCTCGTCGATGCCGGTGGGCGGAAGGTGGACGATCGACCGGTCGGGGGTGGTTCCGAGTTCGTCGGCGAGCGCGAGGTCTCCATGGTCGAGGATGTCCCGATAGATGTCGGGGCGTTCGGCTTGGCGCCAGGCCTCCGGATCGGCGGTGACGAACGGTGACGAGGCCAGCCGGATCCCACCTCCGATAACGCCGATGAGGTCGTCGAGCAGTCGGGCGTGGGCGGCGTCGCCGGACTGGGCGAGGGCGACGACGGTCGCCGGCGGCATGCGCAGGTCGGCGGCTACGAGTGGGTGGTCGACGAGGGCGTTGACGACGGATCGGAGACTGCGGACGGTGTCGGGGTCGATGCGGTTGGCCCCGTCGGATTGGAGTGGTGGGGGTCCGGTGATCTCGATGACGAGGGCGGTCAGAAGCGGGAACGGGGGCTTGTCGTCGGGTAGGTGGAGAACCATCGTGTGGACCCGGTCGAGAAGTTCGCCGTCGAGCGTGGTGAGCAGGATCGAGAGCGGGTGCACCGATCCGGGATTCGTCGGGAGGTCGTTCCCGGGTCCGATGTCGAGTTCGAGGGAGGCCACGCCTCCGGCGCCGAGGTGGTCGGCGAGTGGGAAGGTCACCGGAGAGCCCACCGGGTCGGGGAGTGACTCGCCTTCGACTTGTACTCCGCCGAGGAGCCCGCTGGCGCCGATCGACTCGTGGAGGCGGAAGGTCAGGAGCCCCTCGTCGACCGATCCGGTGACCCGGAGGTCGATGGCGAGTACGCCCAGGCTGTCGACCCAGGGCGACTGGCCGACCAGGGTGATGTTCCCGCCGGCCTCTGCAGCACCGGCCGGCAGGGGCATCGTCGATCCGAGCAGTGTGAGGGCGCCGAGCAGGGCGGCGGCGACCGACGAGGCGAGTCGGCCCGTGGGCGGTGGGGGGGTCACGAGGATCGGGACTCCAGGCGGAGCACGGAGAGGCCGCCGGGCCGATCGGTGAATCCCGCCGATCGGTAGAGGTCCAGCGCAGGGTCGTTGTCCGGCTGGGTGTTGACGAGGACCGTCGTGGCTCCATGGTGCGCCAGCCAGTGGAGGGCGTCGTCGAGGAGCATCCGACCGATGCCCCTGCCCTGCTGGTCCGGGTCGACGGCGAGGCGTTGCAGGTAGCCCTGGTCGCCCGAGCGCCCCGTGACGGCATAGCCGACGACCTTCCGTCGTGTCGGGCCCCCGACGGACACGACCCGCCGCCGACAGGAGGGCGTGGCGGTCCGGGCATCTTCGAAGGCCATCCGGTCGAGTCGCCAGAACGCGGAGAAGGCGGCGGCGTCGATGTCGAGTACGCGCGACAGGTCGCGACGGCGCATGCGACGGGTGGTGCGGGTGCCGTGGCGGCGGGTGGTGGAGCCGTCGACCGGACGGGGATCTGCGAGGAGGAGGTACAGGTCCTCCTCGGTCCGGAAGCCGGCGTCGAGGAAGGGTCGCTGCTCGTCGGGGGTCAGTGCCGAGGTGAGGATCGTGTCGTAGCCGTGGGCCCGGACGTGGTCGACGACCTCGGCAACCGATGGTCGGTCGAGCAGTCCGCCGCCGAGGGGGACGACCTGGGCCTCTGGGCAGTCGCCGCGACGGGGGCCGAAGCGGAAGCGGACGCCGGTGGAGGCGGTGAACATCCGGGATCGGGCGGACGACCGGGATGACCGGGAGGCGGATGACAGCAGGGCCATGGCGATGGGTCCACACTACGGCGAGTGGATGGTGGTGGCCCGTCGCAACCGGCGATGGGCACTGCCCGTCGGGGTGCGGCACGGCACCCCGGGCGCCCGGACGCCGGGGGGTACGCTCGCCGCGGTGAGCGTCCTTGTGGTGACCGACGAACGCTTTCTCGACCACCGGCCGGGAGAATCCCACCCCGAGCGGCCGGCGCGGCTGGAGGCGGTGTGGTCAGGCCTCGACGCGGCCGGCCTCGGCGATGCGGTGGTCCGGCGGCCGGCGATGGCTGCGTCCGAAGAGGACCTGCTGCGGTGCCATCCGGCCTCGCACCTCTCCTCCCTGATCGAGCTCGACGAGGCGGGTGGTGGTCGGGTCGACGCCGATACGGCGATGAGCGCCGGCTCGTGGACTGCGGCGCGCCTGGCTGCCGGGGCGGGCCTCGTGGCCGTAGGGGCCCTGCGCGACGGTGAGGCGGACACGGCCTTCTGCGCCGTCCGCCCGCCTGGCCACCACGCCACGCCGACGCGGGCGATGGGCTTCTGCCTGCTCAACAACGTCGCTGTTGCAGCGACGGTGCTGGCCGACGGCGGCGAGCGGGTGGCCATCGTCGACATCGACGCCCACCACGGGAACGGGACCCAGGACGCCTTCTACACGGATGACCGGGTGCTGTACGTCTCGTGCCACCAGTGGCCGCTGTATCCGGGCACTGGTGCGCCCGACGAGATGGGTGAGGGGGCGGGTACCGGGTCGACCGTCAACCTGGCCCTTCCGGCCGGCGCTGCCGGCGACACCTACCGGTATGCGTTGGACGCCGTGGTGATCCCGCGGGTCGAGCGCTTCGCCCCCGACTGGCTGCTGGTGTCGGCCGGGTTCGACGCACACCGTTCCGATCCACTCACCCAACTGGGCCTCACCGCCGGCGACTTCGCCGACCTGACCGCCCGACTGGTCGGCCTCGTGCCGACCCGGCGCAGCATCCTGTTCCTCGAGGGGGGCTACGACCTCGACGGCCTGGCTGCCGCCTCCGGGGCGGCAGTGGCCGCTGCGATCGGCGTCGACTTCCGTCCGGAGGCGGCCAGCGGAGAGGGTCCGGGCAGGGCAGCGGTCGACGAGGCGGCGGTGCTGCACGGGCTGGTGGAGCGATGACTGCGGCATCGACGGGTGCGCTCTTCGGGGCGCAATGTGCGGTGGTCGGCCCCCTGGCCCGGCGGTTTGCCGCCGACGGCCAGCGGCTCTACCTCGTCGGCGGGGTCGTACGCGATGTGCTCCTGGGCCGGATCGGGGACCACCCCGACTTCGACCTGACCACCGACGCCCCGCCGGACCGCATCCGCCGACTCATCGAGGGGGTGGCGGACGCCGTCTGGCTCCAGGGCGAGAAGTTCGGCACCATCGGAGCCCGCCTGGGGGCACACACCTTCGAGATCACGACGCACCGGGCCGAGGCGTACCTGTCGGATTCCCGGAAACCGGTGGTGTCGTTCTCGACACGGCTCGAAGACGACCTCCTGCGACGGGACTTCACGGTGAACGCCATGGCGTTCGACGTCGTCGACGAGACCCTGCACGACCCCCTGGGTGGGCAGGCAGACCTCGACGCCCGCCTGTTGCGCACCCCGCTCGCACCGGAGGAGTCGTTCTCGGACGATCCGCTGCGCACGCTGCGCGCCGCCCGCTTCCTCGCCGGCTACGAACTGACGGCGGCGCCGGGGTTGCTCGAGGCCGCCGGGTCCGTGGCGGAGCGGCTACGGATCGTGTCTGCGGAACGCATCCGCGACGAACTGTGGCGGCTGTTCGCCCTGCCGGATCCCGGGGTCGGCTTTGCCTTCCTGGACGAGGCCCGCCTGTTGCCCCTGCTGCTCCCGGAGGTCTCGGACCGGTCGGCCGAGCAGCGGGCCGAGGCATTTCGCCGGTCTGTGGCGGCCGAGCCGGTGCCCGAGGTACGCCTCGCTGCGCTGCTTCTCGAAATGCCGGCTCCGGAGTTGGACGGGCGTCTGCGGGCACTGCGCCTGTCGGGCGAACAGCGGACGAAGGTGCTCGGACTGGTGTCGGCCGTGGGGAGGGTTCGAGAACGGACGGACGACGGTTGGTCCGACGAGGCGGTCCGGCGACTGGCCGCATCGGCGGGCGACCAGCTGGCGGCGACGGTTGCCCTGGCGACGGCCGCCGGTGTGGCGACCGGGATATTGCAGACGCGTCTCGGGGCCCTGCGCGCCGACGGCGAACTCGACGACCTGGGCCCGGCACTGGGTGGCGCCGAGGTCATCGACCTGCTCGGTCTCGAGCCCGGCCCCGACGTGGGTGAAGCCCTGGCCTGGTTGGCAGACCTGCGGTTCGGGGAGGGCCGGCTGGATCCGGACGAGGAGGGGCGTCGCCTCGTGGCCTGGTGGGAGGGCCGCTGAAGGAGGACTCCTTCGCCTGGGTGCACGTCGGGAGGCGCCGGAGTGTCTTGCGGACATGCCCTACAGTGGAGCATGGCCATCGGACCGGCGACCAGGGGACTGGTGCCGGATCCGCGTCCCGCCGACGTCGACTACCGACTGGTCCGGCAGGGCAGGCTCACGGCCTTTCGCAACGGCGTCCTCGCCCGCGACCTGGTCTGCGACGCCCAACCGATGCTGCGGCGCAATGCCCACCACTGTGGCAAGCGCACCGGCGAGACCTGTCCGGTCTGCGAGGAGTACGAGTTGGCACACGTGGTCTACGTGTTCGGGCCCCGTCTCCCCGCCCACGGTCGCTGCCTCTCGGCGCCCGGCGAGCTGGCCCGCTACGACGCCCGACCGGGCACCTTCGCCGTCTACACCGTCGAGGTGTGTGCGGCCTGCGCCTGGAACCACCTGGTCCGGGTCAGCTCGATCGGCCGCGGCTGACCACGTGGGAACCGGCGCTCCGTCCTTCGACGGCGCCACGCGTCACACGGTTCGCAATCGATGCTCGCCGAGGACGCTGCTACGCTCCTGATCGACCGCCGGCAGCCACAGCGCGCTGGACGGGAAGGGAGGCAGGAAATGACCCAGCAGATGACGGTGCCAGCCGTTCGGGCACGCAAGGCGTCGGACGGCGCCGATCCACTCGTGATGCTCACCGCCTACGACGCCCCCGGCGCTCGCATGGTCGACCAGGCCGGTGTCGACCTGATCCTGGTCGGCGACTCGGTGGCCATGGTGGTGCTCGGCTACGACGACACGCTCCAGGTGACGGTTGCCGACATCGCCCATCACACTGCTGCGGTGGCCCGTACCCGGCCGGAGGCGCTGATCGTCGCCGACATGCCGTGGATGAGCTACCACGTGTCGGTCGAGGAGACCGTCCGCAACGCCGCCGTCCTGATCCGGGCGGGCGCCCAGGCGGTCAAGCTGGAGGGCGGCCGTCGCCGGCTTCCGATGATCGAGGCGCTGGTCGCTGCCGAGGTTCCGGTGATGGGCCACATCGGCCTGACGCCCCAGTCGATGCACGCCATGGGGGGCTTCAAGGTTCAGGGCCGTGATGCCCAGGCGGCGCTCGGACTGGTCGACGACGCCAAGGAGCTTGCACACGCCGGGTGCTTCGCGATCGTGCTGGAGGGCGTACCGGACCGGGTGGCCGCCCGGGTCACCCGCACCGTCGACGTGCCGACCATCGGCATAGGCGCCGGCCCCGATTGCGACGGACAGGTGCTGGTCTTCCACGACGTCCTGGGCCTCGAGCACCGGGTGGTGCCGAAGTTCGTGCGTCGCTACGCGGACCTGCACACCGAAGGCGTGGTTGCGCTACGGCACTTTGCCGACGACGTGCGGTCTGGGGCCTTTCCGACGGTCGACGAGAGCTACCGCATGGCCGACGCTGAGGCGGAGGCCCTGGGACTGTACGGGGCGGCCTGATCCCGGCGGATCCCTTCCGGATCATCAGTTCGGGTGCCCATTCGGCCCGCGGCTGGGGGACTGTCACACCCCCGGACGACACTTGTGGTGATGAAGGACGCAACGAGTAGACACGCTGGCAACGGGCACGCGAGTGGTCGTGGTGCCGATAGCCTCGGCACGCTCCCACGGGAGCACGACAACCCGTTCACCCTGCCCCTGACGAGGGGCCCCGGGCCAGCATCCGTGCCCCCGGGACCAGAGGAGGTGAGTGCCTGCCATGCGGGCCTATGAACTGATGATCATCTTCGACGGCGACCTCGAAGAGGAGGCCGTTGCGGCCAGCCTGTCGAAGGCCACCGCCACCATCGAGGCCGAGGGCGGCCGTGTGGTCAGCATGCTCGATACCGAGCCGTGGGGCCGTCGCCGCTTCGCCTACCGGATCAACAACAAGTGGGAAGGCGTCTACGTCGTCCTCGAGGTGGTCACCGAGGCCAACGACCTCGCCACCACCGACCGGAACCTCCGACTCGCGGACCGTAGTGAGGTGGTCCGCCACAAGATCATCCGCCTTCCCGACTCGGAAGTGGACCGACGCGGCCTGCTCGGCGAAGGCGAGCCGGCCACCGCCGGTTGACGAAAAGGAGTATTGAAATGGCATACGACAACACCGTGACCGTTGTAGGCAATGTGACCAGGGACCCCGAACTGCGGTTCACCCCAGGCGGCGCCCCCGTGGCCAACTTCGGCCTGGCCTGGAACCGTAAGGACCAGAACGACGAAGAGGTGGTCTCCTTCTTCGACATCACCTGCTGGCGCAGCCTGGCCGAGAACGTCGCCGAGTCGATCACCAAGGGACAGCGAGTGATCGTGTACGGCCGCCTCGATCAGCGTTCTTGGGAGAACCAGGAGGGCGAGCGTCGTTCGAAGGTCGAGATCATCGCTGATGACGTGGCCCCGAGCCTGAAGTGGGCGACCGCCGAGGTCACCAAGATCTCTCGCGACGGTGGAGGGTTTGATTCGGGCGGTGGCTCGGGCGGTGGCTCGGGCGGTGGCCGGCCGGCCTCCGGCGCCGGCAACTTCCCGACCGATGAGGAACCCTTCTGATGGCCCGACGCCCACCCCGCCGCACCAAGCCCCGCAACAAGCGTCGTGGGCGCAAGAAGGTGAGCCCGATCGTCATCGGCAAGGTCGAGTACGTCGACTACAAGGACACCGAGCTGCTCAAGAAGTTCATCTCGGACCGGGCCAAGATCAAGGGCCGTAGCATCAACGGCAACAACGCCCGACAGCAACGTGATGTCGGCAGGGCGATCAAGGTCGCCCGTGAGATGGCGTTGATCCCCTTCACGAACCGGGTCACCACGCAGCGTCGCGAGCGTCGCAGCGACGAGCGGGACGAGCGATCCGATGGTCCGCCGTCACGTCCGGCCATGCCGCCTCCCGCCGGATTGACAGAGGACGACGGTGTCGTCGACGAAATCGGGGTCATCGCCGAAGGCGGCCTGTCCGAGGAGACGACCCTGGAGGACGCCGGCGAGAGCAACGATGGTGCTGCCGTAGACGATGGTGCTGCCGTAGACGATGGTGCTGCCGTAGACGATGGTGCTGCCGTAGACGATGGTGCTGCCGTAGACGATGGTGCTGCCGTAGACGATGGTGCTGCCGTAGA
>Ga0315334_10003112_pt1 | contig 10400 bp, 7 predicted proteins | sample M150034915metaG_FD_205555 | JGI IMG/M metagenome (GOLD analysis project Ga0315334, IMG submission 205555) | Ammonia-oxidizing marine archaeal communities from Monterey Bay, California, United States - M1 500m 34915 | ecosystem: Environmental > Aquatic > Marine > Intertidal zone | place: USA... | reverse complement strand
GTGAGGTTGCCGTCAGATGGATCAAATCGGTAGACATAGATGCCTTCGCTGTTGCTATCTCCACCAGTATAGGTACCGATGTAAACAAAAAAACGTTTCATGCAAATACCTCGACAATAGTATCACCTAAGCTGCATTTCATCGTTAACTCACGCCCCGACGTTTCTCGAGCTGGGCACGCATCTCAAGCATTTTTTGATCAGTCAATGCGTATCGAGAGATACAGTACAAAGCGATAACAGCTCCTATGACGGGTAGAATACCGAGCAAATTGATTATCGTTTCCATGGAGCCTTCAGGTTGGTTGACTCCCAGTTCGTCACTGATCCCAAGGCCCTCCACAATAAAGCCGTTAACAAGCAGCGCAATTGCAAGTGCGAGCTTTAGTACCCAAGAGAAAGAAGCTCCAAACATACCCTCGCGACGTGTACCTGTTCTCACTTCATCGTAATCCACAACATCCGAAATCATTGAGGGGACAAGTACAAAGAGGCCGGCCATGCCCATGGCTACTATGAAACGAGGGATTAAAATCAACTCTGGCATTCCTGGAACAAAGCAGAATAAGTAAGCGATTGATCCTAGAACAAGGCATAGCGGCGCTAACATGCAAATAACGCGTTTGCCCACTCGCTGTGACAACACATAGATAGGCCACAACATAAGCAACGTGGAAACATGGTGCGATGCCTCAATCATTCCATTCCAGGCGCCAAATACTCCCTTATCGCCATCGCAAACAAGGTACTTCAAAGGGTAGATGTAGGAAGTGGCCACTGTGTTGTAGGCAAAGAGGGCGGCAAAAAAAGCAACCACCAGATAGACAAAGGGCTTACAGGAAAACGTTAGTTTTATACTCTTAAAGACGGAGATACGCGCCTGCTTCTTGACATATGATTTAGTCTCTTCCTTAAGGAATATCGCTGGAATCAAACCCAAAACGATCATTGTCAGACCAAACCCTAAACCCACCATGCGGATTCCCTGGGAGGCATCTGACCACAAAAAATCTTTCGAGAAAACTAACGCGGCAAACCATGAAAACATAAAAACCCCGTTTAGCGAGTTCGCGCAAATACGAACGTTCATTATTTTTGTACGCTCATGAGAGTCCGCTGACATTTCATAGCCCATGGCAAGAAGCGGCACTGAAAAAATAGTAAACGACGTATAAAATAAAAGTGCGGTTATTAAAAAAGTGATAAAAAACGTTGTTTCACTCAGACCTGAGGGAATGAACCAGATACCTATAAAAAACAGGCCAGACAGTATCGCCCCAACAGCAATAAAGGGACGTCGACGCCCGAACCGGTTGCGGGCGTTATCAGATATTGACCCCATCAGAGGATCTGTTATTGCATCCCAGAGCCGTGTAATGGCCAAAACGATCCCGATCGTAGCGGCACTGTATCCGAGTTCCATATTGAAAATAGGCATCGCAAACGCGATGAGCGTCCATTGGAAGGTCATATCGGCGAAGCTACCGCTTCCATACAAGACTTTATTTTTAAACGGAACCTTGTCTTCCGGGGCCGTGACGTGCTGTTGATGGTCTGCGGTAGTGGTCATTTTAAGTTCGCCAAATGATGTGTTTCAAACAGTGAGTGAAGACTCAGGTCTTCAAGCATTTCTCATCGTTTAGTCCCAATCAATAACCACGCCAAGATAGTTCTCGTCTCGGTCACGCAGCGCGTGATAGGCGGAGGGAGATTCCTCGGGGCTAAGAACATGCGTCAGCAGTGGAGCGGTAACGAGTTTGCCATCAGCAAAAAGGCGCAGCAGTTTTTCATTATTCTGCTCAATAGAAACTTGGCTGTCTTTTGTCTGTGAGCGATAGCGTGGGAAGAGCCATTCATGGGCGCCTTTGAATTGGATGTTTTGATTGGCCAGATGAATGGAGCGAAGCAGCGGAACAAGATTCCCCTGAACTTCACCACGCGGCGTGCCCAGCAAAATACATTCTCCGCCAGGCGCAATGGCATCAATGGAAGACTCGACCACACTCGGCAAGCCCGTGGCATCGACAAACGCATGCACGCCGCGTCCGCCGGTAAGTTCCTTGAGTTTTTCTGCGACATCTGCTTTACCATCCAGAACTGTTTGAACCCCGCACTTCTGCATTCCGGCGAGTCGAGCCGGACTCACATCGATACCGATGACATTGCATCCTGATAGCGCGAAAAGTTGTGCAGCCAAATTACCAACAAGCCCCAAACCGCATACCGCCACCGTGTCACCGATCTTTGTTTCAGAGGCCATGACCGCGGTGATAGAAACGCCTGCCATACGGGTAAATGCAGCCACTTTAGGATCCAGACCCTCAGGGATTTTCTGCGCGTAATTCTTGGCAAGAGCAATCTTCTGATGTGGACCATGGGTAAAGATGAGGTCATCGGGCGCCACATGATCCACAGCCTCCCCAACCTCCAGCACTTTTCCAACGCTTCCGTATCCGGGAGTATTCGGTAAAGGCGCCCAGGATTCCAGACCGGCCCAGATAGAAAGTTCCGTACCAGCGCTGACGATACTGGCACTGGTCTGGATCAGAATATCTTCCGCCGTTGAGATCGTGGGTGTATCGGCATCTGTGTAGGTGACGGTTTGTGTGTCTTGAAAAATGATCTTCTTGTTCATTGAAATTTCTTCTTTCGGTGGGTCGATTCCTATTGATTTACCTGTTGATGCATTTCCAGTAGCCTGCTATTTCTGCTGGCGTATGGTAAATGTAGCTGACGCCTCAGCGCTTTCCTTGTAGCCGTACCGAATAGCCTTCGCCCATACCTTCACGGTTCCATCAATATGAAAAGGTGCGTCATACAGTAGCCATCTGGGATTGTCGCCAGTCTCGGTGGTATAGGCGATTATTCCACCGGACGGTAATCGGGACGAGTCCCCCTCAGCTTGATGTCATCCAAAATAATTTCACTATGACGTTCAGTGAACAGAATTGAGAAACGCACATCTTCAATGGATTCAGTTTTGTGCTTGTAGGTAAATGTATACTTGGTCAGTTCCGTATTGATTCGCACCGGCTCCGACGTCCACAAAATTCGATCATTCTTCGGAGCAACCCCCAACTGCGCACGCAGCGTTGTTTTGTTAACGGGGGTTTTGGCGTAGAAGGAAATGTCATACGTATTCCCTTTGCGCAGTTGGAGCATGTGCCTTCCCTCGGATTTCCATTTCCAATTCGGATGGGATTGTTGATAAACCGCCGGCACGTTCGGTTTCACAAAAGCCACCATGCATCGCATCGCGCGGGATCCATTAACACCCTCATAGTCAGCGGTGCCGAGATTAACCTGGTTGTCGGAATACCAATGCACTGTATCCATATCAAAGCTCGAATTATTGATTTGCGAGGTGGGCGGCACTACGGTCGGCTTAACCCCCGTGAGAATCTCTACGTAATCAGCAGACTCATCCCAGCCATTTTCAGATGAATACAATGCAAACGGCCAGGGATTGTTGAACACCCCGCAATAGTACATCCAGTCAATGCCCCTCTTGCCGGCTTCATCGACCATGAAACGAAAGTAAGCCTTGATATCTTCCGGATCGTTGTACATACGGGTGCCCCATTCCGTGAGGATCACCTTCTTGTTGTGCTTCTTGGACCATTTTACCGCCTCGTCGAGATGCCAGACAACCTCGTCTCGCCAATCCGGATTCGCTTTATCGAGCGATATGCGCTTTCCGGCATGACTCCACTTGCTTGGCCGATAAAGGTGAAATACTCCCCAGATGTTCTCGTCTTCATTAAAACCAGTACCGTCCGGCAAACGGTAATCCAGATATTTCGGGCTGACATAATGGATGTATTCAATATTGTTGTGACCGGTACCGCCAACTGCGATGACTCGCGTCGGATTGGTTTTGCGAACCGCGACAATGGCGTCACCGATCCAGTCCATGACCACGACAGAAACCTCTTCCGTATTGTGGTGGCCCGCCATTTCCGGCTCGTTCATGATCTCGAAAACCAGTTCTTTGGGATACAGACAATAGAATTCGGCATACTCTCTCCAGAATTCAACAAAGGCTTCCTTGCCGTTGGTCTTGCCTGAGAAAATGGTAATCACCACCGTAAGGCCTCGGTCCAGGGCATCATCAATGGTTCGTTTGTACACCTGGGGGCCTTGGCCGTGTTTGACAAAAAAGCGCACGCTGTCAAAACCCGCAGCTCCAAAAGCTTCATAGAAACCAGGATCGTATCCCACCTTGTTGACCTCGGTCGTCGTAAAATCGAGGTTGACTCCCTGGCCAATCGTCGGCCAATTTTCGGCGGCATGACTATTTGCCAAACCAAGCATCCAAATGGCTGCGATAAATGCTGTTTTCTTTTTCATTTCGTTTTGTTCCGATGTCGGTCTGCCCATTCATGGTAGAACATGGCTTCGTGGACGCGGTTGGCGTCATAATCAGGGTTGATAGTCGGCATCTGCGCGCCGACTTCTCGTCGCCATTCGCGTAGCTCTTTCAAAAGTTCCTTGGCCTTTTCCGGCATGGTATTCACAAGATTCACGGTCTCTCCGATATCTGCCTCAATATTATACATTTCCGCCGGCGTGCCGTCGAAATGTTCGATCAGTCGATACTGATCCTTGCGAATGACGCCGTGAGGTGAGGCACCACCATGATGATAGTGGGGGTAATGCCAGTAAAGTGCCTTTCGTCGCAGCGGTTGTTTCTTCACCAGAAGAGGAAGTAGATTCATGCCATCCAGTTCCTCGTTTGCAGGTGGTTTCTGCCCGGACACAGCTCGGAGTGTTGGGAAGAAGTCGACGCTGGTGACAGGCTCGTCGGTCTCAGTTCTGGCTGCAACTTTCCCGGGCCATCGAACAATCAGAGGCACACGATAGGCACCTTCGTACGCGGAACCCTTTCCGTCGCGCAAAGGGGCGTTGCTCGTCTTTTGCGGTGTATCGGCGTAGTGGTTGCCGCCGTTGTCCGAGGCGAAGATAAGCAACGTGTTTTCCGCGAGCTTCAGATCCTCCAATGACCGCATGATCCGCCCCACGTTCTCGTCGAGGCTGTGAATCATTCCCGCGTTCACAGGATTGCGCTGCACATGTTTCGGCTTGAGCTTCGCTTTAAACTTTCGAATATGTTCTTCTTTGGCTTGGGTTGGACGATGAGGTGTGAAGTAAGACAGGAATGTAAAGAACGGACGTTCATGGGGACGCTTCAGGCTCTTGATCACTTCATCGGTCAAGCGGTCGGTGAGGTAATCGCCTTTCTTACCGGTGAGGTTTCGGACCATCGGCCACGGATAGAAATACGTGCCCGGCCAGCCAGCCTGGGTTTCGGCCAAAGTGTGATCAAATCCCTGAGTCGCCGGAAAATGCTTTTCGCCACCCAAGTGCCATTTACCGAAATAGAATGTTTCGTAGCCGGCCTGCTTCAATATCTCCGCCAGCGTGACTTCATCGTGAGGCAAATAGTGCCGCTGCCAGTCCGGTGGTTTCAGCGCAGCATGCGGAAAGACTAGGCCGCTGAGAAAGTCGGTCATATGCAACCGTGCGGGTGCCTTACCCGTGAGCAACGCCGCGCGGGTGGGCGAGCAGACCGTCGCAGCGGCGTAGGCGTCAGTGAATCGCATCCCCTGTGACGCCAGACGATCTATGTTTGGAGTTTCGTAGAAGTCACTTCCGTAGCAACTGAGATCCCGCCAGCCGAGATCATCTGTCAGGATCAGGAGGATATTCGGTTTTCCGGTTTTCGGTGGCAAGGATTCAGCACTGCATACAAGCGCAAGCTGGCCAGCAACAAGGCAAAGGCAGATGAATTGACTAACCGAGCGGGGTAGCATCACTAAGGGATGAAAACAGGGCTAGGGACGGAGGAATTGCTTAAAATGAGGACTCTAAGTTGATCCACTCCCTGAATGGGGTCGACATTGACGCTCAGCCCCAGGGTGGTCATGTCCTGGGAAAGCGTGACTTCATCCGCTGTCCATCCGCCTCCCCGAGTCGCCGAAGAATCCTGAATCTGATCTGGAGTATGAGGTTCGAGCCCCCGAAAACCGCCCGGGCGAGCGAGAAAGTCTACCCCTTCGAGGCCGCCAAAAGCATCCGTTGAAGCAAGTTGGTTCGCTTCGCAAATCAACCCGACAATCGGCCGGTCAAATTTGATGACTCCCCGAATGGGCCCACCCTCAGTCGATCGGACATGAAGCAGGTAGCTGTCGACCTTGGTACCGGCCGGGATCATCTGGCCCCCGGCTCCAAAATAGCGGTAGTTTCCCGGTGAGCGAAACGTGACCACCGTTTCCTTCTCCAACAACACGCCGGTCTTCTCCTGGATGACCTCGATTCGAGATTGTCCGGAGGCGGGGGTATTCAGATCGGATTTGGACACCATGTTTTTCATCCGAATGCTGCCGCGCAACAAACTAAGGCCCAATTTATCAAATCGTTGGTTCCCTAAAATCTTCTGTCGTGGATGGAAGGGAATTTCCGCCAAGCGAAATTCGCCATCCGTCTCAAGGCGGCGGGCCTGTCCTTCCGCAATCTTGATCCCGGCGGGGAGAGCTCCAGCTACCGGCGCTTCTTTCAGATTCCTCCGCTTATAGACTTCAACCAATCCATCGATGACGTGCACATCCGTTTGGCCCGCCTCATTGACCTCCAGCCCAAACTCGGTCCCCAGGTCAACCACCTCGCTTTGCGGAGTGGTTAACAAAAAGCCCAACCCATCATCCGGAATGTTGGCGACCAGTTTGCCGGAAATCAGGTGCAGATGATTCGCGGCTTTCAACTCGAACACTGCCGGACCCCGCAGACTGATCCGGGCACCATCATTGAATTCCATATCGGCAGTGCCTCGATTCAGAACGAATCCGCCAATCGCCAATGCCCCCCCAGGCTGCAGCCCGTCGTCCCGCCATTCCGCATCGACGACCGCCACCAGCCGGGCAACCGTGTCTCGAGGAGCCGATTCTGATTTGGATTCAGCGACCGGGGTCACAAGGGCCTGCGCGGAATCTGGCCCTGTCGGGCGGTTGTCTTGGAATTGAATCAAAAGCGCGAGAGCGACCACTGCTGCGGCCGCGGCAAAAACCGCCTTGGAGGAAATGATGGGTTGTGGAAAATCGACCCGTTTGGATTCGGCGTCGACGGCGGCATTCAGGGCTTCCTCATGAAGAATAGTGTCCAGACGGGCGGCGGCGATTAAGGCCTCACGCATGCCCGCGTTTTCCTTGAGAGCCTGTTCCAGTTCGGCAACCTCGTCCTCATCCGTCACGCCCATTTGGTAGCGTTCAATCAGTTCCTCGATCCTGGAATTACCGGATTTCATGTCGTTTCTGCTTCCATCGACAGGGTTTGCGCCACGCAGTGTTTCAATTTGCCACGCAGCCGACCCTGGAGTTTGTAGAGACTGTTCGCCGTCCGGTTCGTCTGCTCAGCAAGACTTTTGACACCGCCCTCTTGAAGATACGGAGCAAAGAGGAGCTTCCGATGGTCATCGGTAAGCTTCTTGAGGCATTTCTGCAGAGCACAGCGCTCCTGTTCCAGGAGACCGTCGGGCGTTTCCATGGCCTCCTGGGCCAGGATCGAGATGATATCCTCGGTCAACACGAGTCGATCACGCGCGACAGCACGACGGGCACGCAGGGCCTCGAATCTCACGATGACCTTGGCCCAAGGCAGAAATCCGGATTCATCCTCCAATTGATCGCGCTTTTTCCACATCACGACACTGGCTTCCTGCAGGGTGTCCTCCACGGCCTCCCAAGTCGGCAGCAGGGCTCGGGCGTAAGCCCGCAATTCCTGCTCATGACGCAAGAAAAACCGCATCCACTCGCTTTCTCCGGGATTTGAATTAGGCGTCGACATCGTAATGATTCACCATATAGTAGATCGTTCGCTTCTACCACCAAAAAGAGGGACCGCCTGTGGTCCTCACAACCATGTTGTCAAATCGCTTCCAGTCGACGTGCATGTCCATGTAAAGGACATTGCCGCCCGCGGGCATCTGTCCGTTTAAATGAGGCGACGAATGGTCCTTGACCCACCCCCCTCGCACCTGGGTGTAGTTATTCTGGGCCCTATCCCGTTCATTGTTGCCCCGGGACAACGTGGCGTCGGCTACGATGATCGCTTCGGTTGGCGCCACCGAAATGCGTTCGCCTCGATAATCGAAGACCGTCGTCTTTATCTTCTCAAACTTGTTGGTCAGAATGACGCGGGGAGCGTCCTTGGTCGCGAAGGCATACCCCAAGACCTTGTAAGTCGTGGAAAAGTCCCACAGTTTGTCGGTGTTTTGACTAGCGAAGGACGGACAATAAAGGATGTCCCTCTGAAAGCCCTGTTTCAACATTGCCGCAGCAACCCCTTGTGGCATATCCCAAGGCCAAACAAAGGATCTCCCTCTGAAAGACATGGGCGGCAGCCAGTCCTCGTTGTCGTCCGCGTACATCTGACAGGCAATGCCGACTTGCTTCAAATTGCTGAGGCACCGAATGCGTTTGGCCCGCTCCTTCGCCTTCGCCATGGCCGGCAACAAGAGGCTCGCCAGAATCGCAATGATCGCGATGACCACCAGCAACTCGATCAAGGTGAAGCCCCTGGCCAGGCGTATGCAGGTATTCGTTTTCACCCCTTTGACGGCACGAATTAGCGCTTCGATGTAACGGCCACGTCGTCGATGAACCAGCCGGCCTGCGGGCCGTTCTCCTGCCCGCCGTCACTTGTGAAGCCGAACTCCAGCTTGATCTTTTGGCCAAGCGCCTCGACCGGAATCTTGGCCTTCTCGAGGCGCCACTCCTTGGCTTCCCCACCGCGAATCCAAATGGGATCATCGACTATGTATTCGTCATCCTCGTTGAGGATCATGATCTGGCACCAGTCAAAGAACTCTTTTTGGCCAAATTCCAAATACCACGGCTCGCAGTCTCGGTAGTTCCAGAATTCAAGGCGTGCATTGTCCAGGCCGGTCAGGTCGATTACCGGTGAAACGAGGTAAACTTCCGTGTGGTCGCCGTAGTCCTCGGTCAAGCCAGTGCCGTAGGCACGGGTCGGACTGTGAGCCTCACCCGGGCCGTTGGTTGGTTTGCCAAGCTCCCACTCAGTGCCGCTCTCGCCCAGATCGGAAGTGGCCCAACCCGGTGCTCCCGACTCGAAGTCGTCGAAAAACAGCGGCGGCGCCGCAAGCTGTGCCACCCGGTAGATTGCCGAGGCACCGAGTTTGGTGTCGGTGAACGATGTGTTGTCCGCAGTCGCACCCCCCTCCGGGTATGTATCGGCGATGGTCTGCCACTGGGCGTCGAGCGTGGCCTGCCGCTGCACCTGATAAATATTCCCAATGCGCGACTCCCAACTCAGCGAAAAGCCGCTGGCGTCGACGATGCCAGATGTGATCTTGAACGGCTCCACTTCCACGTCGGGGCCGTCGTCGACGATGGCGTTGTCAATAATGGTGTACTTACCATCATAGGGTTCGCTGCCGTAGGCCGTGATCGCGACGCGATTCACATTTGCCCAATCGACCGGACCACTCGACCAAGCTGGCTTGGTAAAGGAGGCTACGGGAGCAGTGATCTGGTTCCAGGTATCTGGCGTAAATTCGTCAGTTGAGGTTGAGAAGCCATAGACGCTGGCCGCGTCGTCGACACTGTGGACTTGGAAGTTAAAGTTGCTCAATATATCCGTCTTGATCCAGAACGAGATCTCTAACGCATCGGTAAGATCCTGCGGTGCCGCGAGAGGGAAATTCGTCGTGAAATAAGTGGCGTTGGGATCACTAAGGACGGTCTTCGCTGCAAAACTACCCCCACCGATGGGTGGCACGTCACCAACCAAAGTTAAGGTCGCTGCATGAGAGACAAAGGCGCGACCAAGCCCATTCGGACCCTCGAAATCGACAAACAGCTTGTCGACGGGTTTGCGTGCCAAGGTCAGGGTCAGGGTCCGCGTCGCCTTCTCACCTTCCTTGGAAACTGTCAACGTATAGTCAAGGGCGGTGCCAGCGGGGACGTCCGGAGCGGTAATTTGCAGCTCTCCAATCCCATCGATCGTCTGCGCATCGACACTTCCGATGCCCTGATCAATGGATACCGTGGCATCTGGATCTACGATCCAAGAGAAGGTGACGTCCTCACCGGAGAACGGCGTGAGCACTGACGCTGCAAACGACGTGATGATAGATGAAGGGAGAGCGACGGCGGCGTCGGCGATGACGTTGTCAATAATGGCGTACAGACCATCATAGGGTCCGCTGCCGAAGGCCGTGATCTGAAACCGAATTACATTTGACCAAACAAGCGGATTAGGCGACCAAGGAGGCTTGGTAAAGGAGGCTACGGGAGCAGTGATCTGGTTCCAGGTATCTGGCGTAAATTCGGCAGTTGAGAAGCCAAAGACACTGGCCTCCGCGTCGCCACTGTGGATTTGGAAGTT
>Ga0315334_10003109_pt1 | contig 10405 bp, 23 predicted proteins | sample M150034915metaG_FD_205555 | JGI IMG/M metagenome (GOLD analysis project Ga0315334, IMG submission 205555) | Ammonia-oxidizing marine archaeal communities from Monterey Bay, California, United States - M1 500m 34915 | ecosystem: Environmental > Aquatic > Marine > Intertidal zone | place: USA... | reverse complement strand
GCAACAAGGTAAGGAAAGTGCTACGTTTAACATTGATTTCTTGATAGAAGCATGTCAAGAAAAAATGAAAGTGGTGCATGAAGTCAATGAAAACGAGATAGAGGCTCGTGAAGGTGATATGGATGGCGGACAATTTTGAAGGCACATACAATTATTACGGAAAGTTTCAATTTATAACACCAAGTTGTTCGATTGGCTTGTTGGAAGTAGAACTAATAAACCAAATTGCTACAGCAAAATGGGGTTGGCACTTTATTCCCAAGAAAGGTAAAGATGGTAAGTTTACTGAATACTACGATTCAGAAAATGATGAATGGTTTAAGAATCAAAGATGCATAATAAGTTTTGATGACAAGGACGACTTAACTCAAGCAGTTTTAATGATCGGCAACCGGCTTTAATTATGATAAATATTGGTATGCGACTTATTGAATTATTTAACAACTTACTCGAATACGATCATCAGATTACTCTGACTAAGCAAGGACCGCAATTAAAGGCCGCTTACGATAAAAATGAATTCGACTCAGCCTTAGCAGGTGGAGAAGTAGAAAGCTCTGAGATACTAACACGATTAGAGCAAATGGATCCAACTGTAAACAAAATGTATATGTTGTGGATTGTTAGGCAATACATGAATAGTAAGATGAGACTAGAAGATTATCCGCAGGTCTTTGGGGGTTTAGAAGCATTTCATAAAGCAAAACCTAGACTTCCTGTAGAACAAAGAGACATAAACCGCTTTGATTTACACCAGTTATACGAGTTAGTTGATAGTTTTTCAGACACACAACAAGAACCTTCAAACGATACAAAGTTAAACAGAGATGATGTTGACGTTATATACAATGGACCATTAGGTACTATTGCTTCTCCTAAAACAGAAGAAGCAAGTTGTGAGTTAGGTTCAGGCACTCAATGGTGTACGGCAGGTAAACAGAACAATGCATTCAAAGCATACAACTCTCCGGAAGGCAACTTAATTATCTTTCAAGCACCGGGTGGTGCAAAATATCAATTTATGAAAAATAGTTTCCTTACTGCAAAGCCAACGTTTATGGATGGCTTCAACCGGCGTCCAGAGTGGGTGGATTCTTATGAGGACGATGATGGAGATCCTTACGGTGATTGGTTTTGGCCTCCCAAACTTAATTTAGAGGTAGCCGATAGCCATGATAGGTACCTAGGGGATAAAGAAATTAAAGAATTATATGAAAAAAATCCTGTGTTACAAAAATATTTGCCTATAACTTCAGAGAAAAGCATACCTGATGCAAAAGTTCATAAAGAAGAATTCGAGCAGTTCATAAAGGCCGTTTGGATAGACCCGCTCGAGGCACCCTATGCGTATCATGTTGATAACCTGATCAAAAGATATGAAGAGCATATTGGTCCTTTAAAGCTCGAAAGAGATCTGGCAGTAGAAAAAGCACTATTGGATGTACACAGGACAGACATTGATCTTCGGCCGAATATCGAAAAAGATTATGTTTACCACCTATTTAATGAAGCCGGCTTAAAAAAGTATATCAAAGCCACAGGAATGAAAAGATGGCCTGAATTAGAAAAGATAATATTAAACACCTTTAAACTTTGGCATAGCAAAGACCCTGAGGAGTTGTCAATGGCGTACAGTTTAGGTTTTAGTGGAACTTCTCATTATGCAACAGCCATTGATCCCGAATTTCTTGCAATAATGCCTAGTGTTACTAAATATCTTAAGTCGATTGGGCTCAGCAAAGCGGCATAGGCTCACCTTTAACTACGTTGTTTTTGATAAATACATGTGTAGATGAAACATGACATGGAGACACACACATGAGTAGACCAAAGCCAACAATTCTGTTAGAAGCAGTTAACAAACATACATATAAAGCAGAACAAGTTCTTGTTGCTGAAGCAATCTTCTCAGTATTCTATGATGGTAACCCGATTAACTTAAGAACACTAAATACCTTGGTTAGTTATCCAGGACCAAAGTATAAAAAGGTTTCATTTAGTAATAGCGGACATGCATTTAACTTGGCCGCAAGACTAAATAAATTATTCGATACAGACAAATTTGCAGTACTTAGACTAGAGGGCGGAAAAATAGTGACGGAGGAGTAATGAAAGAGTGGTGGAATAAAATTATAACAACTAAGTTCCATATCGGTTGGGTTTTTCTTGTTTTAATTCTTCTATTAATTATTCTAGGTACAAAACTTGCACAACTAATATCATGAAACTAGACCTACACGGTAAAAGACACTACGAAGTGCCTTTACTGGTTGAAAACTTCATATACTTAAACCAAGACCAAGTCCCACTTACAATTATTTGCGGTAACAGTGATCGCATGATTGAAATTGTTAACAAAGTTATAGAGGAAATTGACTGTGCTAATGTTAATATGGATCAGTACGGTAAGATTGTTGTACGGAAAGTGTAGTGGTAACCTACGATTATACTAATGTCATGTATGCTGATATTATATTCAGTACAATACTAATTGGTTTAGGAATTATTTTATGGCGTCGTCCTGATTGGAGAATCCCTCTTCTTTCGTGTGGGGTTTTATATTTGAGTTTTGCAATGTTATGGCATTTTGCATGAGTTATTTAAGTACATTTTGGTATCACATTGGATTATATTATATTCATGAGATATTAAAATGAGTGAACTACACAAAGTTATACTTAAGAATATTAAGCCGTTAATGGAAAATAAAACAACACTCAACCCAGGCGAAGGCAAATTAACTGACGAACAGTTCTATAAATTTATGTTTAAGAACTACAGAGTAAAGAATAAGAAACCATATGGACTAAGACTTACAGGAGTTGGTAATAACCTCTTAAAACGTGTCTATGACGCTCACACATACCGTATAACCGGTAAAGTTAACCATCAAGCACTTGTATTAATGGATTTAAACATGCAATGGCCATACTATGTAGGAAGAGTACTAGCAACGTTCTATTCTGAGAACGATTCTGCTTGGTTTAGGTTAAATAACAATGACTTGAAATTATACACGGAGCATCTATAATGCAATACGAATCTATATCGAACCACTTTATTTCCTCTAAGTTTATTAAACCATCTAAGCCTAAAAAAAGAAAGGAAATAGATTTAGGACACGGATTATACAAATATGAGTATTAAACATAAAATAGCAGAATACTTTGGTTTAATTGATTCGTATGAAAGAATAATAGTATTAGAACAAAAAATAAACGACATTCAAAAGAAACAAGCAAAGCGATACCCACATCTTATAAAAAAAATAGATCAACTAGAAAAAGCACTTGGCGTAAAAGATTCTTATATAGAATCAGTAATAAAGAACAATAAAGAATAAATAGTATTATGGACGGTAAAAAACCTAAAAGAACTTTTAAAGTATCTAAGATAAGTAGACGTAACCCTATTAAAAAGAACATGGAGCAGTTCCAAAGGCCTAGAAAAGGTAGAACAAACTATACAAGGAAAGGAAAACACTAATGAAAATACAAAATTATTTAGACAAAGTCGGTATCCCGATGTTCTTATCTTTAATTTTAATTGTATTAATGTCTACACTTATAGGGTGTAGTAGCGAAACAGTTGAAGAAGCAAATACAGAAATGACTGGGGAACCAGTCAATATCGGTCTTAGCGGACAGATTGAAATGTGTGAACGGGAGCCAGAATCGGTTCTGTGTGAAGACGATGAGTGAAATAAAGATTAGAGCAGACGACTGGATGAAACCATTTGATGGCATAAAACAAACCCAGTTGGAAGGGTCTGATGATATTGAAGCCGCAAAGGCAATTCAACAAGAACGTCTAAAAAAAGAAGAAGAACTAATACGCAAAGTAAAAACTTATTCTAAAGAGGACAAATACAATGAGTAAAGAAATAGCAGACAAAGTTCACAGTCTAGTTGAAAGTAAATTCACATATATTCACGATGATAAACAATACATGATGTCTGAGCATTGGACTAGCCATGCTGAAGAAGTATTAAATGGTGATAATTTTAAAGATGACTGCGATGGTTTCGCTAATACATGTGCTGAATTATTAATAAGAGAAGGAATAGATAAAAAAGAAGTGTCTGTTATATATTGTCAAACCGAAACAGGTGAAAATCATTTAGTATGTGGTATTGTTGTTGACGGCAGGACTTATATATTAGAAAATAGATATGGAAATGTTTACGATTGGAAAGATAAACCAAATTATGTCTGGAAATACTTTATGAAATTTGATGATCCGGGGCAATGGTTTAAGTTAAGAGAAGAAGGCTAACATGAGAGCCCACGAAATTATGCAAGAAGGTGCAGACTTCATGGGTTACTACAAGGCCCAAAGATCAATCAATGGCAAGATGGAAACAGTATGGACTTTTCCTGATGGCTTTCAAAACAAAACAGGACATTTAAGTAATAATAGTGCAAGAATGGTATTAGATACACTAGGATTAGATTCATACTTTGAAGAAGCAGGTCCAATCGAACTTGATAAGTTTATAAACATATCTACACAATGGTTAAGAAAAAATCTTGATAAACAATCTGCAGAAATTCCAACAACCAGTGTACAGGCTCCAGGTGGTGTGACAATGACTGGTGGCGGCAGAAATGAAGGCTGGATGAATAATATGATTATGGCATTTAATAAAGAAGCAAGAAGATTCAAAACAGAATATCCAGAAGTAACACACGTGGCATTTGCATAACATGAACAAAGCACTTAAAATAATATTCATACTCAGCTCAATACTATTTCTAGTATCAGCATTTGGAGTATTGTGGATAAATTTATGATAATAGCAGGCTGGATTATGTTTTTAATACTAATTGCTGTTAATACGGCAGTATATGTGGGTATTGACATGGCTTTTGAAAACAATTTTTGGAGGGAAGTATGATGGCAAAGATTATTCCATTTCCTACAAAGGAACAGTTGGAAACATTAGAAAAAAAGAAAAAGGATAAGAACTGGGTTCCATATAAAGGGGTAATAAACCCGCTCGTACCTGGTTTGGAAGTACGAGAATTCAAAGTAGATTTGGAAGGTTTGAGTCAATTGGCTGACAACACAGGCATGAGTACTGATGAGTTATTTCAAATTCTACCAGACGATATGATAAATGCAATTTTTGAAGATATATCTAGTGATCTTCAAAACAATAACAAAGTTTCTGATGTACATGATGTTTGTTTTGACGTGCAATTACTTGCAGAACAATATCCTGAACACGCAGGATATATAGAAAAGCAAGTCCAAACTCTTATTAAACAATTAATGATCTTTCTTAACAACATAAAAAAGGTTGACAAATAACTATTTGATGTTATAATAGTTAGAACATTTAAGAATAATCTTAAATGCTTTGTTTAAATAAAAGAGGAAAAGTCATATGACAACCACTAAACAAGAAAAAGTGCTTTCAGCACTACAAGAAGGACGCACCTTAAGTTCAGCTCAAATCTCGAGCTACTTTGGTGCAGGAAATCCACAAGCAGTAATCCAAGCATTGAGATTCCAAGGCCATGCCATTTTTCTTAACACAGTTAAGGACACAAAAGGTAGAGTCAGGAATGTCTATAGAATGGGTACGCCAAGCAAAAAAGTTGTAGCCGCAGGTTACAGAGCATTGGCATCTGCTTAATTCTTGAGGTTTAGGACCTGGAAAAGAGGGCTTTATGCCCTCTTTTTTTATAGTTAAGGTCCTTTAAACGTCATTTTATGCATACATACGGGAGTACATTTACACCAGGTTGTATGTAGAGATGTACTACAGTAGGTTATATAGGTTGACTTTTAGCAGTTCTACTGTATAATTCGTAAATAATAATAAATAATAAAGGAAAATTTGAGATGACACCAATAATTGAGAACAGAATCTTCGCTTTCACCTATGATCATAACGGATCTGTTCAGGAAAACTTTGATGAATGGCGTATTCTCAACCATGAGGAGAGATCCGCTTGGGGAGACCCACTTTTAACATGGGAAGAGGGTAAAACAGCATTTGAAGCACAATATTCCGTTAAAGTCCCCCAAAAAAACGGTTGACAAACGGCTATAATTTGCTATAATAGTAAACATAATTAGTAAAAAGGTAGGAGTTTTTATGGACTTACAAGTCAAAGCAACACAGGTCACCAACATCGTTGGTCGAGCGTTTGAAGCAAATCAACCCGTGTTCCTCTGGGGACCACCGGGAATAGGTAAATCTGAGATTATTCAGCAAATTACCGACTCTCTAGGAAATTCACTAATGATAGACATGCGTCTTGCTCTTATGGAGCCAACAGACTTGCGTGGTTATCCTTTTAGGAATCCTGAGACTAACCAAATGGAATGGGCACCACCGGCTGACCTTCCGACCCAAGAACAGGCTGATCAATATGATACTATTGTATTGTTCTTAGATGAGTTGAACTCTGCACCTCCAAGTGTACAGGCGGCGGCTTATCAATTAGTTCTTAATCACAGAATTGGTCAATATAAATTGCCAAAGAATGTAAGAATTATTGCCGCAGGTAATAGAGAGACTGACAGAGGTGTTACTTATAGAATGCCTGCTCCGTTAGCCAACAGATTCCGTCATTTGAATATGACTGTTGATTTTGGTGATTGGAACACTTGGGCACTACTTAACCAAGTACACCCCGACGTTGTTGGTTACCTTTCTTACGCGAAGCAAGACTTATTTGACTTCGACCCTAAGACTAGTTCACAGGCATTTGCTACACCACGTTCTTGGAATGTAGTGTCAGGTATGTTAGCAGTAAACGGTTTTGATACTGCTGATACTTACGAGCAAAAGGCTGAGATTGCTGGTGCGGTTGGTGAAGGAATGGCGGCTAAGTTCATTGAACATAGACGTATTGCTGGCACCTTGCCTAATCCAGAAGACATTCTTGATGGTAAAGTTAAGAAATTAGATCCAAAACTTTCAAGTGAGATCAGTGCAAAGTATTCACTGGTGGTAGGACTCACTTATGAAGTCAACGAAATGTACAGAGAAAATGGTACAAAGGGTGACTTCAAAGCGAAGTTTAATAATGCAGTTAGGTTTGCATATGATAACTTCGACCCTGAAATGGTAGTCTTGTTGTTCAAGACTATCATGACAGACTATAAAATCCGTTTCAATATTAGAACGGACTTAGACAAAGACGTGTACAAAGTATTCTCCGAAAGATACACCAAGTACATTGTCTAACATGTTTACAACTGAGCACCTACTCCTCCTACCAAAACTAGAGCTCGGATGTAATAGGGGACCCTTTCGGGGGTCCTCGACTTATTATGAACAGGACAAAATCTCGAAAACAGTAGAGAGTGTAGTCCAAGCAGAGGGCAGATGGCCCTTGGTTGAACGCCGGGAATGGCACGATGACGGTGCTTTCCCGGTTTTTTTTAGGTTGACAAACAGCCAAATTCTAGTATAATACTAGTATAAATTATAAAAAAGGTAGGATTTTTTATGACAACAGAAGTAGCAAAAAGAGCCACAGAAACCAAAGGTGCTTTGTGGAATCCTACTGACAAATCAGACAATGAGATACTAGATTTTCTCATTCGAGCACGAGTAAAACTACTAATTTCCGCTCCCTTCTTTGGAACAATCGCAACAAGACTAAGGTTCATTGATGCCACCAAATGGTGTCCAACTGCCGCAACTGACGGCAGGAACTTTTACTACAATAGAGATTTTGTAGCGGCGTTGCAAGCCAAAGACGAGGGGCAAGTGGAGTTCTTAGTAGGGCACGAATCTTTACATTGTGTTTATGATCACATGGATAAGACCAGACTAGGAAATAGAGATCCACGTCTTTGGAATGTGGCAAACGATTACGTTATTAATGGTGATCTTGTTGAATGCTCAATTGGGGTATTAATTGATCTAGTTCAAATTTGCCATGATTACAAATACCGAGGAAAAATTTCTGAAGAGATTTACGATGATCTTTTTGAACAAGCAAAAGAAGAAGGCCGTGTTATTAACCTTGACACACTAGATGTCCACTTAGGTAATGACGATGATAGTGCTGGCGAATCAGAGGGAGAAAGCAAATCCGGTCCGGCTCCTGGAGAGCCAGGTAACGATGGTAGCAATGCTCCAATCAAATACACTGATGAAGAGAAAGAGCAGATTAAAAACGAAATACAATCTGCTGTACTACAATCTGCTAAGGTAGCAGGTGGTGCTGGTAACATACCTTCAGGTGTTAAGAGAATTGTAGACAGTTACTTAAACCCACAACTTGATTGGAAAGGCCTACTTGCTATGCAAATCCAATCAGTAATCAAAAGCGATTACACAATGCTTAACCCTAGCAGAAAGGGAATGGATGCAGGTATATACTTGCCTGGAATGGACTATGAGAATACAATTGATATAGCACTTGCATTAGATATGTCAGGTTCTATTCAGGATGAAATGGCTCGTGAAATGCTTTCAGAAGTGAAAGGTATCATGGAGCAGTACAACGGCTTTCGAATTCATTTGTTTTGTTTCGATACAGAAGTACACAATCCACAAGTGTTTACAGAACACAATATGACTGAGTTCATGGAGTATGAACTTGCGGGTGGTGGCGGCACAGAATTTAATGTGTGCTGGGACTACCTAAAAGAAGAAGGTATAATTCCTCAAAAGTTTGTAATGTTTACAGATGGTTATCCTTGGGATAGTTGGGGAGATGAATCATACTGCGATACTTTGTTTATTGTTCACGGTACAGGTTACGGAGGTAAGACTCCAGTTTCACCATTTGGTATCACAGTACCATACAAGCAGGAGAGCTAAAAATGGCTAAGAAGAATACAAACTTTGCAAGAATAAGTGACTACGGTGACTTACTTATTCCAATCGATATGCTGGATCGTCTTGTTACAGAAGGCCGCATTGTAAGAACAACATACGAAAACGATATGGATGTAATCTCTGAGATAAGAGAAATCTCTAGGGTTAATTTGCATACACCAGCAGACATCGAAGCCGCAAAGGTGCAGATTGCATTACAAGGAAAGGAAGATGAATCGGAAGGTTAAGCTCACACAAGAAGAATTTGCCTTTTTAGCAAACACAGAGGCTATGATTGTGTTCATGAGTAACAAGTATGAAATATCCGTAGAGCAAGGAGAGTATATTCAACAAAATGCTACAATGCCTTTTCATATTAGACCAGCAGGTTACCTTGAAGAAAAAGATATCGCTTACTTTAGTTCGAGTGAAGAAGCAATTAGATTTCAGTTACATTTTGAGAAAGAAGCGTCACCAGTCGAACCTATTCCAGGTAGAATCACAGATATTCATTCTAAGATTCATAAAGAATAAATTTTTTAACCAGAAAAATCGTGTCGTATTTACTATTAATAGTAAATAATAACATACCATTTAATTAATTAAATACTTAAAGGAGTACTACAAATGGCAAAAAAAGAAGTAAACGCACCAGAAGTTTCAGTTGTTGACACACCTGAAGTAGAAGGAGCAGGGCGGCAACCAGAGAGCATATCACTTCAAGACTTACAGACGCTTCTACAAATCGTAGATTTGTCTAGTCAACGTGGTGCTTTTAGAGGTGCAGAGCTTACACAAGTTGGAGCAATTTTCGACAAACTCAACACTTTCTTAACTTATGTTGCAGAGCAACAAGCGGCTAACGAAGAAACCGCGGCAGGCGAAGAAGGGGATGAAGCGGAAGAAGATGCTCCTAAATCGGGAGAAAAATAATGGCAGAGATACTAAAACACGTGGGACAGTATGGTGGCAAACCATGCGTAATCGTATTCAGAGAGATACCAAACGAACCAGAAAATTGTTTGATTGTTGAGTCGGCCTCACTTGAAGAAAAAGATCATGATGATCTAATGTCAACTGTAAGTAGTCTTGAAGCACAAGGCACAGGAGACATCAGTCAAGTATTGGCTCGTAGGCAATTAAGTAACGGTGAGCAAATGCTTAACTACTTACACTTTCACAAGAAGTTACAAAAGGTTCCAGTCTCTTTAGTTTCGCTTACACCGACCCCAAACCAATCAGTACCACTTGCAGAAGTAAATGCTGAAATTAAGAAACTTGTGAATGATCCGGTAGCACCTGTTACTGATCCTTCGCATCTAGCCGAGGGCGATCCATCAACATCTCAGGTTAATCCAAGTCAGGTAGCAACAGAACTCGCACCTGTAGAGAACCCTGCACAAGGATTGTTATTGCAGGCAGACTTAATGGAACAAGATGCTGAAAACCTATTAGCAGATTCAAAGGCTAAAAGGCAAGAAGCATACACACTTGATCCAAGTTTGAAGCCTAAAAGAGGCCCTGGCAGACCTCCTAAAGATGCCGACTAAAATACGATAAATATTAGTTAGTAAAGACACGTTGTGGTGTCTAATAAAACAATTTTCTTAAGG
>Ga0315334_10003105_pt1 | contig 10409 bp, 7 predicted proteins | sample M150034915metaG_FD_205555 | JGI IMG/M metagenome (GOLD analysis project Ga0315334, IMG submission 205555) | Ammonia-oxidizing marine archaeal communities from Monterey Bay, California, United States - M1 500m 34915 | ecosystem: Environmental > Aquatic > Marine > Intertidal zone | place: USA... | reverse complement strand
AGCCGTTTGTGGATGCCATGAATAACTTCCTAAAGGCTCAAGGTGTTGAAAAAAATAAAGCTGCGACTGCTCTTCAAGCAAAAATTAACCAATTAGGACCACACTGGATTGCTACCTTTAAGCATCACTATATCCAAAAACTAACCGCCAATATCAAGAACGAATTAGCCAAGACTGGTGACAAGAACCTCTACACCACAAGAAAAGAGATGATCAATTCGTTTGAATTACAAGTCTTGGACGCTGCTGGCAAACCGCTGGATCCAATATACACGCTCGCCCTAAAAGACCCACCTAACAATTAACCCAACTACAACTGAATAAGAACACCAACCAACAATAGAGAACTTATCCAATGCCACGCCATCACGATTTAACACAACGAATGACGGATATCGCACAACGGCCTGATACCGCTACCGAGGGGGAAATCGAAGAACTCGCGGAAGATTACGCCGAGCTTTGTACCGATGCAAACCTGCGTTTGGTAGAAATCCGACACTTACTCGGTAAGGGACTACGCTCTGAAGGGGTTAGTCGCGCTCAACGCGACCCAGATCTACTAGAACTCGTGATGTCGCTTGACTTCCTATTTTTAACGCGTTGGAACGAACTCTGCCACCAAAACGACGTTCCCATCGCACCATTACTCGCTCTAGAAACCGCCGGCGATCTCAACGAAGCCTATACTGCCCAACAACCCCTCGAGGGACTATTGGCCCATCATCGTTTGTTAGCGTTGGCGAAAGCACCACTGCGCGATCGCTTGTTAGTGCTGCGAAAAATCAGCGACAAGGATACACTTAATGAAGCTTGGAAACAGGATATAGAGACACTTGAAAAGTCCCGCGTGCGTGAGCTAGAATCTGATGTTGAAAAAGCCGGGAAGAGAAACGACCTTGCCGAAATTGCCACCTTGCATCGCGAAATAAACAGCACAAGGTGGCTAATACCGGTTCCCGAAAATGTCCAGACCAAAGTGGCGACGAGCCACCGTGTATTGCGTAGGCAATCGTTGATAGCAGGATTTGAAGTGATAGTCAGTAATTTGAATATTGCTCAAAAAAATAACGATTTGCCCGGGATGCGGAAACTGCTCATTACCGCCGAGGAAAACGCCGTGCAGATTCAGCCTCCCATAGAGGCAGCATTATATTCACAGTTAGATGGTCCGCGGCAGACTATCGCTGCAGCCGCGTCAAAGGCCGAAAATCAGGCTCAATTTGACATTGCATTGGGCAAGCTCCGCCATGCTCTGCAGACGAATATTTCGAAGGAAAATCTCGTCACTTATCGAACCCGCCTAGAATCTAAAATATCTGCTGCTGAGAAATATGGCTTAGTCATCCCTGAAGCTTTAGTCGTACAAGCAAGAAGAAAGCTCAAGGAAATCACTAGTCAGCAAAAACGCAATTTTGTTTTGAAATTATTTGCCGTTTCGTTTACCTGTGTTGTCCTAACTGCGGCAGTGATTGGAATTGTAGTTTTCATTAACATAAGTTCAGCCCGTAAAGCGGAAGTCGCGAAATTTACCACGCTTTATGAACAGGGCAATTACAATCAATACATTATTACGTATGATCGGCTTGTTACTCAAGAATCTGAGTACGCTCAAAATCCAGAAATTCTAAAACTCCTAAAAGAAGCTCGGGCAAGATCAGCCGCCGCAGAAGTGATTGCGGCGAAACTGAAAGGCTTGGTTGAGGGATTGGAGGCAAATGGGTTCGTTTTAATATCCTCCGCGGATCTCGAGGAGGCACGCAAATTGGCGGAGGAATCGAACGACAAGGACATGATGCTGCGTCTGGACGCGATTGAACTTTCTCATGAGGCATTCAAAAATCGAAGTGCCCAAGATAAGCGGGACGCGTACGAGGACCAATATCGAGAGCTCTCGTTAAAGGTCGATCGTTTGGCTCAAAATGGCGCACTCCTTACCAAGGAACTGCTTGACGAAGCCCAACTCGGTTTGGAAACTCTGCTGGAACAATATCCGGAAATTGCCGACAATAATCTCATTCAGAATCGTCTTCGTACAATTGTTCAGTTGCGCGGGCGGATGAAAACCAATACGGATTTCGCCCAATTGAAAAACGAACTTACGGTTTCCACGGGCAATACGACTCAATATGCAAGCGCGTTGCGTAACCTGCAGAAGTTCCTACTGGAAAATCCGCGGGAGGGACAGATGAAAAACGATATAGAGTTTGTGTTGCTTGAATCTAATTTCTGGCGAGGCGCCGTTGCCTGGGGGCAATTTTACGGTGTGCAGTTCCAACCAGAATTGGTTATCAAGTCGCCCATAAAACTAGCCGCTGAACATGCAAGAGCCGCCATTGAAAAAGGCTCATCGTTAGTTCAAATGTATCCGGAATTTGAAACAAAAAAAGAGTTTGAGGATCGCATACAAATGTTGCTATCTGTTGCTTCACGCCCACAGGCAAATCTTGTTGCGCTCCGGGCTGAGTTGCAAAAAATCATTGGGCCCACCCAAGCTGTATTGATCGCTAACGACGCCGGAAAAAGAACCTTTAACCTTCCAGCCTTGTTGCCTTGGGAAATTGCTTCCGCAAAGAAAATTGGTAAGAAATCCATTTTCAAGGTCTTCGCGGATGACACCTACGCGATAACGGAAGAGGGTGTCAGCGATATTAACTTTATTTATTATGGCCAAGCGCCTCACCAGATTATCGAGAAGGATCTACTTAGTGTGCTCGATGCACTGAATGGATCTTCGAAATCGTGGGAGGAACATTTCATGGACGCATTGGAAGTGTTGTTTGAAACTGAGAAATTTGCATTTCCAAATCAAGTCAAGAATTTTATTGGTAACAAAAACCTGATCCAGCTTCATCCAATTCAGCGATTGTTTCTAGCTCGTTCGTTGTTGAGCTTTGGCACCGACACCAGTGTGATTCTCAAAGATGAATTTGGCGAAGCTCTTAACGCTCTGGAACTCGCAGACGTTGATAACGGTATCGATTTTGTGGGTCCGACGACTGATCAACTTACCTTGACCAATAACAACGCCAAAAAAGCGCTCGACGCGTTAAAAGTGACACTTGATAAAACTCGCCCCGTAGTGCTCCGGCAGTTGGACGACTTTTCAAAGACGCCGGAGGCATCCGTAATTTGGGTCGGTTGGATTGACGTAAGAGATGGTGGGTATACGGTCCGATTTTCCGACGGCAAGCCCAAGAGCGGCCCAATGTTTACCGTAATCAGTGACGGATTGGACACGTCTGAAGCAAGAATAATAGACTTGGGAAGTGCTAATGGTGGTATCTTACAAATTCCACAAAATGCTGTGGGAAATAATTTGAAGCACCGATTTGGGCGTCCAGTTTTTACCTACTCAACGTCACCAGCAAAGGAATGAGGCAGTCAATGGAACTATATTACATACGGTTTAAGGGACGGGTTACTGGCCCGCTGGATAAGGAAGATATTCAAAAGCGCGCGCAGGAAGGAATGTTGTCACGCTTTCATGAATTATCAGTTGATGCTCGGATTTGGAAAAAAGCAGCGGAATTTGAGGAATTCTTTAGTATACCCTCGAACATAGATGACCTATTGTCGGACGAAACTGTCGCTGCTTCCCCGTTAGAACCTACAATCGAGCCAATTTTGGAGACCTCAGGGACACAAGGTCCTTTTGTCGAAGCTACTGTGGTTAATGCGCCAACCGAAGTCGGACGTTGGCATTACCAACAACACAATGGCAGTCAATGCGGACCCTTGTCTTTTGCGGTAATTCAAAACCTCATCGAGCAAGGGGACATTGTCTCTTCTACATTGATTTGGGCAAGTGGTTTGTCGGGCTGGACGCAAGCGCAGTTTGTACCAGAATTTACTCCACTGTTTTGATACATTTACTTTGACCGATACCTAACAATCAACCGTTGAAGGTCGTGATTTCAAATGACTACTATATTCAAATCACCGCTGTTTGGTTGTTGCTTAGCGTTCTTGTTTCTAGTTGCCACAACAGCCAACGGTGCTAATGATAATCGGTTTCGCAACTGGGTTCTCCCTAGCGGGGAAAAAATAGAAGCTCAGTTTCAACGAATCAAGGGCAATAACGTTATTCTGTTAAATCGTGCGGGTAACGAACGGACAATTAGTCTGTTCGCCTTATCAGCGGGCGATAAAACTTACGTGCGTTTGACAAGTCGTGGCACGGAACCCGATAAGAATCTCGACGAGGGTGCGAAAGCAACCCCGTTCGTGATTGATTTTTCCAAGGGCGATAAAACATACCGCCACACGGTTAAGTACCCAGGGAAAGTTAATACTAAGAATACGGTGGTTGAATTTACGATTTCAGGAAACGGAAATCGAGAGTTTCCTAGTAGCACGCGACAAAAGGAACCGGTCGTTTTGGGGCAGACAATATTCTATGAGATCCGACTCGCACGCGCTCCGGCTACTAAAGCCGAATCTGACTTAGCGGCTGATGTAGAAGCGCGGATGGAATACGATTCACGAACAAACGAATTTGTGCTCCACGTCGAGCCCTATGCGAAGTTGATCAGAGGGCGCATGGGAGCCGACTCAATCCCTCTATCCGTATCCAAATTCAAGGAGCGTGCCAAGGCAATGGAGGCCACTATAGCGCGGCTTACCGACGAAAATAAGGTACTGCCTGCCAAAATTACAGAGGCAAGAAATCTCTATTTACAAGCCGTCCGCGCGTTTGCAGGCGTAGCTGCTGCGATACATTCCAAAAATTTGAAAACTTGGGAAGACACATTGCAGACCAATCGCTCTCGCATCCCAGCAAATCAAGCCAAGCACGATTACCTAGTCGAGCTTGCTTACGAACTGAGAGACATGGAATCGATCACTGTGCAATATAGGATTTTTTCGAAAGTCGGTAGCAACTTGAAACTGATTGTAGATGGAAATAGTAAGGACTAATGGGAGATATTTCATTTTGAGTGACGTATGCGCTGTTCCGATTTTGGGAGCATTAGCAGATCAGCTCCAAATTAGAGCACCACGCAGACAACAAGTAAACGCTGTGGTGTCATTATTGACTTGGTCGAGTAGTACCTCGGTCTGTACGCAATCGCAGTTTGTACCGGAATTTACTCCACTGTTTTAACACCTTTACTTTTGCGGATACTAACCATTAACCATTGAAGGGCGCGACTTCAAATGACTTCTATATATAAAACACCGCTGTTTAGTTGTTGTTTAGCGTTCTTGTTTCTAGTTGCCACAGCAGCCAACGGTGCTGATGATTATCGGTTTCGCACTTGGGTTGACAAGACCGGGAACTTCAAAATTGAGGCTCGGTTCCTGCGAATCAAGGGCAATCAGGTTGCGCTGGTTAAGCGAGCGGGTGGGGAATTCGAAATTGCTCTCTTAGCGTTATCAGCGCGCGATCAAGAATACGTGCGTTTGACAAATCGTGGTATGGAACCAAATGAGGATTTCGATGCGGTTGTGAAGGCAAGTCCGTTCATTATCAATTTTTCCCAGGGCGAAACGGCATACAAGCACACGGTTAAGTACCCATGGAAAATTGATGCCAAGAAGACATTGGTTGAATTTACGATTTCTGGAAACGGTAATCGAGAGTTTCCTAGTAGCACGCTACAAAAGCAACCGGTCGGATTGGGAAAGCAATTAAAATATGTGATCCGACTCGCACCAAAACCGACCGCTTCAACCGAATTTGATTTAGCAGCTGACGTAGAAGCGCGGATGACATACGATTCAAAAAACGCCGAGTTTATCGTGTACGTCAAACCGTCCGTGGACGTGATAAGAGGGCGTGGTGGAGCTGCCAAACTCGCACTGTCGCTAGGCCAATGCAATCAACGTGTTGCGGACACGCAGGCATCCATTAAACGTTTTTCAGACGAAATTGAGAGGATACTGCCTAGTCAGATTCAAGCCCTAGAGAGAGAGCATAATTTCAAGAAAACGGCGAGAGCAAACGCTATAAATCAAATGAACTTTCAAGCCGCCGGGCTGTATGGCACTCAAATGAATCAGTTAGAAGTCAAGTGGAAGGGTTTGATAAACCAAATGAAGAGCAAAAGCAATCGCATCCCAGCAATGAAAAACGACATGGCGTACCTAGCTGCGATTGCAAACACCCTGGGGGACATGGACACAATTACAGTGCAATATAGGATTTTTTCGAAAGTCGGTGAAAATTCTGAACTGATTGTCGATGGAACTAGTACGGACAAATAGGAGGTATTTCATTTTGAGTGACGTATACGCTGCTCCGATTTTGGGAGCATTAGAAGATCAGATCCAAATTAGAGCGCCGCGCAGACAACAAGTAAGCGCTGTGGTGTCATTTTTTTGCGCGTTGTTGTCGACGATACTGATATACGCAATTTTTCCTTTTTTTGGCGATAACCAGGTTGTTGAAATGTTTATGGAACGCGGCCCAACGCCTCCATTCACGTTATTGTTTTTTATTTGGGCGCTAGTGATTATTTCGATGAAAAAGCGATTGCTGACTCGCCAACGAAAGGCACTAGCGTTAGAGATCATTCCCCCGAATCGAGAGTTTCGCATCACGGCGAATAATGTAGGCGGGATTGTTTCGCGAATTGAACGTATAGTCGACAACCCAGCCAATTTGATTTTGGTAAATCGTGTACAGCATGCGTTGTTTAATCTGCAAAACCTTAGGCAAATCTCCGATGTTAACAATATGCTAGAGAGCCAAGCAGAATCTGATGAATCGCGGCTAGAGACAAGTTATGCATTGTTACGAGGCTTCGTGTGGGTGATGCCAGTACTCGGATTTATAGGGACTGTTCTGGGCCTCTCAGCCGCTGTTGGCGGATTTGGCGATGTCCTGCGTAGTGCCAAGGACGTGACGGAGATTACCAGTTCTTTAACAACCGTCACCTCAGGCTTGGGAACTGCTTTCGAGACTACGCTGTTGGCTTTGGTGGCGGCGGTTGTGATTCAATTGCGGATGACATTCCTCAAAAAAACAGAGGAAGACTTCTTGGATTCATGCCGCGAATACTGCATGGTAAATGTCGTGAGGCGCTTACGGCTAGATACGTCGCAGCCCACTGACTCAGGTAGTAGCGCCGATGGTTAAGAAAAAAGGACGAACGAGCGGTCCGGTCATGTCGCTGTTTGCGTTCCAAGACATTATAACCGCAACTACGGGGATCATTGTCCTGTTTATTCTTGCGTTAGCCTTGTTGATTGCAGAGGAAGCTCCACCGGACGTTGTCGAGTTAACCGAAACAACTACAGATATTCTAAACGATCAACTTCACAAGGTGCAGCAGCAAGTATCTGCGTTGAAATTGGAACTTGAACGAGCTGAGTTGTTTTCCCAAGAAACCACAATGACGGAGGAGGAGTTTAAAGCAAGACTAAGATTCGTTGCGAACACCAAAAAGGCTATCGAAAATGAACAAGCTGCCATCGAGGCCCAAGTCGAAAAACTTACCGACGCCAAAAATGATTTGTTGGAAGATGACGAAGAATATCAAAGAAGCCTAGTACAAATTGAACAGGCTGTGGAAGCGTTAAGCGACCAAGAACAATTATTGCGAAATTCCAATTTCAGTTCACGTCAAAAAAGCAAACTTGCTGAGGTAAAACGGGAAATTGAAAATCTTAAATCAAACATAAATAATCCCAAAAACAAACTCGCTGAGTTACAACTGGAAATTGAAACTCTTCAATCAAACATAAAGAACCCCAAAGAAGTTGACGTGAAACTCATTGAGTATAAATTCGAACAAACCGTACGCAAGACGGTGTGGATCGCGCATATCCGCGAAGATTGGTGCCAGTTATTTGCTTATCGGTCGCAGAATTCACCAACACTCTATAAGGGAAGCGATGCTGAGGTTGCCCATTGGCTTAAAAAAGAGATTAAGAGCAAAAACGTGCTAATTGACAACTTCTATGTATATATCGCTATAGCTCCCAGTGGTGTGGCAATTTTTAACGACGTTCATTTAATGCTCAAGGAAAATGATGATGTGGCTTACGGGTTTGATTTGCTTCCTAGTGACGACGTGGAATTGAAATAGGTAATTAACATGGTTAAGAGAAATTCTAGTTCGAACGCAGACAGTCTTGACTTGTTATTGGACACGCTTACGAATTCATTTGGCGCTTTTTTGTTGGTGGCATTGATAATCGCCTTATTGGTAACTGATACCAGTCAGAGTGAGGCAGCACCCACCAACGTTCAGTTAAAAGTGTTGGAAAACTTAGAACTCGAAATTGATACATTTTTGCAGAAAGCTGTGAATATACAGAAGCGCATTGATTTTCTGTACGCCGAGGTAAAAAAACTGCCGGCTACTATTTCCGAAGAAGATGTGTATTTTGTTCAGGGACAATTGGCAGAGATTCTCACGTTGCAGAAAACGCAAACGGAGTCACTGAACGAAATTATCGAATTGAATGCTGCGATTGTTGAGCTGGCGGATGAAATTGTCAGCAAGAAGGCGGCCGTCGAACGCGAAAGAAAATTGCGCGATCGTGTCGACGACATCGTGCAAGATCAGCGTGAAAAATTACAAGAGATAACGAAGGAAATACAATCCGCACAAAAAACACTTGTCCAGCTGAAGGAACAACTGAACCAAAAAATCCAATCTGCCCAACGCTTGCGTCTCAGTCTCAAGGAACAACTAGCCGAAGCTGAAGCTGGTAACCAATACCGACAAATTGTCTTCCCGCGCGTGACTACCTCGAGTCTGAGCCAATTCGCGATCATTTTGAAGGATGGGTTGCTTCATATTTATGATCCAGAGTACCTAACGGCCTACCTTGACGCGAGCTACTTGGTCCCGTCGGAAGAGGGTTGTATGAACATTAATGGTACAAGGTATCGCTTCACAAAAGGATCTCGCGTTGTTAACGCGCGTGATATCGCTAGAATATTGAACGAACAATTATCCGGTACCAGTGTCAATTCGCATTACATCAAAATATTTGTCTGGGCCGAGTCGCCGGAGCCCATTTCCTTTCGTAGTTGGAACAGCATCCGCATATTCCTGAGCTCGCCTGAACGTAGGTTTAAATATGACCTAGTGCCCATGGAAAATGGCGGAATATTATTTACTGGGAGTCGTGCCACTGGCCGTGTTCAGTAAAGGGCAATTGCAAGTAAGTGCTGAGAACGTCGTGTGGATCCAACAATGTTGTCAAACGAAATATATCAAGGAAAGACGATATAACGGTTGCTAAAAAGTGGGCCAGAGTGTGGCCTCGGCGTCGTTACTTGCAGCCGTTGACCACACACTGATAATTGATACAGTGGAGCAAGAGACCCACCGTGGAATTATGGGTGCATCACGGACACAGTTTCCAAACCAGCAGCCTAAAACTCTAATGTTCAACCAAAGAGGATCCTTCATGCCAAAACAACGACTATCAGTGCTCGCCACATTTCTAATATCCTTCGTTTGCTTAGCGATTACCTTCGCGGCACCGCCGACGCGTGAGTTTGACGCGCCTGGCGCACCCAATTTTATTCGCCTCGATGGCAAAACCGCTGTGAACCCTCGGCCGGATGTGGATGGCAATTTTCTTATCGGCCCTGAATACTCACCGGCTCCGGAATACAATGTTGTTGAGGGTGTCCCGCAAGGCAAAGTACAGCAATTCACGATGAATTCAAAGGACGGTAAACTGTTCAACCCCGGAATTGCTAGGAACGTCTTTGGAAAAGTGGATCCTGATAACCCCAAAACCCTGATCGTTGACACCCATGAGGTTGACTACACGCGGCAGATCACCGTGTACATTCCGACTCAATATGTTCCGGGCACAGCAGCACCCTTTATGGTCTGCCACGACGGTCCCAAAGGTCGTCCTAATATGACACTGCCACATATTCTCGACAATCTTATCGCCCAAGAACGGATTCCCGCGATGATCGCGATCATGATCGCCAACGGCGGCGGCGATGCTCAGGGCCATGAACGAGGAAAAGAATATGACACGATGTCAGGCCTCTTCGCCGATTACATTGAAACCGAGGTCCTGCCGCAGGTTGAGAAACATTGTCAGGTCAAGCTCACCGATGACCCCGACGGTCGCGCTACCATGGGCAGCAGTTCCGGTGGTTCCGCCGCACTCATCATGGCCTGGTACCGCACGGATCTCTATCACCGTGTGCTCACGACCTCAGGTACTTTTGTCAATCAACAGTGGCCCTTTAATCCAAAGACACCCGATGGTGCCTGGGGCTTTCACAACAAACTCATTTCGGAAAGCCCTAAAAAACCTATTCGTATTTTCATGGCGATTGGCGACCGCGACAATTACAACCCTAACGTGATGCGCGACGACATGCACGACTGGGTTGAGGCGAATCATCGTATGGCAAAAGTACTCAAAGCCAAAGGCTACCACTACCAATACCTGTTCTGTCAGAATTCAGGACACGG
>Ga0315334_10003103_pt1 | contig 10410 bp, 9 predicted proteins | sample M150034915metaG_FD_205555 | JGI IMG/M metagenome (GOLD analysis project Ga0315334, IMG submission 205555) | Ammonia-oxidizing marine archaeal communities from Monterey Bay, California, United States - M1 500m 34915 | ecosystem: Environmental > Aquatic > Marine > Intertidal zone | place: USA... | reverse complement strand
CTTGTTTTTTCTATTTCTCTGGTTTCAAAATTTTCATCCAATTCGGTTTCAATATATTTTTCAGATATTTTGTAATATCCACCCTCCTCAAAACATAAATCCCCCCCCCATAAGTTGAGAAAATCTTCCATTGGAAAACTAATTTTTTGCGTAAATACATTCAACTTTTTCTCAATCATTTTCTTCGTGTTTTTACTTAAATGAGAGAAGTTCAGATGTAAATCAATTTTTCTATTTGATGAAGACGAAAATTGAATTGATTTACCCTTTTTGTTCATTAAAAAAGGAATTGAATCATTCATTTTTACACGGCTCTTCATATAGAATCCTGCTGAGTCGCTATCATGAGCGAAATAAACATGATCTATTCCGTACTCCTTAATCTTTTCATTTTGAGAATAGAAAACCACATGTTCATTTTTAAAATGTGTATCTGAAAATAAATTTTTCCACGAAGTTCTGATTACAGCCGGTTTCGAATTGAGAACCTGAGTATAGATTTCAGAAAAATAATTTCCCTTGTAAATTAATAGATATTTGTCCCTGTTAAAAAAATAAATATTCTCTTCTGAGATATGATAAATTTGAACTTTTCCTCTTTTGGTGATTGAGACATCAAAATCGACAGAAATTCGCTCAATCGCATCTCCTAATTTTTCCGAATTATTTAAGGGAATCACACATCCATAATCTCCCCGGTCATTTGCAAAAACATACAAACGACTTTGCAAATCGATCCCATAATTTTTGGCCATAGAAAGCATAAATTCATACGTCAGAAAACCCCGCAAGGGAACATTATTAAAATTCAATAACTCAGACGTTTCTTTTAGAAAATCGAGGAGATTCACCCGACCAACAAGGTCCGACTCAGGAAGGATGTTCTCAATTTTGAGTTCAGATTTAACCGGACTCTTAAACGGTTTGAAATACAAAATTAATCCAAGCAGAAGAGCTAGAATAATAATTACTGCAACTTTTTTATACACGTTTTTTATTTGGAAAAAATATAAAGAGAATTAATCATGTCCAGAAACTGCTTTCCAGAACTGCTATCTCCTTCAAAGTAATATTCAATATTGTATTTAGTCGAATTAAGTTCCGATCGACCAGACGTCAATTCAATCATTCCAGAAGTTCCTTTCATTCGATCAAGAACCAGCTTTTGTTTTTCATCTAAAAATTCAATTGGGAACTTACTTAGAGATTCATCCAAATCTACTTTCGCATATAGCACACCCGATTTTTTTATCTTTTTTATGTCTTTACGAGTGATGGCATTACTACCATACCCTTTCATATTTGACTCAACCAAATTGTGATTGTTGGTAATAAGTAACATTTTTTTAGAACAAATAATATAGACAGGGGTAGCGTCCAATATTGCATCTTCCACAATCCAATAGCCTTCTTTTTTTTGAATACGGGAGGTCAGTCTGGCGAGGTCTTCCAAAATCATTTCACATAAATCGGGCTTTTCAGAAGCAAATCCAATAGTAAAAACAGGGATTTCTTCATCTGATTCAGTTTCTATTTCCGAATAATCGAAATTTTCCTCATCCCAAAGGTAATCTATCTTCGTTGTTTTTACTTTTTCCACTCCATCAAAGGAAGCAAACATACCTCCCTTATATGCACTAAAAAAAGATTTCTTATCTACCAATTGATCTAAAAGCTGAATGGCCAGAATATTCATAACCATTTCCACATTCTTTTGTTTTTTCAGAATAGGTACGACAATCTCATATGCCTTATCATATGCCTTTCGGATGTCAATATTATAAATCATGTAAGCAGGGGCATTTTTAGAAATAAATTTCAAAAAATCTTTGTTGATTTTGTTGTTATTCATCTCTGAATAAATCATCCCGAGCTCCTGTCCATAATTCGCATTGACATCAAAATTAATTTCATTCGAATCAATAGTTAAATCACCAAGTATGATATTCTCCTGATACAGCTCTTTTAAATCATCATTCATGATGGGATACATTGTCTGAAAATACCAAAGGCCCTGCTCGTTAGTAATATTTCTGGAATTATCCAGAAATAAAATCCCTTCTGACTCTCTCTCAATCTGTTTTACAAAACGAGGATCGCTTGAATACAGACTAATTCCATCAATAATTAAGTCATTAAGTACTTTTGTCAAATATTTTTGCTGCAATGTAACCTGTATGCTGTCCCGGATTTCCCAATAATTCTTTTCCGCATCATATTCAAGTTCCTCGATATATTCATCTTCGTTCTCCATCATCTCATCTTCGACCTCCATCATCTCATATTCTTCTACACCTATCATTTCATACTCCATGGAGCCATATGGATTACTATTACCCCTGGCATACCATATGGAATCCGTTAACCTGGTTACGTACGTATCTCTTGGCTCAAGTCTCAATAACAAAGCTGAGCCCTTTTTTATAATAAGCGTATTAAAAAAAGACGCGTACTTTTCCGCATCCGGAGAGATTAATCCCACAAATTCAAAATCATCAAAGACCTCAAATAGAGAAATTTTATCTTTTATGCCAAATGAAAATCCTGAAACTTCAATTTGCTCATCTTTTCCGTAAAAAATATTCAACCTCTGGTCAAAATCGAGTCCAGCATCCTTTAAGGTTTTACCTGATGTTGATCCATCAAAAAGTTCCTGATGAATTTCTTCCATGAAATCATATTTAACAAGGTCATCAAGTGAAATCTTTTTTAATAAGTTTATATTATTTATGCTAAAAACAGTTGATGCTGCTTTTGGGACAAGCTTTTCACTTTGCTGAGAATAAACAAAAGGAGTAATGAATAGTACAACAAATAAAAGATGAATTTTTGACTTAAACATAAGGTTTACATATTACATCGAAAGTACAAATAAATCTCTAGTATTTAGTGCTGTCCACATAGATTTTGTTGTCCATGACATGATGGTCAGTCAGCACATCAAAAATGCTATTTCTCAGCATTACTGCCCTCTTATTCTTCGATAATTTAGATGATTCATTTTCAAATCTACTCACCACATTATCAAACCTGGTTATAGAGGTGTAATTTCCCATTTTCAACAATTCAGAATCTTCTGATTTAAGGGATTTTGGTCCATACTCATTTATATCCGGAATCTTTCGAATTAATACACTTCCATCCCAGGAAATCCATTCATAAGACAATTCCTCATTTTCCAAATTTTGAATAGTCCTTTTAAATGCCTGCTCAAGCCCATTTTGTAAAGCAAACACATCTGAGAAATCGAATTGAACCTTAAAAACATATTGAGTATAATTCGTATCAATATGAAGATTAGAAATCCCCTCTTGACAAGACAATTCTGCAGCAAAATCATCAATTTTTTGTTGTATCTCTTTTTTGGATGGAACTTTTTTCCCATCCAAGCTGTCCAAAGCAAGTATAGAATTAATTTTTACCTTACTTGAGCTAAGATTTATCGTATACTTAAAGGTGCCCGAACCATCAGGGTTGAATTTAATATCGTCAAGAATTTCAATACATGACGAGAGCAGATATAAAAGAGGAATAAAAAACAGGATTTTTTTCATCGCAAATAAGGAGCCAAATTTTGTACCAAACTACTAAAAATACAAAAAGCCGTCAAAAACGGCTTTTAAAATAGTATGAATATTACTTAATTACATCATTCCAGGCATTCCTCCTCCCATTGGCGGCATTGCTGCAGCAGGAGCTTCCTCAGGCTGGTCAGCAATTACACATTCCGTGGTTAAGAGCATTGCAGCTATAGAAGCTGCATTTTCCACAGCAATTCTTGTCACTTTAGTAGGATCAATAACACCAGCTTTAAATAAAGGCTCAAACTTCTCTGTCCTTGCATTATAACCAAAGTCATCTTTCCCTGATTTTACTTCCTGTACAATAACAGCACCTTCACCTCCAGCATTTTCAATAATCTGTCGAAGAGGTTCTTCAGCTGCTCTTTTCACAATAGCTATTCCCGTAATTTCATCTTCATTAAGACCTTTTATTTTATCCAGGGTTTCTATTGCTCTGAGCAAGGCAACTCCTCCACCTGCTACCACACCTTCTTCTACAGCGGCTCTTGTCGCAGCAAGAGCATCCTCTACCCTGTCTTTTTTCTCTTTCATCTCAACTTCCGTAGGAGCACCAACATATAGAACCGCAACTCCTCCAGATAATTTAGCTAGTCTTTCCTGAAGTTTTTCACGATCGTAATCTGAGGTAGTTGATTCAATCTGAGCTTTAATTTGAGATACTCTCGCCTTAATATCAGCTTTTCCACCTTTACCATTGATAATGGTTGTATTGTCCTTATCGATTTCAATTTTTTCAGCAGTTCCTAACATCTCAATAGTTGTGTTCTCCAGAGTTATTCCTCTTTCCTCAGAAATGACCTGACCACCTGTTAAAATGGCAATATCTTCGAGCATCGCCTTTCTTCTGTCTCCAAAACCAGGAGCTTTCACAGCAGCAACTTTTAAAGATCCTCTTATACGATTCACCACTAAAGTTCCTAAAGCTTCCCCATCAACATCCTCTGCGATAATTAAAAGTCCTTTACTGGATTGAGCCACAGGCTCAAGAATAGGCATTAAATCCTTCATAGAAGAAATCTTCTTATCGCAGATAAGAATCAATGGCTCTTCCATATCAGTAATCATCTTTTCAGTATTTGTAACGAAATAGGGAGATAAATACCCTCTGTCAAATTGCATTCCTTCCACAGTTTTAACTTCTGTTTCAATCCCTTTTGCCTCTTCTACTGTAATCACTCCATCATTACCTACATCTTTCATAGCTTTAGCAATAAGGGCTCCAATAGCTTCATCATTATTGGCAGAAATGGTAGCAATTTGCTCAATTTTACTAATATCTGAACCTACCTCTTTGGATATTTTGCGAAGGTTTTTAACCACCTGACTAACTGCCTTATCGATCCCTCTTTTGAGATCCATCGGATTAGCACCTGCTGCAACATTCTTTAAACCAGCACTGATTATAGCCTGCGCAAGTACAGTTGCTGTTGTAGTACCATCACCTGCGATATCCGCAGTTTTAGAAGCCACCTCTTTAACCATTTGTGCTCCCATGTTTTCCACTTCATCCTCAATCTCTATTTCCTTAGCTACAGTTACTCCATCTTTTGTAATCGTCGGAGCACCATATTTCTTGCCTATAACCACATTACGACCTTTTGGTCCTAATGTAACTTTAACAGCATCAGCAAGTGCATCTACTCCCTTTTTAAGTTTTTCTCTTGCCTCTACATTAAATAATATATCTTTTGCCATTTCTTTAAATTTTTATTATTTACAAATTCCGTAAATATCTGATTCTTTCATAATCAAATAATTACCATTTTCTATCTTAATTTCTGTTCCAGAATACTGTCCATATAAAACCGAATCTCCGGTTTTAACTGTCATAGATTCATCACTTTTCCCAGGTCCAACAGCAACTATTGTTCCCATCAAAGGTTTTTCTTTTGCCGTATCTGGAATAATAATCCCACTCATCGTGGTCTCTTTTGCAGGTGCAGGTTCTATAAGTACTCTGTCTGCTAATGGTTTAAATTTCACTGCCATTTTATTTAATATTTATTTGATTCACATTACACGAAATCTGTGCCAAGACTAAAATCAAGACATTTTAACGCATTATTTATTCTTTGGATTAAAAACATGTCATAGAAAGTGACATACTGACACAAAAACAATCTAATTTTCTGGTTGTTGCTGTGGAGCTCCTTGTTCAGTATTTTGCTTCTTCGTCAGGTCTTTTTGCTTTGGTTGTCTCATTGTAATGAGAATACTAGCCACCATAATAATTCCAGCTAAAGACCAAGTTAATTTATCAATAAACTCGTTAGTTCTTTTGACCCCCCCCAGCTGGCCTGGAGACCCAAAATCAGAACTTAACCCGCCACCCTTAGGATTTTGGATATATACCACAAAGATTAACAGTATACTTGCCAAAAAAACTAGTATTGAAAGAATCGCGTCCATTTATTTAATTTTAGTATTTATTTTCTTAATTTGGTTTGCAAAGAAAATCTTTTTTTCGGGAAAAATCAAAATTAATTGCTCATAAGTTGAAATCGCCATGGAATAATTCCCCTGACTTTCAAAAACTTTGGCCAATGTTTCGCTTACCGGCAGGTTTTCTAACCCGATACTTTCTTTAGCTTTTGTTGAAGACGAGAAAAATTCCTTTTTGGGTTTTTCAAATGTCAAAAATTCCTTTTCTGACCCAACATCCTTAGAATCATTACCCAATTTCAACCATTCACCAAATGACCTTGGAGAATCGTCTAAACGATCTTTATTTATCCGTTCAGACTGTATTTCAACTGTCTCCGGTTCATTTTCCTGAGGACTACTCGTTGAATCCTCTTCCTGATCACTAATTAATTCATTGACGTAATTATCAGAAATAATTTTTGATGTAATCAATTTTTCCAATTCTTTATCATCAGACGAATCGCTTATTTTCGTTTCCTCCGTTTCAGATTCTACAACTTCTTCGTCAACAACATTTGATTTCTCAGTAACAGAAGATTCAGTTTCAGACACAGAGGAGCTCAATGTATCAGAAAACTCTTCTTTTTCAGCTAATCCGTGAATGAGGTCATATAGTACTTCCCGCGAATTCAACTGAGCAGCATATTCTTCCAGCTCAGAAGTAAATCGTAAATCATCTAATGCACATAATGATTTAAGATAAGCAATAGTAAAACTGGAGCACCAAGGGTATAATGACATCAACTCCTTAAACATAGATGAATCTCCAAAATTAAATTCTGAAGAAAAAAGTTTCTGCTCTATGTTTTTTTTATCTAGCTCTACCAATTGGATAATAGTTTATTTATTACATCCTGAGATATCTGGCCGTTGATATCTTCAATTAATTGACTCTCAATAGATGCTAAATTAACATTTGAATCAAAATCTGCAAATCTTGAAGCAGAAAAGCTCACTTTCTCTTTTTCAGTAGTGTTGATTAAAAATTCAAATTGAACACGAATTGTCAGTCTGTTTTTTGAGGCATTATCGTTTTCCTGTATGGCTATTGGTGCCACATTGTACGTAGTTATACCTCCACTAACAATAAGCTCCCCTTCTCCTTCCGTATTTAAAAGAAGTCGGGTGTTATTTTGAATGCCATCTTTAAGTACCTCGGTAAGTATGGGCCCATAATTCAATGGGCAATTTGGAGCTCTATTTTCAATCATTTCAACAGAAAAACTTTTCCACTCCTCTGGCATGGAACCAGAATCCTTAAAACTCACACTTGAAGGCCAACATGATGTTAAAATGAAAAGTGCGGCTATCCACTGATAGATAAATGTCTTTGTCATTTGTTGTTGAGATTATATTCCTTAATCTTTCTGTAAAGAGTCCTTTCAGAAATACCCAATTCACTGGCAGCATATTTTCTTTTACCTCTATGCTTTTCCAAGGCCTTTTTAATTAATTCTCTTTCGCGATCCTCCAGAGAAAGTGATTCCTCAATTTCTTGATGAATTTCAAAATTATCTCCACCCTCCAAATTACTATCCCTGTTCCCTTCTGGAAGAGTCCTGCCTGAAGCAATCACACCACTCTCCACATCGCTATACATTTTATTCACTATTGCGCTTTGACCATCTGTTAAGGAAATTCCTCCGTCTTTGGATATAATATCTACCACTAGTTTTTTGAGTTCTGTCAGGTCTTTTTTCATGTCAAACAAGAATTTATACATGAGCTCTCTTTCAGAAAATTCCGTATCCAACTTATTCCTTCTTAACACAATATCCGTTGTATCACTTGTATTCTGAATATATTTTGAAAGCGTAGAAGAATCAATTTCTCTAGATGTTTCTATCACTGAAATCTGTTCCACCAAATTTTTTAATTGTCGAATATTACCCGGCCATTGATGGGACTGTATCATCTCTACCGCATCAGGGGCCAATTTTATTGCTGGCATCCTATATTTTTCTGCAAAATCATGAGCAAATTTTCTAAACAAAAGATGAATATCGTCTTTTCTTTCTTTTAAAGCCGGAAGTTTTATGGGAACCGTACTTAATCTATAAAATAAATCCTCTCGAAACTTCCCGGAAGAAATGGCCTGACTCATGTTTTCATTTGTCGCAGCCACAACTCGAACATTCGTTTTAATTACTTTGGATGCACCAACGCGTAAAAACTCTCCTGTTTCTAATACACGAAGAAGTCTTACCTGTGTCTGCATGGGTAATTCTGCAATCTCATCAAGAAAAATAGTTCCTCCGTCAGCCACTTCAAAATACCCAAGTCTGCTACCCGATGCTCCGGTAAACGATCCTTTTTCATGACCAAATAATTCTGAATCTATAGTTCCCTCAGGAATAGCACCACAATTAACTGCAATATATTGGCCGTGTTTTCTCGAGCTCAATTGGTGTATTACCTGTGGTATAATTTCTTTTCCTGTTCCACTTTCTCCAGTTACCAATACAGAGATATCAGTTGGTGCAACCTGTGCAGATACTTCTAATGCACGATTCAATGAGGGTGAATTCCCTATTATTCCAAATCTCTGTTTTATCTGTTGAACATTCATATCTAATTTGATTTTTTAGATTACCTCTCCAATCAAAGTGGCAGAAGTACAGTCCAATATTTTCACATTAATATAGCTTCCTTTATTAAAATCCCCTTTAGCAAAAACAACCATCGAATTCCGATTAGTACGCCCACACATGTGTTCATCTGATCTTTTAGACTCCCCTTCCACCAAAACTCTCTCAACACAACCGACTCTTTTCTTATTTGATTCCAGTGAATATTTTAATTGCTTTTCAATAATCTCTGAAAGGCGTTTCGATTTGACCTCATCCGGAATATCATCTTCAAATTTACGTTCAGCAAGCGTTTTAGGTCTTTCTGAATACTTGAACATATATGCAAAATCATATTTGACCTCATCCATTAATGAAAGTGTATCCAGATGTTCCTCTTCCGTTTCTCCACAGAATCCAGAAATAACATCTGTTGAAACAGCACAATCTGGAATTATTTCATGTATGGCCTGTATTCTTTTCAGATACCATTCGCGAGAATATCCTCTATTCATTCGAGTCAATACATTTGAGTTACCTGACTGTACAGGCAAATGGATGTAGGAGCAAATATTCTCATATGACGCCATAGTACGCAATACATCATCTGTCATATCCTTGGGGTGAGAGGTTGAAAACCTGACTCTTAGGTCTGGTGAAACCAAAGCAACTTTTTCCATTAGCTGTGCAAAATTGACTGTAGGCTTATCTGGATTTTTAATTTCTCCTTTATTAGATATATTCCATCTATAGCTATCCACATTTTGACCCAGTAGGGTCACTTCTCTATACCCCTTACTAAATAGGTCTTTACATTCCTGCACGATGGTTTCTGGATCGCGAGACCTTTCTCTACCTCTGGTAAAAGGAACTACACAAAAAGAGCACATATTGTCGCAGCCTCTCATAATAGTCACAAATGCCGAAATCCCACCTTTATCCAGCCTCACAGGAGAAATATCAGCATAAGTCTCATCTCTTGAAAGTAAAACATTAACAGCCCTTTGACCTGTGCCTACCTCATCAATGAGATTAGGTAAATCTCGATACGCATCCGGACCAGCTACTAAATCCACTAACTTTTCCTGCTCCAAAAGAGATTTTTTGAGCCTTTCAGCCATGCAACCAAGAATTCCTACAACCAATTCTGGATTGTCCCTTTTCTTCTTTTTGAATTCTGTAAGTCGGTTCCTTACCCTTTTTTCAGCATTATCCCGTATGGAACATGTATTAATCAACACCACTTGGGCATCATCTATATTACGAGTCGTAGAATACCCTTTCTCTTTCAAAATAGAGGCTACAACTTCGCTATCAGAAAAATTCATCTGACATCCATAGCTCTCAATATATAGTTTCTTCGTATCAGAGTGCTTAGACGATTGACTCCCTTCAATAATCTCACCTTGTCTATCTTCAATAATTACATTATTATCCTTTATCATGTATTCGTAGGTAATTGAGACCACAAAGTTATGAAAAACAATAAGCATGACAAAATGTCATAAATATTATACCGATTTTATTTATAGTATTTAACCTACGGTTAACTGACACACAAAAAAATTATTTCAAACAAACATTTGAAAGTTGCCGTTTAGAAAACATACATTTGCAGAATATCAAAATCCAGTTATGGCAAAAAATCTAGTTATTGTTGAGTCCCCTGCTAAAGCAAAAACAATTGAAAATTATCTTGGAAAAGACTATATCGTTAAATCGAGTTTTGGTCATGTTAGAGACCTTGCAAAGAAAGGGCTGGCAATTGATATTGAAAACGGATTTAATCCGGTTTATGAAGTTTCACCTGATAAGAAACAGATTGTATCTGAATT
>Ga0315334_10003098_pt1 | contig 10414 bp, 5 predicted proteins | sample M150034915metaG_FD_205555 | JGI IMG/M metagenome (GOLD analysis project Ga0315334, IMG submission 205555) | Ammonia-oxidizing marine archaeal communities from Monterey Bay, California, United States - M1 500m 34915 | ecosystem: Environmental > Aquatic > Marine > Intertidal zone | place: USA... | reverse complement strand
CTATTAAATAATTCTACTGCCTGGTTCATCAAATCATTAAAGCGTTTTCTTGTCTTAACTTTCATTTCTTTATTATGATCGTTAATCATCTCACCAAGTTTATCTAAAGTGTTTCTTGTTTGATGATATGCTTTAATACCAACTTCTGATAATTTAACTATCCTTGCATTTCCATCACTATCAATAACTGTAATACCTTCTTTTAATTGAGCATTTCTATATTTCTTACCCTCTCTATCACCTTGTACAATGATTGCTGAAACATCAGACCATGATCCATCTTTTCTAGCTTCAATTACAATATCATTAAAATCTCTTAAAATCTTAGCTATTTGTGATGCAAGTCTTTGTGATTTATATTGATGCTTTTCAATAATTTTTCTTAGTCTTGGATACATATAACTGCCGTCAGCGTTACGCATTCCAAATAATTGAAGTGGAGTACCTGCCCATTTAAATATAGCTTCATACCAAGGACGTTTTGTTTTTGTAGTTGTTTCACCACTATCATCAGATGGTGGTTCCATTGGTTCTACTATTTCAGCAGTAACTTCTTCTTCTGTTTTACTTTTTATTTCTTCGGCAACCGCAGCTTCAATTGTTTCTACTGATTCTTTTGTAGATTCAACAACACTTTCGTCAGCAATAATTTCATCAATCGTTGCACCTGCGTCAAGAAGTGTTTCAATCGTGCTAAAAGATTCATTGTCTGGAGTGAAACGACTACCTTTTCTTAGAGCCTTTTTAGTTGGTCCGAAGTATCCTAGATGATTTAATAATTGTTTATAAGTAGGATTTTTAAATGTTTTTTGAGAAACTTTTCCTGTTCCGAAGTCATCATCAAAAGCAACGATTCTATCAGAATAAATTACAAAAGTTCCATCTCTTTCTTCAAGAGGTATGACTTCTAAATCCGATTCCCTAATTTCTTGATACTCATGCTCTTGTAATGTTCTAATTGTTAAAGTATCAACATCACCTGCTCCGCCAGGGCTTCTATAATTATAAGGTAGATCTTGGAATGGTCCTTCTCTATCAGAATAAACTGTAGATTCAGATTCATCATCAAACCATTTCATTAATACTGGATCTGGACGACCAATTAAAGGATCTCCATCACCAAATCTAGATTCTAAATGATCATCAATTTCTCTATCTGTTATTCTAAAATTACCCCATTCATTATAATGTCCAGTATGTGATTTAGGTGGTTTTTGATTTGGAAACTTTTGTGCCCATAAAGGATTAGCTGCTCTTTCAGAATACATCTTTTCAACGCTTTTAACTGGACCAAAAACTTCAAATATTTTATTCCATAATTTAACAACTCTATCAAAAAACTTTTCAGATAAAGTTTTTGGTTTAACTTCCTTTAAAGCCCATCGAGAACTTTGTTCTGCGAACCATTCTGTAAAAGAGTAATGATACCTTGGATCCTTTTTAGATCTAGGCATTTTAGTGGTTTTTTTCTTTCCTGTATCATCGTTGTATGTATATATATAATTATCAACATCTTGTATATCCTTGATCAGCAACTCATCATTAAATGAACCATCTTCATTAATATATCTACCTTCAACAGAATTAACATTTTCTTCGATGAACTCTTTCAATCTATAAACTGGATTATGTTTATTCAGTACTAAATTCTGAAAAGTATCACCCTCTTGTAGATATTTAAAATAATCTTTAAGAATTGATTTCTTAGTTTTAATATTTGAATTATTAAATAATTCCCACTCCATGATGTGACCAATTTCGTGAGCAATAGTTGCAAGTACACCAGCATCTTTAGAAAATCTTTCATTATCTACTTGTTGAACATTTTGAAATAATGCACCTGTATCTTTACGATCAAGTGTCTTTACAAAGACAACATAAGTATGAAGCTGCTCAGAGTCTGGGCCAAACCCACTTTGGACAAACCCATTGGTATTTGAATTAGGTCTAGCCCGGTGAACAAAGTATTGTTCTTTTACCCATTCATCTATAGTGGTTGCATCTTTATCATCACCGAATACTTCTTGCAGTCTATTATGTAAACTCTTTAAAGTTTTAGGCTGATCTTCTAAATGAAATTTATCTCTTACTTCTGGTTTTAGTTTTCCGTTACTATCAAAGTCTTGTTCGGATACAAAGAAAATATTGAGATGTTGCATATTCAATTTTTCTAATATCTGGCGACCATATTTTAATGCAAAATTTGGCACACTATCTGTACCTAGAATCTTGCCTCCTACATCATCACCAAATGGACCAAACTTAGGGACGCTTGGTTTTTCTTCAATTATTTTTGGTTTGGTTTTTTTAGATTCTTCTTGTGGAATAATATCTTTAATCCCAGACCAAGTTGTAGTGTCGTGAATAAATTTAGAGCCATCAGTATTATAAAGATCTGGAGTTTCCTCAGACTTTTCTTGTAAAAATAATAAGTCCCTATTTATAGAATAATTACGACTAAACCCATCTGCATTAAGTTCACGACTTCCTTGAGTTTTAGAGCGTAAGGTAATAGGTATTGCTTTATACCCATTATTTAAAAACCAATTTAATTGTCTAACTGTATTATTGTCTAGATCGACTGTTTTTTTGCCGTTGAGAATATCAACTACAAAAGAAGGGGGAGTTTCATCAAATGCAGGGGCTTCTTTCCATCCCCTTTTAAGATCTACAGTTGTTCCGTGGGGTATATTTTCTGTATTTCTCTGATCCCCTAAAATCTTTTCAGCCATCTCAGGAGTAATAAAAGTTAACTTGCCTTCTCTAAGTGGTGTAGGTACTTCTTTATTAAATGTAAGAGTGGATTGATCTCTAGTGTCAGCATCTTTTTCAGTAATTAATTTCTCACTACCTCTTTTTCTTCTTTTCTTTTTATTTTCTTCAATAATTTTTTGTTTGATATCATCAGTTTTATTTATATTTTCAGCTAATTGGTATTGTTCTTGGTTTTGAAAATCATAGTTAGAACTTAAACCTAATCGAGAAACAGAGTCTGCGATATCTTTTGGATCTAAGGCTGCTTCTGTTTTTTCTTCAACAACTGTTTTTGTTTTTGGGGCTTTTTTATAAATACCCCTTCGCTCCGCTTCGGCTTTAAGAGCTATACCATTCTGAATTGCACTTTTATAACCAAGTTGATCAGTAGCATTTGCTTCTATAAACTCTCTTACTGCATTTCTTTTTCTTTCAAGTAATTTTAAAATCATCTCATCAGATAATTCTTTTACTTTTAATCTTGTGCCTTCTCCATCTATAGTAGATAATTCAAAATTAGGATCTTTAGGATCAATATCATAATATTCTGTGCCTAATGGTGATTGCACACCATCAACTTCAATTAATGCAGCTCCAGTTTTTTCTTCTCGTTCAATAACTTTCGCTTTTTTCTTTCTTCCTACTGGATCCCAAACATCTATATATTCTGTTCCATCGTTTCTCCAGTCTGGTCCAGTGTCATCCCAAGGATCTAAATCTACTCCAAATGGTGAAGAGAATTCTGTATAATCAAATTCACCTTCATCAATTGTATCTTCATCAACTCGATCTAATTCACTTTCAGGGAGTACAGTTCTTATTGGAGGAGAGGTTACATCTATTCCTCTTTCTTCTGCTTCTTTTATTAATTCTTCTAAAGTTTTTTTCCCTTCGGCTGATTTTTTTTCTTCTTCTATTCTTCTTGCAATTCTTCTTGTTCTGGATTTTGCGAATGGAAATAAAATTGCCCCAAGTGTACCACCAACAACAGCACCTAATTGTCCTTCATATACATTTTGGCTCCAACCAATAGTAGCTTCTGGGTCTAAGAACATTTGCTCAATATAATCCATACCAATTGCCTGTGCATACTCTTGACCACCTTCAACAATTGCTCCACCAACCATCCCAACAAACACATCTTTTATTACTTGTGGGCTTTTCCCAGTTGCTTTTATTGCAGCCCCAACAACAGGAACTCTAGTTAAAGCTGTTCCTAATACACGCCAAGGTGCTTCTGTTTTAAATATTCTAGGTAATAGTCTTGCTTTTCCTAATACATAACCAACTGGCAATGCTTCTGTAGCACCTAAAGCAAAGGCAGAACCTACAGCTTTTTTAAATTCCATATCATACTCATCAAAGCCATGATATCTTGCTCGTTCTCCCATATCTCCAGCTTGAATTCCAGCACCCATTAAAGCAGCACCACCATACATCCCCCATGGACCAGCAAAAGAACCAAGCATACCAGCACCAACAATTGGAACAAATGAACCAAATGCCATTCCAAGATCGTCAGCATAACGATCATCTGTTAAATCAACATCACCAAACCATTCTCTTTGTGCTTCACGCATGGCTTGTCCTGCTCTCCACATAGTACTGTCTTTACCACTTGCAAATTCTTCTAAAAAATTTCTTTGGTTATCTTCATCCCAAGCGGTTCCAGCCGCAATGCTATCAGCCCAACCTTGTAAGGCAAGTCCAGTTGTATCAATTGTACTTCCTATAAGTGCATTACCAAATCGTGCAAGTGCACCTCTATTGTCCCATTCTTTTCCTAATGGAGCAATGACAGGTTGTGCGCCTGGAAGTTGTGATATTTTAAATGTTTGTGTTACTCGGTCGAGATCTTGGAAAGGTTGCTGTTTCCTATTTGGTTGTAGGATAGCTGGGGTGGGATCGATAAAAGGATTAGATAGAGATACTTCTTCTTTTCTTGCTTCGGTTTTTATAAAGTCTGCATAATTTTCAGAAGCTGATCCTTGCATTTGTGGATTAGATGCAAATGGGTTCTGCTCTAATTCTAAATTTTTTACCATCGATGTTCCTTAAAATTAATATTTAGAAGTTCCTGCACCACCATTAAATGGACCGCTGGGATCACCACCAAGCCCAAAGTAATACCATGGCTTCTTTTTATCCTCTTCTTCTTTTTGATTTATGAATGCTCCTTGGATTCCTGTATCACCAGCTTGAAGAACAGAGTTTAATGTCATAATACGATCACCAACAATAATTTTTACATCATCTGAAAATGTTCCATCTTCTTTTTGTTTATCTGCATTCATCATTAAGATTGAAGCTAAATTATTATTATAAACATTGATATTTTCTTGGTTGTTTGGAGTAGGAAGTTTATATGCTTCTTCGTCACTATTATACTCAGGCATTCCAATTTTATTATTTACCATGTGTGCTAAGTAATCATCATTCCAGAACATACCATCTGGATCGGCTTCACGCATTGCTAACGCAACAGCGTTCCAATCAACGTCCTCTCCTTTGTTACCTTGCTGATCTTCCCACTCGGTTTTATGAGTATCAATAATATTATTTTGGATACTTGTTAAAGTGTCTGCTTTATCAAGTTTTGCTTTAGCATCATCTTTAGCGGTTTGTAAAGCTGCAAGTTTTCTTGCGTCTGCTTTACCAATTGTATCACCAGTTGCTTGACCTACAACTTTCAAGAAATTGTCTCCAGCACCTTCAGATCTTTCCATCATCGCCATACCAAAGTCTAATAAATTTCTTGGAGCCGTACTATCTTTATCAGTAAACTTATCCCATTGTTTTTTAAACCAACCTCTTTTATCAACCTCTGCATGTGTAAATTTAGGTCTGCCCTCTGGGCCGTGAGATAAATCGGTAACCTTATCTGGATGTTTAAATATTGGTCGCCCATCTGGTCCATGACTTGGATTTGCAAAAGGTTCCTTTACTTCACCTCCACCATATATTCCTTGGTCTGGATTTGTTGGTGTTAATATTTCTTGTTGTGCAACTTGTGGTCCACCAGCAATCCATTTACCATCTTCAACTTCTGTAACAGCTACTCCTTGTGAATCAAGCCTCTTTGCTTCATGTTCAGAAAGATATTGTTCTGGGATATAGCCTTTCATAGTTTCATTACCAGTATTTAATTGATATTGATAAAATCCTTGACCTTTACCTTCATCAATTAATTCCTCTTTTTGCTCATCAGAATAAGTAAAAGGATTATCAAAAGGAAGTGCATTGAATTGATCAATACCAGAATCAGCATTAGTATTTCTATTCAAACCAGTAAAAGAAGGTAAATTTCCATACTGATTAGGATCCAATGGATCATGCGTATAAATAGGTCTACCATCTGGTCCGTGATTTTTATCTCTAATTTGATTTGCAAAATATTCTTGAAGATCCCACTCATTAACTATTTGTGGGCTAGTAAATTTATCATACCAAGCCATAATTAACTCCTCATTCCTTGCATAAACGTACCAGCACCACCGAGTAATGCTGAGAATGCTCCAATGTTTTGTCCTAACTGGTTATTGCCTTGACCATAAGTATTTGTTATGGTCGGATATTGAGCACCAGTTAAAGCCCCTTGTCTAATTGCAAGATTACGAAGAGGATAATCTCTTTGTTGTAAGAAATCATTATATCCATAATCATATCCTTGTTGATCAAATTGTTGTTGTGCAGTTCCAGCAGCTTGACCAGCCATTAACATTTTTAATGCATCTTGATTTAAACCACCCTGCATTTGACCAATTTGTCCATATGCTTGGTTACCTAAACCTCTTGCTTGAAGATCTGCCGCTTGATTGAACCTTTGTTGATTTTGTAAGTTTGCAACATTTTGTTGTTGAGCTGCCATATTTCTAGCTTGGTCTTGATTAAATTGGGATTGTGCATTTTGGTAACCCTGATTCAAAGTGTTAGTTAGAAATTGATTAGTCTGTTGATTTTGAGTTTGCTGTAATTGAGAATTTTCTAGTGCGGTTCTATTATTCCCAAAAGCTCCTCGTCCAGCTTGTCGTCTTCTCAACTGTGCTTGTTGATCTGCTTGTTGCTGCCCTATGTTTTGTAATCCTTGTTGTATAACTCCTTGGGTATATGGATTCATATATTGAGCTGCTTGGTTTGCCCCAAAGTTAGTTTGATTAATTGTTGCTGGACCACCTATTTCTCTAATACCACCAGCAGCATTAGTTTTTAATTGCGACATCGCATCATCAACTCTTTGTGTACCATCTGGACGTAACTTTCCAGTATTTGGGTCGTACATATTTTTTAAATAGTCTACCCCTTTGGTTTGTAAACCAGTTCTGTCTGCAAATCGTTTTGTTGGATCTGCACTTTTATAATTTGTATATGGTGTACCTGCTATGGTATCCGCCATTGTAATATTTTTTTGAGTCGCATCCTTCAACCAATCTGGTATTTCTGTTACCGATGTTGAAATTGGATTTTGACCTCCACCGCCCATGCACATAATAGTATCTCCTTATAATTTTAATGTGTAAATTCCACCAGCCCTTTGAAAACCAGCTTCATTAAAAAATTTGTCTTTTGCTTCAATATATCTGCCATCTAAAACTGACATTATTAAAGGTTGTTTATTTTTTTTAGAAAACTTTTTAAGTTTCTTAATTAATTTTTTGCCAACTCCTGTCTTTTGAACGGAAGAGTCAACATAAAAGAACGCATCATATAATCCGCCTTGATCTGAAAACCACATATTCATCCAGTAACACCCAATGACTCCATTTAGTTTTCCAGTTTTATCTTGGCTAACCCAACACATTTTATTTGAAACATGCTGGGAAATATAATTAACTGCTCGTTCTTGATTAATTGGAGGATAAGATGTTTTCGCTTCCGAATGCATCTTTTCCAACAATATGAAGATATCAATCACATCTTCTTTAAGGGCTAGTCTTATCATTATGCGTATTCGTAAATTCCTCCACTCACATCTCTGTTCAGAGGATCATTCATTAATTCCCTTAACTCATCTTCAGTTAATTGAGGTAAAGGTTTATTGAATTTAGCCATTGCCGCTTCCGCTAATTGTTTTTGTTTATCTGCTTCATCTGCTCCAGCTTGTGCCATTCCACCAGTTGCACTTCCAGCCATTTGACCAGCCGCTCCAGTTACTACACCAGCAGGGGCTGCTCCAAGAGTTGGTGCTCCTGCTCCAACCATTGATGCTTCCATTCCAAGAGTAGAGGAAGGTATAACTGGTGTCTGAGCGAGTGTAGCTCCGCCAGTTACTCCAGATCCAAATATATTGGCTCCAGCATCACCTGCAGTCATAGTATTAATTGGATCCAATTGAGGTGATGGTGCTCCAGTTAAGAAATTTGTAGAGGCTCCAGCTTCTGCTCCCCCTCCCATGAAGGTTGACCCAGCCGCTTTATTTGCTACTCCAGTTCCAACTCCAGCCATTGCTGCTCCCATTAAACTTGATTTATGATCATTACCAACAAGTCTATTAGTTGTATAGTTTATCCCAGCAGCCATTAGAGGATTAGCCATTAGTGCTGGTGCTAACATTGGTAAGAACATAGAAGCTACTAAAGGAATTGCAGTTCTTAAAAATTTACTTTTTTTAATTTTCTTTCCTAGTTTTTTTATTCTTTTAAACGGATTAAGACTACTAAAACTAAAATATTCTGGATTCCCAGTTTGTGGGTTAATTCTATTTTCTGCATCCCCTACAACGTATTCTCGTGGGTTCATTCCTGCTTTTTCAAAAGCATCCCTTACTGCCACTATTACTTCTTCGGTTTGAGCATCCATAGGTATTACGATTTCCCCTGGAGTTAAGTGTCCTAATATTTTATCTCCGCCTCGTCCTGTTGCTTCTGCAAATTGTTGCATGTTTTGCCCAGCAGGATCTGGAGGCATTGCCCCAACATTCCCTGGTGGTGGAACCATTGTCGGTCCCATATTTTGTACTGGTGTTACCATTATTTTAGTACTCCTCTATTTTTTAAATCTGCAATTAGTGTTGCCACTACATTTGCTATTTCTGTTAAAGTTGTTGTTGATACATCAAAAGTTCGTGTATCTGTTGAATTACTAGTGACGTAAGGTTCCTTACTCACTAAAGAAAGCTGTCTAACAATTTCTTCTATTTTTGAAGAAACATCATTTGTATATCTTTGATCATATTCTTTTGGGGATGATCCTAAAAACAATCCTCGCTTTGCCATTATCTTCGTCTTCCTGCAGGAGCGATATCAATTCTATTTTTACCCATACGATAATGTCCACCTAACTCATTACTTCTTATTGTAAAAGCTAAAGATCGTGCACTATTACGCATATCTATTTTTTCTGTAGTTGATTTAATTGCATATGGTCCAATTGTTTCAACAGTTGAATTTGGTTTGTCTTTTAAATCTACTGTTAAATGTAAATCACCCGTTTGATCTTCAAAATCTGGAATCCAGCCAAATAGGTCTGCAATTGAATCACCTTCTCCAATATCTACTGGAGCCGTCTTAATACTTGAATCTAATACTGAACCATCGGCATCAGTACCTTTTTCATGTTCATAAATATAACTATCCCCAAGTTCATTTGAAGCAAGTGGATAAGCCCAAGTAGGGGCATCAATCCAACATGATCTATCTAACTGACCAACAGACCAGCTTTGATCTTTCATATTATAAATTACATAACGATCATTATGAGAGGAACTTGCACTTGGATAGAACCACCACACTTCATCAAACTTTGAATTATGAGCAGCAAATACTTTTGATCTTTGATCAAAATTAAAATCATTGAATACATATTTTTCAATAGCAGATGAATCTAATTTTTTAGAATAACCATCATACATAAAGAAATTTTGTTTACTCATCCAGAATGATAATCCACCAACTTCTACAGATGCTTTAGGTGCAATCAATCCACAGTTTGTACCAACAATATTAAAGTTAAATACTAAAGTGTCTGCTGTATATTGCATTAAAAAGGTTGTAGTATCAGACCATAATAAAACATTACCCCCTCTTAATCTTTTACCTCCAACCATAATTGTGCCACCAGATAAAAGGTTTGTTCCAGCGTCATTTGTCGTAGCTGCTGTCCATGTTGTAAAATCTTCTTGATCAGACCAAGCAATTTTCATTGGATCGCCATCAGCCCCAAAGCAAACTAAATGTCTTTGTTCGGTTACAACAATCCCTTGGTTATTATCAGGAGTATTTGCACTTACAATTTGTGACGCATCAGTTGATGCATCATAATAATATGGACGATCTCCACTTGGACAAAAAACTAAATCTTCACCCCAGTTGTCCATTGTAAAAGTTTTAAGGGAAAGTGTAATTCCTGAACCAGAGGTTCTTGCTGTTCCGTAAGTGCCTTGGTTATAAGTTCCTGTTCCATACCCAAAAGATGCGAATGAAGAAGTGTTTCCAACTGCCATATAATAACCATAACTTAAACTTCCACCAACCCCACTCGCTGTTGTGTCTGCGTTTGTAGAAGCAGTAATTTTATAATTATTTGCATCAGTAATAGTATCAACTTGAAAGTCACCATTTAAAGTTACATTGTTGATTGTAACATTAAAAAGTTTTACCCAATCATTTTCTCCTAATCCATGAGTAGTGTGTTCAATTGAAACTATTGCAGAACCATTTGTTGT
>Ga0315334_10003095_pt1 | contig 10422 bp, 3 predicted proteins | sample M150034915metaG_FD_205555 | JGI IMG/M metagenome (GOLD analysis project Ga0315334, IMG submission 205555) | Ammonia-oxidizing marine archaeal communities from Monterey Bay, California, United States - M1 500m 34915 | ecosystem: Environmental > Aquatic > Marine > Intertidal zone | place: USA... | reverse complement strand
ACCACCTCTCCTTCCTCGCTCATTTTCTCGCGCTGGTCGATCTCCTTGACACACGCACTCCAGACCTCATCGGGAACTTCGAGCCGGGTGGGGTATTCGTGTTGAAGCTGGGCCCAAGCCATCGTATCGGGATTACCACCGAGAATGATATCGGTACCACGCCCCGCCATATTGGTCGCAATGGTGACTGCATTGAGTCGCCCGGCCTGAGCGACAATATCAGCCTCTCGGCCGTGCTGCTTGGCGTTCAAGACATCATGCTTGATCCCGCGCCGTTCCAGCAGCGATGACAAACGCTCACTCTTCTCGATACTGACGGTACCGATCAAGACAGGCCTGCCTTTGCGTTCGATCGACAGGATATCACTCTTGTTGAATCGCGTTGTTTTTCTTTCATCCTGCAAGAGAATATCAACGGAATCCTCTGACTCTTTCTTGATGATGCCCCAATGCTCTTCATTTTTCGGAACAACCAACACATCCCATTTGTGAGCCCGCTCGACAGAAAGAGCCAGAGCCTTGTACTTATGCTCCTCAGTCATGTAGATCTTGTCGGGATGTTCAGCCCGGTCCAAGTCACAATTGGTTGGAATCGCGACAACATCCAGCCCATAGATCTTCAGGAATTCAGTGGCCTCGGTCATTGCCGTTCCAGTCATCCCTGACAGTTTTGAGTACATCTTGAAAATGTTCTGCAGAGACGCTGTCGCGAATGTCTGTGTTTCCTGTTTGATCGGCACGCCTTCCTTCGCTTCGACGGCCTGATGCAAACCATCACTCCACTGGCGGCCTTCCATCAATCGACCAGTGAACTCGTCGACAATCACCACTTGCCGATCCTTGACGACGTAATTGACGTCCCGCTTATAAAGGAAATGCGCTTTCAACGAGTTGTCGATCAGGTGCGGCCATTCCATGTTCCCAGCTGTGTAGAAACTCTCGACGCCAGCCAGTTTCTCAGCCTCTCGAACCCCGTCATCTGTCAACGTCACATTGTGCTGTTTTTCATCAACCGTGAAGTGCGCTTCCTTGACGAGTTGACCGGAAACACGATTGGCTTCCTGATAACGGCCCATATCAAGATCAGCGGGGCCGCTGATGATCAGTGGCGTACGTGCTTCGTCGATCAGAATATTGTCAACTTCATCAATGATGGCAAAGTTCAAGCCACCCTGACACTGCTGGGCATCCTTCGAATAACGGTCATCTCCCTTGGACGCAGGACGCATGTTATCCCGCAGATAATCGAAACCAAATTCGTTATTCGTTCCATAGGTGATGTCACACATGTAAGCGGCCTGCTTGTCGGCCGTTAACATCCCCGACTGGATTGCATTTACCGTCAGCCCAAGGTTCATGTACAGCGGAGCCATCCACTCCATGTCACGACGTGCCAAGTAATCATTGACTGTCACCACATGCACCCCCTTGCCTTCCAGGGCATTGAGGTAGGCAGGCAATGTTGCCACCAGCGTTTTGCCTTCCCCGGTCACCATTTCTGCGATACCGCCGGAATGCAAAACCATGCCGCCAATCAACTGGACATCGTAATGACGCATGTTAAGAAAACGCTTGCCGCCCTCGCGACAGATGGCGAATGCATCCACCAGAATGTCGTCCAGCGTTTCACCATCGCGCAAGCGACCTCGCAGCACCTCTGTCTGACCTCGCAATTCCTCGTTCGTCATTGCGGCATAATGAGACTCAAGTTCGCCAATCTCGCTTGTCCGAGACTGGAATTTTGTCACATGACGCGCGTTGGCCGACCCAAAGATGGCTGTCACAGCACGCTCGAAAGCGTTAAATAGACCGCCAAAAAGAACACCTAGCAGGTCCCATATATTTTCAAGAACAGACATATTGTTATGGTTGAATGAATGGTCGCGATGACCGGTTGCAATCTGATTGGACGTAATGCTTCCAAAGAACAGGCGGTGCGGAAACACACCATTTTGGCCCTTACCATCTGCGAGCGAAACCAAATCAGGTCCGAGAGAAAATCGGACCCGAATCGGACAATCGAACTCGATTCGAAGGAACCCCACATCAACGGCTTGTCGCTTGCAATACCTGCTCTTCCATCGGACGTTCCTACGTCAAAAGCAGGAACGCGCGCACCGGCCCTAACTTGTTCCAGTAGCTAAAGTTACGCGTTTAGGGAAAATGGGTCAACTGTGATTGTTGTTGGGAAAAAAGGTGTGGCGTCGCAACTGGAAAAACCGTTCACAGCAAGACACCTAAGGTGTTTACTGCAAACACCTTAAGAACCCAACAGAAACATGCAATTGAAAATCCCATGTCGCGATGCTGGGAAAGGAAGCCACCAATCAAGACCTGCGAAGCTAGCAAGCTGGCGTTCCGCTCTCGGACCAGCTTCCCACATTCCACGTAGACCTGCCCAAAACAGGACCCTGATTCGACCCAAGATTGCGATGCCGCCAAATGGTGATCGGGACCAGATCTACTCGGGTTCTGGCTACGTTGGCGGGCCGTGCAACCAGGCACTGAACGCTCGAATCAGCGGAGAAAACAGCATCACCAGACCCATGATCAGCAAGCCATAAACGCTCAAAACAATGTTCAAGATCACTCCCTGAACCAGTGTCGTGAACAAAGCCCCCGGAAACGTTTGGATCGCGGCGCTTCCAAATAAAACTTCCGTCACTCCAAGCGAAAACAGGCCACAAATCATGTCGAGTTGTAAAGCCAACGGGAAAATGATCGTGATTGCTATCCTTGTCCCATAAACCACTCGCAACGTAATTGAGAACAATCTGTTCTGACGAATCTTGGTCAGCGCGGTCGCATAGTCAAGATAGGTATAACCAACCGCGAAGATTAGCACCCCGAGAATCATTGCCAATATTTGATTTCGGCTGACAACGAGCCCAAGAGAGAAACTCGGTATCGCACTAATTCCGCAAACGACAAACCACCGAATGGCAGTCCTGCGGAGGGATGCCCGCTGTTCACGAATACCCGAATACTGGCCTTCCAGATCAACGGGCTGCGTTGGCTTCACTTCCGAAGGAGCATAGGGATTCAGGGTATCAAACTCTTCACTCAACGGTATCAGACCCTAAAAGTTTGCGGTGAGGTGAAAAAGTGCAAATTCCATAGCTTTTACAGCATACACGCCGATGAATCGATAAATAGTTCGACCAATGCTGAATGACACTCTAAACTAAAGGTCAGAAGCATTCATGCTATTGGAACAGACGGGGGTCGCAAACCAGCAATCACACAACCCGGGTAACATACTAACCCCAGCAAGGTAAAAGCAGTCCTTATGCTTTTCCAGGAAGGCTCGATATCAACTCCTGACAACAGGCTTTGACGTTGCAGTCTGAAAGTTCGGGAGAGTTGAATTGTCATTTCGTTCAGGTAGTTCGGTACCTCGAGCTTTTTTGATGATGCTGTCCCTACCCATGACCTTGATATTCTGTGCATGACTCGAAGACTGGCTTTGAATTGACTGGCTTTGAATTCACTTTTCACCCGTTGCGAACCGGTGCTCACTATGCGTCGATGCCTGCTCACAAAATGCTCCGAGTTTCCACGCCATTGTTCATGGTTGGTCTCGAATCTCAGTCTTGGCATCATTCTGATTGTCTGTCTGATATTGCCGGGTCCGATTAAGAGTTGGGGACAAAATGGCAACAATCCACTCAACAACGTGAACGGTGTCCCGAACAACAACGGCAACAACCCGCTGAACAACGGTAACATCGGAGGGACGATCCCATTCGGCGGCATTCAACCCACAGGTCAATATCCAACGCAGGATTATTACAACGGTCTAGATTACTATCGAGCTGGTGATTTGGATTCAGCCTTCGATCGGTTCGAGTCCTCGGTCCGCAACAGCCGCCGCAACATCCAAGGTCGCTACATCGAAGCGATTCCCGGCTTGGCCATGATGGGCGAGTGCTATTGGCAAATGGGTAATCTACCTGCGGCTCGTGAACATGCAGACCAGATCATACAAATCCTGAATCGGCATCCATTCCTTCGCGGCGTGAAGTGGAATGCAGCGTTGGATGGTGCTGTTGTCGCGAAACGTTCGTTTCTCTGGCCGGAGGCTGCAGCCGTTCAGGTAGCGCCTTTTCGCACGAGGGTACCGATCGAGTCGGGTCAACAAGTAACAGCGAATACGATCCGACAGGGCGGGAGTATTGAGACGCTGAATATTCGCAACATGGACGTCAGCGAGATCATGCGTGGCATCGCAATCGCAGCTTATCGTCGTCGTGTGATTCTGGGACCGTTGTCAGAGAATGACCCTGGTGCACAACTGCTGCTTGATTCCATCAAGTATCCGGCGGGACTTCAGATCCCGATTGGCAAGACCATGATCGGAGCTGCCCGCAGCGTTGGCTACTTTGGTGCCATGGATGACCCACGAAGCATCACCGACGCACCGTCCAAGTCCTTTTACAGTGGCGCGGCCCATCCGCTTTCGGCCATCACCATGCTGGCAGCAACGAATGCGATAGCTGGCACCAATACTCCGCAAGCAACGATTCCTGCGGCGATGAGAACGGCCCACATCTCGGCAGCGCTTGGGCAGCCAGAATTCATCGGTGAAGCGATGCAATTGGCAGCCGGCTGCGTGACCCCTCAGCAGGCCCCTGCCATTGCCGAGTCTGCCAGACTGATCTCGGCCGCACTGCTCCGCGAGTCACGTCTCGCCACCATGCACTGTTTGATCGCGGGAGCGGATGCCTCCATCACGGCGGGTAATCTCGACATGGCCGCCATGATGCTGACCAACGCCGAAGCTGTCTCCAATCGCCGAGACGTCACGCTGCCCCGTTTGATGGCGTACGGCGCCTACGTCCGAGCCCGACTTGCCGCAGCCGCAGGTGCGTCCATCAGCAGCACGCAATCGACAGCCTTGGACAAAGCATTGATCCCAATGGTCAGTTTTGCACTCAACAATCGAAATCGTCGACAAATGCTGGTATCCATGCCGCGCATCTATCAATTTGGATTGATCGGCCAAGCCATTGGAAAGTCCTTAGGCAACAACAGCAGTGACAAGTTACTGCAAGCGTACTGTGAAGATCCGCCGGTAGAGGTTTGGCGCCGCGATCCCGTTGACGGTCTTGCCGGCGCCATGGTCGATCGCTCGATAGCGCACGTTGCTCGCGTCAACATGGCTGCTGCGACCGGTTACGGAGAGAAGCTTCTGCTGGCAGTGGATCTCATGCTGGCTTCGCGATTCAACCGTCAGCTTCCATTGGGAGGGCGGGTAGCACAGATTCGAGCCATCTCACGTGCCGATGAGAATGATCTACCGCCGGGGCTCGCGGAACTGCGTAACAAACCTGGCAATCCTGTCAATGAAGTCCGAACAGCAGTTGCTGCCCCAGGGAAACCTACGCTTGAGAGTCTTGCCAACGCTGAAGCAAAGGCCTGCGCGGCGGCATTAGCCCGTATCCACCTGCCTCAAGCCACGCTCCCAACTCTCGAGAAAAAATCGCCCATTGCCAAACTGCCAACCAAGACCGGTCTACTGACCTTCACTTCGGTCGGAAATCGCGTCTATGCAACGCTGGCTGCCAAAGGAAAAGTGGTGATGTGGACAATCGCTGGCAGTAATCGCTTGCCAACTGAAATCGCCAAGGTGCTCAAAGGCATCGGGGTCGGAAAAACACGCGGTGAACGTATTCCACAAGACGAAGCATGGAAAAACGATGCTGTCGCCTTGCGACGGCACCTGCTGCCTGACGATGCGACCATCACCGCCGAAACGTTTGATGAACTGATCATCGTTCCCGATGGTCCGCTGTGGTATTTACCATTTGAATTGCTGCCTCTGCTCGAAGCAGACTCACCCCTGATCGGTGACACGATCAAGATTCGCTATGTTGCAACACCGGGGTTGGCACTGAAACCGATCACCGCCGCTGTGCCTAACAAAAGAATTGGAATTGCCACCGGTAAGTTCTTTTCACCTCGCGATCCTGAACTGAATAAGCAAATCGTCGATTCCATCGTCGATGTTCTGAACGACCCTCTTCGACTGCCCGATGCAAATAATACGCCGACGGCACTACTGGGACATGAGATGGGTCACTTGGTCGTCGCTGCTCCCCAGACCCCCAACACTGAAAACTTTCTATTCACCACGATGGCTCCGTACGAACAACAGTCGCCAATGGGCAATCTGGCAGCTTGGCTTCGCTTTCCCGCTAGAGTACCTTCGAACGTCGTGTTGGCGGGGTTCCGAACCCCGCTGGGGGTCGGCCGTATGGGGAATGGAAACGAAATTTTCAACACACTCTGCGCACTCAACGCATCCGGGGTCCGCAGTATCCTGATCAGTCGTTGGGCGGTGGGCGGTGAATCGACTGCCATCGCACTGCGTGAGTTTCTTCAGGAACTTCCCTTCACCGGAATGAACGCAGCATGGACGCGAGCCAAGCTGATCCTGCGCGGCACAGAACTCGATCCGGTGGGAGAGCCATTGCTGATTCAAGCTGAGCATGGACGCGAAGGACTGACAGGCAATCAACCGCTCTTTTGGTCTGGATATCTGGTTTCTTCGCCTGACGCACAACCAATCAATGCGCCGCCCGCAGCAAACCCACCGCCCGCAGCAAACCCACCGCCCGCAGCGGCAGCCCAAAACTAGACCGCCCGAATCCGTCAGCACCAAATCACAAGTCACTTGACGACTGTCGCGGGTTCCACGATTCCAGCTTGATACCACGATTCCAGCTTGATACCGACTGATGACTGGTGGCCGACCGCCTTGAATCGGGCCGGGATTTTCACATGACCTTCGCGCGAGGTCATTTCGGCGACGATTCCCCCACGATGATTCCCGGCAAATAGATTACCAAACCGCTGACAGCCGCAATCATCCAGGGTTTCAGTTGAGCACCGAGTCCCGGAACACCCAGAGTTGGGCCGAACAGAATCACGACGGTAGCCACCACCGCAAATGGTGTCATGCGCCAGCCCGACACAAAGCTTGAAAGGGCCAGCAGCAGTCCGGCTACTCCGATCGACCAACCATGAACCTGCCCTCCCAGAAAACCAGTTTTCAACTCTGGTTCCTTGGCTGATGCAGCAGCTCCTTTGACCGCCGTGGCAACTTCATTGAGATCCAGTTGGCCACTGCGGACGCTTTCCAAAGCATCGAACTGCTTGAAGTGATCGAAAACTCCCTGACCATATCCCCACAGAGCAAAAATGGACAGCAACAGGCATCCCACCAACAATCTTGTCTGACCACTCAATGCAAATCGGATCGCAGCAAACCGGTCGCGTTGCCTGCGGTACTTGCCACTGCGAGCGTCGGCAATCATCTGCTTCATGCGTTCTCGTTTTTTAATCGATGCTTCGTCGCTCGACTTTGCCTGATCGGTGCTTGACTTGGCGTTCTCCATTACCGCAGCTGCAATTTGCCATGCTCGATCGCGTGCCTCGTCAGCCGAAAGACCCTCTTTCTCCAACCCTCTTTCCTCGATTTTCGCCAGACGCTGGTGATCACGCGTTTTGCGATTGGCCAATGCCTTACGTTTCAGCATGCGGCAAGTTTGGTCACGCAGCGAAATCGAGCCAACCGAACGGGTGTACGACGGATCACCATGCAGGACCTCGCGTGTCTTGCACAAAGATTCATAGCCAAACAATGACTCGTACAACCGCTGCCAACCCTTTCCGCCATAACGTGCAGCAAACAGTCGCAACCCATCCTCGTCGGTGCCATCAATTCGCAAGTCACGAATGAAGTGTTCTGCATCTCGCAACGCGTCGCGTTGGGCATTCGAACCGGGCAACACAACGCACCGATGAAAAACACCACCGGCAACGACTCCCATCAACGTCCCCACTAAAAACCCAGGCCACAATCCACCCAGCAACACAATCAGGCAGAACGCGGTCACTCCCATGCCAGCCAGCAACCAATCCCATCCCGCCCAAGATCCCAACCACAATCGCAAGTAATCGATGACGACACTGGTCGCCAACCGAGAGCCCAAGAACATGGTGGTCAGCAAAGTGATTACCAAGACACTCGGCCCGATCAGGATCCATGCAAGCCCAGTACCAGCCAACAGCAGCAGCACGGTCGATCCACCTGCAACAGCGACCAAACTGAAGAGGTAAGCGGTCGACAGGTTCATCAGCGGGGCCGCATCACGATACCGAATAGTAATCGCCTCCCACGCGTCCGCCTGCGGTGAACTGGGAGAAAACTTTCCCTCTGCAGTGATGCCAAGATAGGATTCAAGATCGCCGATCATCCCCACTAACGACTCATACCGCTGATCGGGGTGTTTCGCCATCGACTTGGACACAATCTGCTGCAATTCATCGGGTACACGCCGATTGACATCGATCAGATTGGGTGGCTGAGTTTTGGCATGCTGTTTCGTCACCTCTGACACAATCGTGCCCTCAAAGGGTGGACGCCCGGCCAACATAAAAAACAGAGTACAACCAAGTGAATAAATATCGGCACGATGATCCACTGCTGCCGCGTCGATACTCTGTTCTGGTGCCATGTAAGCGGGAGTCCCGACGGCGGTTCCCTGTACGGTCACCTCTGTTCCACTCGCCAAATCAACGACCAGATTCGAATCATGCTCAGGGTCTATTTCTCCATGGTCTGGAATCTTGACCAGTCCAAGATCGGCTACCTTGATGACTCCATCATCCGTTAACAGCAGGTTGGCAGGTTTGATGTCCCGATGCACCATTCCATGACGGTGTGCAAACTGCAAGCCTCGAGCAGCTTGCACGGTGTAGGCAACAGCCATCCTGGGTTCGAGCGTTCCCCTTTCACGAATCAGGCGGTCGAGAGGACCGCCTCGAACCCATTCCATGCTGAAGAAGTGCCGCCCCGCGTCTTCCCCAAAGTCGTAAATCTGAACAACATTGTGATGCGTCAATTGGGCAGCCGCATACGCTTCTCTGGTGAACCTGGCCAAAGATGCCGGGTTTTCAGCGAGGCGTCCCCGAATGGTTTTCAAGGCAACCAGTCGATCCAATGAAACCTGCTTGGCCTCATAGACGGCTCCCATCGCGCCCCGTCCGAGCAGACGCAAAATACGGTAGCCACCCAGCCGATCAGGAATGCTGCCTGAATCCTCGTTTGATCCATGCGATGCCGGTGATGATGAAGTGAGTTCGGATTGGGTCGGCGAGACTTGCTCGGCCAAGTGGTGAGTCACACCGGAGTCCTGCAGCACTAGCCGCTCATCTGCCACCTCAAGCGAAGCTCCATCGGTAGCGTTGCCGTCGTTGACCACAGCGGAGGCTACTCTTGAAGATACATCGCCAACGTCCTCTCGATGAACTCGCTGGTCGGCCCGTAACACAGAAGGAAACTGCTGTTCGGATTCCTCGAAAGCGGCAGACAACCCCGTTTCTGCTGTTTCTTGAACTGACCCGGAAATCGGTTGCTGCCCCGTCTTCCGGACAGCCTTTGATTTGTCTTCCGACTTGGCATACGTGGCCGCTTGACTCTTTGTTGTTTTCGCAACCAAGCCATCGGCAGGTTCCAACACCCCAACTTCGGGTCGACCGTTCTGATCAATTTTTAAATCAAACGGTTGTTCACAGTACTTGCACTTGGGCCGATAACGACCCGGTTTTGGCTGGCCGAGCGAGAGCGATTTCGCACATTTCGGGCACTTGATCCGCATGCACTGGTCTCCATCAACAAGGATGCATTGATTTGCAGTCTCATATTACCAGATCACCGCCCCTCATCAGATCTGTCCATAGAATTCCGTTCAATCCGCCATCTGTCCCGCCCGTGTAACGATCACCCCTTCATTGGTAACCACCGCGAGACTCGCGTCCGCTAGGGAGGCCCGTGATCGACGACTGAGGCATCTGTCGGTTCCTCACGATCCGCGTATCGCATCAGAATTTCACCGACGACAGCCAGCGGCGCGTCGCGATGATTGGCAACACCTTGCCGAACTTGATTGACGAGGCTCGCAGTCTGACTGGATTGTTTTCTTTGCGCAACGTCACAAACCAGACGCACCATATCATCGACATCAATCTGAACACGCTGATCGAAATCGTGAAAGGTCGTCTGCTCGTTTTCCAGCCAACGCGTCAGCGCTGCCATACTGGATGCAGCGTCCAGAATCCGAACCTGCCCTGTATGATCGATAACGAGGTTGCCTGCATGCAGTGCACCGTGCGTAGCGCCGGATCGATGAGCCGCTTGAACGGCAAACGCGACCTCCGCCAAGTGTCGCGACCGGGTTGCTTCGTTCGGTTCGGATCGGTCTGCGTTTCCGGATGACCTCACGGGTTCAATTGCGACATTCTGATCTTCTGCCTGACTGGTTTCTGATGTACGACGCCCCTCTTCTGGCTCCCAACGATGGCCAAATTGCCAGGGTCTAATGACGCCCAAGTATCCCTTTTGAACTGCAACCATCC
>Ga0315334_10003092_pt1 | contig 10430 bp, 12 predicted proteins | sample M150034915metaG_FD_205555 | JGI IMG/M metagenome (GOLD analysis project Ga0315334, IMG submission 205555) | Ammonia-oxidizing marine archaeal communities from Monterey Bay, California, United States - M1 500m 34915 | ecosystem: Environmental > Aquatic > Marine > Intertidal zone | place: USA... | reverse complement strand
GCACTCTTGTTCGTGCTGTAACCGATGAAGCCGATCCGTTGACGAGGAGTAAAATCTGCACGCGGCTAGTGTCGCCGATTTCTGCGGAGATAGTCGAACCGAGCACCATCAACAACGCTCGCGTGACAGGTCACGAACTCAGTCACAAAACTTTTTTTGCTTAACATTTGGATATGTCCATACCTCGGGGCAGAATCCACGCATGAAGGTCATTGTCTGTGTCAAACAGATCCCAGATCCGGCGTTGCCGGGTGAGTTGGATCCCTCTACTAACTACCTCAAACGGGATGACAAGCTGATCCTAGATGAGTCCGATTCCTACGGGGTGGAGATGGCGCTCCAACTTGTCGAAGCTGCCGGTGGCGGCGACGTCTCGTTGGTTTCGATGGCCCCCAATGGAGAAGTCGGCGGGCTCCGGACGGCGTTAGCGATGGGTGCCGAAGATGCTGTTCTCGTGAGCGACAGCGCTCTTGCCGGAACCGATGCGCTCGGGACAGCGAAAGTTCTTTCTGCTGCAATATCGAGAATGTCACCCGATTTGATACTCGCTGGAGTCGAGTCATCTGACGGTTACACCGGCACAGTCCCAGAGATGATTGCCGGGGCTCTCAACATGCCATCGATCACTTTTGCCAAGCAAATTCGAGTTGAAGGAAGCACTGTAATGGTGCAGCGCCAAACTGAGGCAGGATACGACGACGTTGAGTGTCCGACCCCGGCGTTGGTCTCGGTTACGGCCGGCGTGGTGGAGCCTCGCTACCCGTCATTCAAGGGGATTATGGCGGCCAAGAAGAAGCACGTCGAGGAACTTGATCTTGATGCTTTGGGAATCGATTCGAGCGCCGTAGGGAAAGACGGTGCTCGCCAAGAGACCATCCGGGTTACGGATGCAGAAGCACGACAAGCTGGTGAAGTTGTCGAAGACCAAGGCGACGCCCACGAAAAGATCATTGAGTTCCTCGGCGAACTCAAGGTCGTCTGAGGAGGCTGGACATGTCGATCGACACCATCCTGGTATTCGCAGAAGGCGACGAGAGTGGCCCTAGCGGTCTAACTCTGGAGTTAATGACTGCGGCGCGGAGCCTCGCCGCTAACGTCGAGGCTTTCGTGGCCGGCGACGGAGCTTCCATGGCCGACGAACTCGGTGCTCACGGAGCCTCCAAGGTATTTAGTACTGGCCCTCTCGAGGGCAGGCTTATAGGAGTTCATGCTGCCGCTGCGCTTCAGGCACAGATTGAAGCAAACACCCCTGATGCGGTTTTCTTTGGACAAACTCCAGATGGGCGAGACACGGCAGCCCGTCTTGCTGTTCGCATAGATCAGCCAGTCGTTACAAATAATGTTGGCGCTTCATTCGAGGATGGAGTGCTAGTCGTTGAAGAACCAGTTTTTGGTGGCACTCAGAATGTATTTACTGCCTTTCGAAACGATGGTCCGGCGTTAGCACTATTTCGACCTAAATCGTTCGAAGCTGAACCAACTGGGGGCGGGTCAGCGGAAGTCGTTGGCGTTGAAGCAGTGGACCCCGGAGTTGCGGGGTCGGCCGTCGTGACCGGCCGCCACGAAGAAGAGCGCTCTGGTCCGCAGTTGGACGATGCGGCAGTGGTGGTTTCTGGAGGCCGCGGGCTAGGTCAACCCGAGGCATACGCGATGATCGATGAGTTGGCGGGCCTGCTGGGAGCGGCATCGGGAGCGTCTCGAGCGATTGTGGACGCCGGGTGGGTTCCATACTCCAAGCAAGTCGGTCAGACCGGCAAGGTTGTAAAACCGAACCTATATGTGGCGTGTGGAATTTCAGGTGCGACTCAGCACCTTGTCGGGATGAAGGGTTCCAAAAACATCATCGCGATCAATAAGGACCCTGAAGCACCTATCTTCGGGGTGGCTGATCTCGGCATCGTCGGCGACGTGCACAAGGTTATTCCGGCCTTGATTGAAGCTTTGAGATCCCGATAGGGCAGTTCCTTTAATTTTACCAACTGACGACAAGCTCTGTCTGGCACCTATCGCGTTGCAGATTAGATAAGTGGCCAAGGCCATCTATAGCCATCATCTGCAGGGAAAATTGGCGATTCGCTCAGCCATCGCGCCCGTTGCATAAGTGCATCAACTTCGTCTTCGTCAAGCCATGGCGCTAACCGTTCGATAGCTCCTGTCGCGACATGTTGCACACCTTCGAGTAAATGGTCATCGATTGGTTCGTTGGCAAAGTCCCAGATAACGGTCCGCAACTTGAAGTCGGGCGAGAAGCAAAGACCATGATCGATTCCATACACGCGTCCCCATTCTGAAAGGAGGCAGTGACCTGATTTCCTGTCAGTGTTGTTAGCTAACAAATCAAGAACGCAGAGCCTTCGAAGATCACGATGATGCAGCGGGTTTTTTATGAGTGTGAAGTAGTGCTGGGTGAAGTCGGCATCGATGAACAGTTGGATAGATCCTGGTCCGTGGGGCCCAATGCGTTCTACCGTGGGAGGCACGACGTTCCATCCCAACTCATCACTTAATTCGTAGGCGGCGATTTCCCTTCGATGCAGCCCTGACGGAAAATCCCAGAGTGGTCGTTCACCCTTCACAGGTTTGTAGATCCCGTTCACTGCTAAGTCGCCTCGCTCTACACGGACGAGGAAGGTGGCGTTCGAACTGTAGGGCATGCGGGCGAGTAGCTCTATGTCGCCATGGACTAACACCTCATGGGCAGCTTCAAGGCCCACGAAGTCGGTCGACTGGGAATCGCTGCCTTCAGCGCTTTCGTCACTCACCGATGGGTTTATGGCCGTTCTGCCGGCCGAAATCCTGGCCGTACTCGATCAGAAATAGTGCGTGATCAACAAATGCTTTGGCCTGGCCCAAGGTGATGTGAATATGAGCTTGTGAGGGTTCATTCTCTTCCTGATCAGGTAACTCTTGGGCCACAACAATGACCTGTTCAGTTTCTTCGCTGAGTCCGATGGCTAACGCACCCACGGTCCATACCGCGTTTGGGGGCTCAATCATTTCTGTGACTGAAACTGCTGATATCGGATTTTCGTTGTCTTCAAGAATTTCGGCGAGGTGACTTGCAAGCGACTGAACTTGACCTTTCTCAACTTTAAGAGTCAGGACGAGACTTTCGGCGTGTGCTTGCAGATAAAAGATGCGGGCTCCGGGCGCTCCGACGGTTCCGGCAACGAAGTTCTGCGGGTTCGTGATTTCGTAGTTGTCAGTCATTGTTCCTGGTGAAAAATTTGGGTTTTAGGCTGGCGTCAGCGATTTGAGATCACCGGTGTTATTCACTGCTAATACAACCGGACCGCTTGGCGTGTAAAGGATTGCTGTGACCGAGCATGGTGACACAACTATGCGTTGAAAGAGATCTAAGTGAGTTCCCATGGCGTGAGCGATCAAGGCGCGAATCGGATCGGCGTGGCTAACTGCGATCACCGTTTTTCCACGATGGTTTGCCACTAAACGGTCTACGGTCTGAGACACTCTGGTTTGCATCTCGACGAAAGACTCTCCGTTGGGGAACCTAAATCCGGAGGGGTATTTTTGTACAGTCGACCATGCCTTCAGCTTCCGCAATTGGCTGAGTTTGCGACCGGTCCAATCACCGACATCGAGTTCTATTAGTCCGCGGTTTTGCTTGATGGGAACGCCAATTCTCTTGGAAATGGGAATGGCCGTCTCTCGCGTACGCTCTAAAGGGCTCGAGTAAATAGCGGCAATACGATCTTGATTCATCTCAGAAATTTGTTCTGCCACCTTCTCTGCTTGACTTAACCCCACCTCGGATAGGTGAATCCCTGGCTTCCTGCCGTATAAATCAACACCAGTTGTCGGGGTCTGTCCGTGCCTTACGAGAAGGATCAGTGTAGGTCGTTCGGAAGAAGCCACGAATTGACCGTAGTCGTTGAAGTTACCTAACTCCGCTTCGTAGTCTGCAACACTCAGCAGCATGGACTCCTTGGTTTCACTGGCAGCTGAGATAGCTGATTGTCGTCGATGTGATCGTCTAGTGGAGTGGCGTGAACAAGTTGCCTCGGAGAAGCGGGCGGCGTTTCGAGATCAAGACTATTGGGGACGGGGTGTACCCGGGTTTGGGGATCCCGCCGCGAAAGTCATGATCGTTGGCTTAGCGCCAGCGGCTCATGGCGCCAATCGGACTGGACGTGTCTTTACCGGAGATCGATCTGGAGATTTTCTTTTCGCCTCGCTACACAGGACGGGGTTTGCCAATCAGTCATTTGCTCGACATGTCGGAGATGGACTCCAACTGGCGGATGCCTATGTCACCGCAGCCGTGCGATGCGCGCCCCCTGCGAACAAGCCGACAACGGAAGAACGTGACGAATGCCGACCCTTTATCGAACGTGAATTGGAACTGCTTCCTCAAGCTGAGGTTTTTGTGGCGCTGGGACAGTTTGGCTACCAAGCAACGTGTTCAATTCTCGGAGTGCGTCCTCGGCCCCGGTTCGGCCATGGAGTTGTAGTGCCGCTGTCAGAGTACGGCGTTGAGCGCCCGGGAAATATTGTGTGTTCGTTTCATCCGAGTCAACAGAACACCTTTACGGGACGCCTTACCGAACCGATGCTCGATCAAGTTTTCTTCACTGCGCGCGAACTTGCGCAACTAAAGCCCGCCTAGCCTTCGACTGTGGCTGCTTGCATAAACGTCAGAGGCCTTCTTCGTCGAGCGGTCCTCTTCGGTCTCGTGTTAACTAGCGCTTGTTCTCTCGAGGACACGTCAGCCAGTTATCAGGATGAAACAGCAAATTCGTTTGATAACCCTGGGACCCTGCTTGTGGATGACCCACTTCCCGTCAGCGACTATTCGCTCGACATCAAAACGACAGTTGCCTTCTTGGATGCATGCATCTCGGATTCGGGTTTGGTTGGGCCATGCCATTGCGCGTCGCAGCTATTGGTCTATGACGTCGATGTCGGCGACGTCATACGGCTTGAAGATCAGATGAGTGCGTTCAACGAATTTCCGCTTGAACTAGCAGGATTATTAGTCCAATGCCGAGGTGTTCAACGACCCGCTGAGTGGTCGTCTTCGACAAAGGAGCTGTATCTGTCTGCCTGCAGTCACGGCTCAGATCGTCTAGACCGACTGTGTCGTTGTTCCATCTCTCGGGCCGCTGACGTGATCCCCGAGGCTCGGTTGTCAGAGTTCTTGAGTGCAAGCGATCTGCGCCCCGACATGGTGGACCTCATCAATACCTGTCTCTGACCAAGACGAGGTCGTTACGTCAGAGCTACTTGCGGGTCGGGATGGGCAACACGGAGGGTTTGTCCCAGGCGAACTCAGGCCATCTTGCGCGAGACTTTTGACTCAACTTGTGCATCAGATCGATAGCCGCGGGATCATCATCTCCGGCTCTGCCAATCAAATAACCACCCTCAAGCATTTTCATGATGATTTCCCGACCTATTGGCGTTCGCACGATCGTCAGTGTCCAATCGCTGTACTTGCCGATGCCGCCGGTGGAGATATCTGCGTGCTCCGCGGCGAAATCCGGGCAGTAATTACATCCCTCCCTTGTCCAAGCGTGACATTCCTTGAGGTTGATTTCGTAGTAGCCCCCGTCGTGCGTCCAGATCTGGAAAACACCTTTGATGTTCGTTTTCTTTATCGTGTGACGATCTAGCCCATATTTCTGTTCAAATAGCTCTTCGAAGATCGCTTCGTCAAACGACTTTGAGCACAGAAGCCCAATGTTGAGGGCAAACCTGTTACCGACTTTTCCGATTTTTCGGGACTTTGCAACCGGAACAATTGAGCTTTGGCAACTCATTCCCACCAGCGCGATTTTCTTCGCCCCCGCTTCGATCGCTTCGGTATACGCAAGGGTGTTCGCAGAATAGGTGTATCGACTGCCGGCGCCTCTAATGACGTCGTCCCGATTAAAGGCGACCCCTGGAGAAGCTGTCCACTGAGAGCCTTCGCCCTCGCCCACATATGAGGTGAGAGCGGCGTCAATGTACCCATTGTCGAGCGCCCAGATCAGGATCGCGGATACAAGTCCGCCGTCTTGCCCGACTTCGTGGATGAAGTCGTCGGAGGCTCGAGTGAGGATGATGTCTTTGTACATCCCCGACGGTTCATCGGGTGTGCGAGTCCGATTGAACAAGAACTCATCTGCTTCGTCCTCCCACGTTCGAAAGCGCGGGCACGCCCTTGTGCAACTCGTGCAGCCTTTCTCGCCATGCCCACAGTTGTCGGGCCCTAACTCCTCCTCGACATGAAATGGCTTGAAACCTCCTTGCACGTGGTCGTAGCCAATTACGTCATGTGGGCAACTGATTACGCAGCCCGCGCAACCGGTACAGAGGCCAGAAGTGATTACCTCTTCATGAAGTTCTTTCCATTGGAATGACCAGCGCTCTTTTTTGGGTGCTTCTCGGTCGCTGTCGGTCAGGGCCATGCCATGAGACTACGCCGCGTGATGAACCCCTACGTAGCTGAATGGCTTCTTGGCGGATGCAGTTGGGTGACGAACTGCCGCCGAGTAGTCTGACCCACCGCGTTACCGCCGTCGCTGTTTACGACGGGGTAGGCACACCCCCGAGGACTGATGAACGAAACCGAATTATTAGAGTTGCTCGGCCATGCTCGCGTCGCGACCTTGGCCACTATCCGGATAGACGGCCGAGTGGACTTGGTTCCGATCACCTTCGCTTTTGATGATGAAGTCGTTGTGACAGCGATTGACCACAAGAAAAAGTCGACTACCGAATTAAAGCGGTTGGACAACATCCGACAGTTTCCGGAGGTCACGCTCCTAGCTGATCACTACGACGACCAAGATTGGACGCGTCTTTGGTGGGTTCGGATCCGCGGTCGAGCGAAAGTTCATCAGACTGGCGATGAATATGAACGCTCTCTGGACCTGTTATCGGATCGCTACACCCAATACGCCGAAACTCGACCTCAAGGCTCAGTGATCGTTATCGACCGCACGGAACTAACTGGTTGGAAGGCTTAGATCTGCTACCTGGAGGGCCGCGTCGAGAGTCGACCGGCGCCAACAGTCGAAAGAGAGCAACCGAGTACAACTGTGGCGACCGTTACGGTGATCGCGCCGAGAACAAGAAACGTCACCACCACCTGGGTCATGACAGCGTTAATCGGGTCAGCTCCGGCCAACAGTATTCCCGTCATCGTGCCGCTCCAGGCCCAGGCCAGATGCGCGTCTGGCCTCAGCGCCGGGACCAAGAGGAGCCCCGTCGCTAGTAGTTGCGCTACGGATCGAGTTGAACTTAGGAAAATGACCCTATGTAACCCGAGATCGAGACGCCATGACACAACCGGAGTCAGTGCGACTAGAGCGGCCGTAACCGCTACCCCCATGGAGATACGGTGGCGGCCATCACCATGTTTCTTAACAAGCTGTCACACGGACATCGAAATCGTTTGTGAGCTGTATTGCGCCCTCGGCAGGATTCGAACCTGCGCTCATGGCTCCGGAGGCCACTGCTCTATCCCCTGAGCTACGAGGGCGGGTTAGCGAATGTACCGCTTTCAGTAGAACCCTCCACAACGAGACGTCGGTAGAGGTGAGAGCATAAGTCACTTCAAGCTTGGTTGGTCTCAGCGGTACAGTCGAGTGACGTTCCCATGGCATCAAGGCCGCGGGATTCCGATGCCGACCTGTAGGGAGCTGAAGCCGGTGATCATTGAAGTCTTGGCGGCAGCTTTGGCGGACGCCCTCAGCGAGCTGGGAATTGATGTTGCCCCATCCGAGATTCACATGGAGCGACCGGCTCACCGAGAACATGGTGATTGGTCTTCCAATGTTGCATTGGTGGTGTCCAAGAAAGCTGGACGTAAGCCTCGTGAACTGGCAGCTGATCTCGTGAAGACTCTCGAGTCCACGCCAGTCGCACAGATTCAAAGACTTGAAGTCGCTGGTCCCGGCTTCGTCAACTTCCACCTCTCCTCTCAGTGGTTGCACGATGTCCTGATCGACGTTGTTTCTCAAGGAGAGAATGGATACGCGCGATCGGAAATTGGGAATGGGCAATCGATCAATCTGGAGTTTGTTTCAGCGAATCCGACTGGTCCCTTGCATGCGGGAGGTGGCCGCTGGGGCGCCTACGGAGACAGCCTCGCGCGCATTTTTCGGCGCTGCGGCTACACGACCTTCACTGAGTACTACATAAATGATCGTGGCCTCCAGACTGAGCTGTTTGGTGCTTCCCTCCTCGCGCGAAGAGACGGAACTGAGCTTCCCGAAGATGGTTACGCGGGGGAATATGTTGCTGAATGGGCTTCGGAAATGCCTGCCGACGTCGATCCCGTTGAATGGGGATCTGAGCGAGCTCTGACCGACGTGCGGCAATCCTTGGCATCTATGAATGTGACGTTCGACCATTGGGCCAGCGAGAAAGCTTTGATTGACTCTGGTGCCATGGAAACGGCTCTCGAAGCTTTGAGAGCGGGAGGATGGGTAGACGAGAGCGACGGAGCAACGTGGCTTCGCACATCAGACTTCGGCGATGAAAAAGACCGCGTATTGGTAAAAAGCGACGGGGCACCTACCTATTTCGCTCCGGACATCGCGTATCACCACCAGAAATTAGACCGGGGGAACCTGGTGATAGATGTTCTGGGCGCGGACCACCATGGCTATGTGCCGCGAATGTCAGCGGCTCTCCAAATGCTGGGACATCAGGCGGCATCCTACGAGGCGATAATTGGCCAAAACGTGACTCTGGTTCGAAGGGGCAAAGAGGTCAAGCTCTCGAAACGAACGGGCACCATGGTTGAAGTCCGCGAACTGTTAGAAGCCGTAGGCCCTGACGTCGCCCGATTCGCCTACCTCCTTCAGTCGATCGATACTCGCCAGACAATTGACATCGACATGCTCTCGAGCCAGGCCAACGAGAATCCCGTCTACTACGTTCAATACGCCTATGCGCGTATCGCTTCAGTCGGGCGCGAAGCCGACAACCGAGGCATTACGCGCAGTCCATTGATTGAAACTGACCCGACGCTGCTAACACACGAGCGGGAACTTGAACTCTTGCGGGCTTTATCTACTCTGCCTGAGACGATCGAGATGGCGGCACGCGATCGTGCTCCCCACAAGATTTCCACGTGGATTCGTGAGCTAGCGGCGGCATTCCATGGTTTTTATCATGATTGTCCAGTTCTTCGTTCCGACGTCGAATCTGACCTGCAACAGGCACGGCTTTGGTTGGTTGAGTCAGCTCGGGTCGGGTTTTCGGTAGGCCTGGAACTGCTTGGCCTGACGGCCCCCGAGGAAATGTGAGGAGGGGCACATGAACCAGACAGATCGAAATCGCGGACCAATACCCTTTAATCTTTTGCCTGATTCTGCTGAAGTTGGTTCGCGAGGCGAGTTGCGAATCGGAGGACTTGCTGTTGACGACCTAGCCGCAGACTTTGGGACACCACTCTTTATCTACGATGAAACGCACCTTCGGTCGCGTTGCCGAGAAGCGCTAGAAGCATTTGGAGAGGGCGCCGCCTATGCGTCTAAAGCATTTCTTTGCTTAGCCATGGCCCGGCTAGTTCATGAAGAGGGGTTGCACCTAGATGTGGCAAGCGAGGGGGAGCTTCACACGGCTATCGCGGCTGAAGTTCCGGGCGAACGCATCGTATTGCATGGGAATAACAAATCACTTGGTGAGCTTTCCTTAGCTCGAGCTCACGGGGTGAGCCGGGTTGTGGTGGATTCATTTGACGAACTCGACCGTCTCCGCCATCTCCATTCGGTTGACGGAGTTGTGGCGTCGGTTCTCTTGCGAGTTACCCCTGGAGTTGAAGCTCATACACACGAATATGTTTCGACCGGACAGAATGATTCCAAGTTCGGTTTTGGGTTGGCATCTGGCGCGGCAACGACAGCAGTAGATCTGGCTAGATCCAATCCTGGGATCGACCTAGTGGGGATTCACCACCACATCGGAAGCCAAGTGTTTCGCGTGGAAAGTTTTGCTCAAGCGCTTGAAATCGTGGTTGGGTTTTCCGAGCCACTTGAGTTGCCTGAACTATCGGTGGGCGGCGGCTTGGGTGTCGCTTACTTGGAATCTGAATCAGCACCGTCGATTGGTGAGTGGGGAGACATAATTGGCGACGCATGTGAGCGTTTAGGGGTTAAGGCACGAGTTTCTGCCGAACCCGGACGCTCGATCGCGGCCCAAGCAGCAGTAACGGTTTATTCAGTCGGGACCGTTAAAGAGTTGCCGGGCATCAGAACATACGTCGCGGTCGATGGTGGCTTTGGCGACAATCCCCGCCCCATGCTCTATGGCAGTGGTTACACCGCCTTTGTGCCGGACAGAGTGACCGAACCTCGGCCAGCTCTCGCTCGTATTGTCGGAAAGCATTGCGAATCGGGTGATGTGCTAGTTCGAGAAGCCTCTATCCCGGACGAGATACGGGTAGGCGATCTTTTGGCCACCCCGGTTACTGGAGC
>Ga0315334_10003091_pt1 | contig 10431 bp, 3 predicted proteins | sample M150034915metaG_FD_205555 | JGI IMG/M metagenome (GOLD analysis project Ga0315334, IMG submission 205555) | Ammonia-oxidizing marine archaeal communities from Monterey Bay, California, United States - M1 500m 34915 | ecosystem: Environmental > Aquatic > Marine > Intertidal zone | place: USA... | reverse complement strand
ATATCATGCTATACACCCTAAATGAAGAAACATCTCTCTTCTTTCCACCGTATATTTCAGGAAGTCTGATAAACTGCCATTTTCTAAATGCCTCCTCGTTTAGAACTTCATCTTTTGTTCTTGGATAAGTGATAATCTCAGCGTGATTTACTGGAAAAGTGTTAATATTTGCTTGAGTGCCATCGGGCAGCAAAATTTTCGCCTTATCTGTACTTGAAGATGAAGGATTAGGCATGAACTTGCCCCACGGTACGAAAGGGGCAAATGCCATAGCTGTACCTGCAGCTCCTAAAAGCTTTAGAAAATCTCTCCTGGACATTCCTCCAGGACCCTTTTCCTGCTCTGACATTCAAGCTCACGTATTGCCAAATTGGTTATAAATCTTGATTCAAGATTTTACCAGTTTCGGATCTTTTCTTTTATTCCTCATAATAATTGAGAACAAAACCCCTGCTGCAACAATAATGCTAATTATTATCAACACCATATTTTGTGGTGCTGATGATTCAGATTCTGAGGGGGTCACTTGGACAAATGAGTGATCAACAACAAATGAGATAGTCTGAGTGTGTTTGTTATCTAGCAGATCTCTTGCAACTATGGTAATATCATATGTCCCATCATCAAAATTTGTTGTGTCAAGTGAATAGGAAGTTATATCGTTCAAGGTTTTATCCCCAGGCAACATAATGGTAATTCCCCAACTATCTGCCAAGTTTGGCTCATTTACTTCAAAATCAATTTCTAATGAATGTGATACTTTGGTTCCATTTTTTGGTAATTTTACTAAGATTTCAGGCGGGGTATTATCTACTGAAAATGAAAATGTCTTTTCAGTTTCATATCCGAGTATATCACGCGCCAAAATTCGTAAATCATGCTCACCGTCCGATAACAATTCAGATTCTAGAACATTAATCTCAACTTGTTTGTCGTCAAGATAATATTTTACAAATTCAAGATTTTCCTCAATAATCTCAGGTTTGATTTTGAAGCTACGATCAATGAGTTCGGGCATTGTAAAAATTATCTCCGGAGGCATATTGTCAGGTATTATTGTCGTGAATTGTGCGGCAAGAGAAATAGCTTCTGTTGTTTTCTCTCCTTCAAATAAAGTGGAATGAACTAACAGCGTGTATGTTCCAGTCTGGTTTACTGGAGCATACAGTACGGTTGATGTCTTGTCCTTGTTTTTTAAAGGAAAGAAAGCGCCACCTTGACTAAAGTTGGAAGTGCCTAGCCAGTCACCAGTAGGCCAACCCCAGAAATGCCCAAAAACTCCAGGGGGATGATTTGTCTGGATAATTTTCCCTTTTGGATCTATCATAAAGACAGAAAAATTTGTATTCTCATTTTCCCATGAAAAATCTATTGCAGCAGTATTAATTGTAGGATCTTGTATATCAAAATAATACTGTCTCCAGTCACCGGCCATATACCTACTAGTCATGTCAAAGGCGCCCTTGACGTATCCATTACCATACAAAATATCATTCTGTGAACCCATAATTACAATTGGTTTTGTATCTTTAGAAACTTCTTCGACCACAGCATAAGAAACAGGAGATTGAACAGTGTGATGTTTTCCTTCAAAATTTACAAATCCTTGGTACACACCAGTATGCATATTAGCAGGAACTGAAATTGAAGCTGATATTTTTGAAGAGTTGTTTGGCGGTACAGTGATTTTGTTTGTATCAGTAACTACATCGGTCCACAAATCATCTGCATAATAACTTGTAACCAAAGTGTAATCGATGGATGTCGTGTTTTGGTTAATATTTCCATTCCAGAAAGAATATCTTGTTGGCACTGGATAGATTCCAATAACTGGCTCGTTTTCAAATTTTTCTACTGGATCAGTTATGCGTATCTCCTGAACTGTTCCCCATGAACCTCCTCTGTTAACTAAGGAAAGCTCATCACTTGAAATTTTGGTATTGTTGTTTTTGTCTTTCCAGTCGTAAATATACAATGATGCAATTTTCAGGTCATCAGCATAAATCGTATCTGTTTCATTCATAAAAGTATCAAAATCAAAGTTGAGATCTAGTAACATCAGCGAAGCGTCAGGATGAATTATACTATCTGGATTAGAAATTGTATGTTCCGCTGGTAAATTACCTAGTTTGATGTAATTTGGTCTATATACATCATCATCATTCAAGATTGGATCTTGGAGGTGAGGTTCAGTGGTTCCACTCATTTGTAACTTTTCAATTAATTTTAGAGTTACTGGCTTTATTGTAATATCAAGTGGTTTGTCTGTTGGATTTTCTATTGTGAATGTCGTAGTAGTTTCTTCACCAACTTTCAGTCTCCCGCCAAACCAACTTGTATTGGGAAATGTTTTATCAGAGATATCAAGTTCATCAATTCCTACTAGCTTAGAACCAAATGATGATAAAGGAATATCAATTATTTTGTTTATGTTGGAAAATGTAGCATTGTTATGGACAATAAATTTTCCAGCATGTCCATATACAGATCTTACTGCGTCATGTACATTTACTAGTCCAGCTCCCTGCGTTAATGCATCATTGTTTAAATCACTTGCACTGGACATGAGAATGCTTTTGATTGTAAATGGATCGTAATTCATTTCCCTTTCATTCAAACTTTCAATAACAAGTGCTGCACTACCTGCAGCAATTGGCGCAGACATGCTGGTTCCACCAAAAAGACCGAATGATTCCATCTCTTCGTTGGGTATTTTAGTAATCACTCCCGGAACAAAGCCATAGGCTCCTATACTCATTAAATCTGGCTTCGGATCACCTATTACTCCTGGACCTCTGCTTGAAAAATCAACAACTTGATCAGAATGCTTGGTAGTATTACCAAACCTAGGTTGATCCTTGAATGGACCATATCCAACAAAATCATTATTGGTTACCGCACCAACTGAAATGCCAAATGATGAAATTCCTGGCATGCCAATAGTTCCATAGCCATGTCCTGAGTTTCCAGCACTTGATACTATGGTTATTCCCGTGTAATTTTGGTGAAGTGATTGCGGAGTTACTAGTGTATTAAGAATATGTGATGAAAGATCTAAACCGGGAGCGTACTCTAATGAGGGAAAACGAGATATGCCCCAACTGTTAGAAATAATATCCGCCTTAGGTTCTCCCGTGTATATCCACTCGTTTTCTATGTTTTCAAATCCAGCAAGCCAAAGCCATGCATAAACGGCATCACCAAACCATAACGCCTTTACTGGGAGAATGCTTACCCCTGGCGCTATGCCTTTTATCGTAAATTTCTTAGTGTCATTATAGATATCATACTCCATCACACCTTTGGATGCAATAGTTGATGAGCTGGCTGTTCCATGCCCATAAAAATCGGCCATTATGCCAAAAAACCTGCCCTCATCGTCCATTGCTGGCAACAATGTTCCATTAACGGCTAGAATTTTATCATCAATCTCAGCTTTGGCTGAAAAAATGCCATTAATGTCAACAACTCTTGCTCCAACAGTCCCTGCAGAATAATCGTTGATGCCATCATCATCTGAATCATAAAGCAGTAGTTCATTTCCACTTCCAAGAGTTATTTGATCCTCGTCAGTAAAGTCAAAGTCATAGTTAGGTGATGGGCAGTTTAAGCAGTTTTCTTTTGTAAAATCCATCCAAGAAGTTGATAGGTCAGGTGTTATTGTATCATACACTCCAGGTTCATTGGAGTCAGTTACTAAAACTGGTACTACCTGAAGTTTTCCAATATGAGCACCAAAGACATAACCCAGGTGGTAAATACCACTTTTGGATACTATGTAGTCCTTTCTATCTTCACCAATTTTAAAATCTGCTTTTATTGTACCACTAAGAACTGGAGCGGCACCCTCATATGGGTAAAAAGAATTATAGACGGAAACCTTAGTCTTGTTTCCTCCCTGCTTTACATCTAAAAATACACCATCTTTTGTCCAGTAAACTGTAGACGTGGCATTTTCTGGTATAGTCATTTTCTTTGTGTAGTTTTGTAAAAGTCCGTACTTGTTAACATTGGCATGAAATGTAGAATTTGTAATAACCAAACCCTGACCATCAGCATCAAACATAATTGGTCTGTAAAACTCGTCTCTAGCCAGAGAGTCGGTAATATCTGGATTTGAAAAATCAACTCCAGTATCTACAACTGCAACAGTTACACCCTTGCCCGTTATGTTATAAAGATCATGAACCCGTTCCGACTCTGCAATATTACTGAACTTAGATATTTTGGTAATTGCATTTGTTGATAAATACTTTGAATGAAAATCTAACGGAATATCCTCAATTACATTGTATCCTTTTGATTTTAAACCGGATGCATGGTTTTCATTAAAAATACCTACTGCGAAAAATCCATGATCAGTATCAATTCCGTGCGCAAGATTTTTTGTTACTGTATATACATCGCTCAGAGAACCATCGCCAAATACAAGATATCTTTTTTCTGCATATTTCAAATCTGGTATATCTAATGAAATAATATCTGACGGTTGTCCTCCGTCAAAATTTTGAAGTTGAGGAGCATCAAACCCCTCAGTAAACCCATAAGAGTTCTCTTGAAACAAAAAAATAATTAGAAAAAGCCCAGCTAAAAATATTGCCGTTTTTGGCATGATTCAAAACATCCTAGAGGATTATTTTAACTATCTTCTTCTAGCAAGAATTGTAATCTGTAAAGCGAGTATGACCGCTATAGAACCAACTATGGGAAATAAGAGTGAATTTATCTGCAATGACGCGTTTTCGATGTTTTCAACTGCTGATGACATCGTAGATACACTAGTATCAATCTGCGTTACGCTATCACGAATCTTGCTACTTGCATCTTCAAGAGTAGAGCCAAATCCATGTATGTCAGTTTGTAGCGTATTAAGTTCGGTAGAAGCAGTGGTTAACACTTCGTTTAGAGTTATTACTTGTCGAGACAGTCCAGCTATGTCCTGTCCTAGTACAAGTGTTGCAGCAGAGCCATGTGACTGTGTTCCCTGGGAAAAAGCCACCATGTGAAAGATATAGGTGCCTTCAATTCTTGGAGTGTGTTCTACAAAGTATAATCCTTCATGGAGCATTTCGAGTGACCTCGTAAGGCTCTGCACTTTTCCATTAGGTGTATGCAAGTGTGATGATGACAATACTTGGACAACCTCACCGCTTACCATAAGACCGTCACTTGTAACCTGGACATAAACGCGGAATGGTTTGTTTATGGCTGCAATTTCTGGAGCAAACACTTCTGTTTTGATGCTTCGTTCTATGGGCACCTGCTTAAGCTCAATTGATGCAGCAAATTTTACGTCAACTTTTTTGGATGTTCCAGATTGAGTTATTGCCTCTACAGTGTATGTTCCATAGGGGAAGCTAGTTGAGGACTCGGGCCATTTCAGTAACAGTAGATTAAATGATCCATCCTTTTCTACAATAATTTGTTCAAATTCTGCAATACCACCATTTGGTGCAAATATACGTACAACCAGAGGTTCGTTGGGCGGTGCATTTCCATAAACAAGAAGTGGGTGAATTGTGGTGTATATCTGCTGATTCGTAAATACTTCTAGATCTTCTGCAAATACACTAGGCAGACTAACCGTAATGAGTAAAGCAATAAAGAAAATAATTGACAGATTCAACTGTTTGTTATGAATTATTCCTATAGATATTGTTTATGAATTTATTTTCTATTTTTCTAGGATAAAAAAAAAGAAAAAAAGGGGAAAATTAGATTTTTTCTAGTCTTATACTACGTCTATGTCTACTGAAGTTGTTGGTGATAGTGCGGTTGGATTGTCAACACTCTCCCATACAAACACTGTTGCAGTGTATGAACCGGAAGCTGTTGGTATCCAAGACATTGCCGGACTTAATGATTGTCCTGCAGTCAAGCTACCTGTAATCCAAGATAGTGAAACGGTTACACCGCTCGCATCTTGTACCTGTACTAAGTATGCAAATGACTGATCCTTGCTTTGTCCATTAGCCACATCGGCTGCAATCTGTACTTGTTGATCAACTGATACTTCCGCTACAGAATTGCCGAATGCGTCGACAACACGTGCGTTAGCAGCAGGTGCTCTTTCAAGTGGTGGGAATGCAGTGCCTATAGTAACTGTGGATGCAACGGTCAATTTGTCACTTGACAAATACGGGGAAGGTAGAGTTGTATCCTCAAATTCTAACGTTACGGAATCTCCTTCGGAGACACGTAATATTGAACCTGAAGATGCGCCTGAAGTTGTAAAGAACAATGTTCCTTCGAATACACCAGAGTCTAAGTCTGTTTCAGTTAGCGTCATCTGTATACCACCGGAGTCAGAATCTGATGTCAGATCTACTACCTTGGTGTTTAATACATCTGGATCCAAGTCATAGTCACCGTCCACCATTCGGACAAGTGTTGAACCTGAAGCAGATACGCTGCTGTCACCGAAACTTACTTCTGCAATATTCCAAGTGGTAATTGCAGAACCAATTGTGACTTCACTGTTTGAGTATTCATAAGATACGGTTACACCGTCAGCTCCTGCTGCCAGTAATAACGCGCCGCTTGTTGGGCCAGTACATGTGTTAGATGCGGTTGAGATAAGTGTGTGACTTGTGTATCCTTTGAGAACTACTTCTCCTGCGAACACACCAGTGTCTTCACCAGTTTCTCTTAGAGTGTATGTTGATGTACACAACTTACCGTTTCTGGATGATACCTGAACCGGTAGGTCGGAAGTTCCAATAGATTCTATTGCTGCTGAATCCTTGTTGTGATCAGGTGCGGTTACTGTGATGAATACTCTATCAGTCCAATCGTACACTGCCTTATCAAGTTCTACAATGGCACCAAAGTTCGAAGAGGAAGCTGTTGCCTCTATATCCTCCTGAGCATCACCGGCAGAATTTTCACCTGCGATGGTACGATCAGAGTAGGTAAAGGTTACACTTTCGCCTGCTTGAACTGTTGTGCTTGCGACTGATGCTGGGAATGTACATGTAGACTGGAATACTCCAGTATCACTACCTGTTTCTCCATATGTAGATGGAGTACAACCGAATTCACTGTTACTCATGAGTCTGCTTGAAGATGCTGCTGAATCCCATTCTATGAAGTCAGCGTGAAGTGTTTCTGCTGTTGCAGAATCACGGTTCATGTCTGGTTCACTGAGTGTTACGACCATGTCAGCACCTAACACATAGGTATCCTTGTCTAGTGACAAAGATGCATTCCTCATGTCAAGTGATGCAGAATCATACACTTCTAGTGATAGACCGCCAGCGTCAGATGGATCCACGTATATTGCTTGAAGTATCGAACCTGATACTGCACGCTGTGGCTTATCGTCTGAGAATTCAGTTAATGTGAACTTTGCCTCATAGTCGGATGAACCTGGTGATATTTCAGATAGTACACCAATTTCTGCTGCTGCAGTACCTGATTCGTCTGTTGCACCGTTCTGATCACCTGCAGTTGCAATTACAAATCCATCAAGTTTGAGCTTGATACATTTTTGAGTTGCACATGCTAGTGTGTCATTGGTGTTATCACCATCGTGAACTGTAACCCATATGGTTACGTTTCCATAAACTGTTGAGCAGTTTCCTGCATTACCAGTAGTATCGTCACCACATCTCATGGTACTTGGACTAGCGGCACCAGTGCCGTATCCACCCCATGGTGTTGGATAAACTGACTTATCAAATGAGATAGAGCCAGTTTCAGATGCTATGGCAACAGATGAAGTGAGTGTAGTTGATCCGCCACCGACGTCATTAGAGTCGTAATAGCTTGCTTTCATGTTAGTTCCAACTGTTGAATCTTTGGTTTTGTCATCGTTATAGTTTCCTGGTACAGCAAATGATGCTACAAATGTGCCAGAGTTTTGTCCACTTTCAACGATCTTTATTGCACTTGCTGCGACGCAAGATTGTTCAACGCCTCCAGCGTTCAAACATGTGATCTTGAATGTGGTACTGGTATCGTTTGCATATGTTTCTAGTGTACCGCTATCCTGGTTAAGATCAGGATCAGTAATAGTTAGTACTGCCGTATCTCCGGCTGCATAGCTACTTTGATCCCATTCTACAATTCCAGTATAGTTGTTAGTAGACTGTGAAGCACCTATTGTAGTGTAAGTTCCGACAGAATTTGTGTCGTTATACTCTACTTTTGGTGAATCTGAACCAGATGCACCTGAGTGCATTAGTACATAGACATCCTTACCGTTCTGTGTGATTCCTGACTGGTCAATTGCCGTGTCTCCACCACTATAGCTGCCATTCTTCTTTGCAGAAACTGCGTTCATATTTGCATATGTAACCGAACCTTCGAAGACTCCAGTGTCAGCACCGGTTTCTTCAGCTTCGATTCGGTAAATACAGTCATGCTCGAGACTTGAGCTATCTTGGTCGAAGTTACAGACATCTATGGACATTCCATAAGTATCAGCAACAATTGATGCTGCTGCAGAAGTTGTTATTTTAACACTTACTGTTGGTGCATTTGCTTTCACAAGTGATCCACCGTTGATTGAACCATTATTTTCATCTGCTAGTACTTGGGTTCCGCTTTTTGAAACGTTACCTTCAGTAAGAGTGATGAAGCCTGGACCAATTGATCCACCTTGTGTGTATGCTCCTGTGTTACTTGTATAGTTAGTTGATACGTATACAGCGACTTCTGTGATTGAAGCTGATAGTTCTAGCATGTCTGCAAATTCAGTTACATCCCAACCTATGACTACACTTCCACCGTCCTCCCACTGACCTAAAGCTAGACCAGTAGCAGATCCGAGAGTTGTGTTAACATATGTGATTACGGCTGCTGTGCCTTCATCACCGGCTGCAATTGTAACTTGACATCGTTTGCTGTCCTCTTCTACTTCCTTGTGAGTAGATGTTATTGCCGATCCAGCTGCGTCGTCAGTAGCGTCTTGAGCTATTGCGACAACTGCTTTATCGTCACACCAGTATGGACTGCCCATAGTGATTGCAGGCATATTGGATGATTCGTTTGAGGTACTCAGTGTTTCAGCAGAAGTTGACATCTTGTTTGCGTCTGGATCAACGATTGTGAGTGATGCCGATTCTCCTGGTGCCCAATTATCAGGGGCATCTAGGGTCATAGACATGTCAGTATATGCAACAACGAGATTTACTGAATTACCAGCATAAGAGATGGTAACTATTTCGTCTCCTGATGCAACGTTATGTGCACCTGTTACAAGATCTGAAGTATCGTTAGACATCAGTGTAGTAAATACACCTGTATTTGGTCCAGTTTCATAAACTGTGACTACGGCTGATGTTGGATTAGCAAGTGTAGTTTCTGATTGTGTGACTGAAAGATAACCACCGTCACCGAAACCTGCTGTCTTGATGTTTGCTCTTGTTAAGGCAGTGTTGCCACCATAGGTGTCAGTCATGTTGCCTCTCCAAGTTGTAGTTTCAGAGCCAGAAGTTTCAGTTACACCAAATGTCCACTCATCTGGGAATGTTGGATCAAGGTTCAAACCTGGATCTGTGATTTCCAAAATGATGTGATCATTGTCAGTTACTGCTGTTTTGTTTACAGTTATACCAATTAGACTGTCAGTTGTTGATCTATCAACACCGATACACTCGCCTAAGTAACAGATGGTTGATGTTGCATCAAGCTCCCATGTTTGAATGAGAGGCCAGCTGCTGAATGAACCGTCTGTTGTATTGGCTGTCATTCCTGCGTTACCTTGGTTACCAGAGGAAATTCCACTGTTGCTGTTTGGCTGTGGAATGTTTTGGAGCATGTTAATTTCATCTCTTTCCTGTCCAGTTAGCTTGTTAACATCCAGTGGAGCACCCTTAACGTTAGCTGGTGAAGCTGTTGAGGCAACACCTGCAAGACATTGGGTTGCTGTTGCTACTGTATATGTAGCAGCAGCGCCGTATGAAAGTTCAACGTATGGTGTGATACCAGTTGCTGCTGCAGTACCTAAGGTAGTTGCTGTGCCAGCACCACCTAGACCTAGAGTACAACTTGCATTACCATAGTCCCAGCCAATTGCGGATATACCTTCGTTGGCTGCTACTTGTGATTTGTCTGCAATGTATGCGTACCACTTACCGTTAGTTGCTTGAACCATAGCTGGAAAGACACTGCCGTTTACATCCACCGATGGTGGAGATTGTTCAGTGTCAATTGCACTCTTGTTTGGATCGTCAACTACAATCTCGAGGATTGCTCCTCCCTGAAGAGTAGTTGTTGATACAGATAGCATTCCAGATGTTTCTGCGTCAGTTGCGGGAAACATTGTTGGCGCGGCGATTGTTAAACCGCCTGCGAACATTATTGTCATTAATGTAAGACTAGTTAATTTACGTCCTATTTCGTTATTCATGTTATTGGAGTTTCTTTCTAATTTTACTATATAATACTAATGAACCAATGGTTCATTTTTTGAATATTTCTTATAAA
>Ga0315334_10003085_pt1 | contig 10440 bp, 10 predicted proteins | sample M150034915metaG_FD_205555 | JGI IMG/M metagenome (GOLD analysis project Ga0315334, IMG submission 205555) | Ammonia-oxidizing marine archaeal communities from Monterey Bay, California, United States - M1 500m 34915 | ecosystem: Environmental > Aquatic > Marine > Intertidal zone | place: USA... | reverse complement strand
GTTTCTCCCAATTTTTCGATGATCGCTTTAAAATCCTCATAAGGCCCATCGTATAAAAATCGTAATGTTCTTCCTCTAGAGGTGGTATTGTCAATTACTTCGGCTACCAAGTCGTCTTCTCCAAAATAAAGTTTATTTCCTATTCTTATTTTTCTTGCAGGATCAACCAAAACATCCCACAATAAACTCTCTCTATTCAATTCTCTTAATAAGAAAACTTCTATACGAGCACCAGTTTTTTCTTTATTCCCATACATTCTTGCTGGAAAAACTTTAGTATCGTTCATCACCATTAAATCACCATCATCAAAATATTCAAGTATATCCTTAAATTTCCTATGTTCAATCTTCCCGGTTTCTCTATGAAGAACCATTAATTTTGATTCTTCTCTTTCTTCAGCTGGTCTCTCTGCAAGTAAATTTTCTGGAAGAGTAAATTTGAATTTAGATAATTTCATGTTTTTCCTTTATGTGAAATTTTGGGTGCAAATGTAATAATATATAACAGGATTATCAAGCCTTATTTATAAATGTAAATAAGGAAAAATAAATTGATAAGAATAAAAAGATGCTAAAGTTTAAGCTCTTTTTTTACCGTTTTTATTCGCTTTTTTAATGTACAATTCTAGTGCTCTAGTCATAGATGGTGACTCTGGTTGAGGAGCAGCAATATCAATTTTTAGGCCTGCTTCTTCTGCAGCTTTGGCCGTTGTTGGGCCAAAAACAGCTATTCTTGTATTGTTCTGTTTAAATTCAGGGAAATTTTGGTACAATGATTTTATTCCTGAAGGACTAAAAAATACCAAAACATCATAATTAACTTCTTTTAAATCCGATAAATCACTACAAACAGTTCTATAAAGTGTAGCAATTTTAAAATCAATATCGTTTTCTGAAAGTAAATCAGGAATGTTAGATCTTAAAATATCTGAACACGGTAATAAAAATTTATTGTCTTTGTGCTTCTTTAATAATGGCATTAAATCAGCAAATCGCTGTTCTCCATAAAAAATTTTCCTTTTTCTATAAACAATATACTTCTGAAGATAAAATGCTGTAGATTCTGAAATACAAAAATACTTCATTTCATCTGGCACTTTTATACGAGATTCTTCTGCTGCTCTAAAATAATGATCTACAGCATTTCGGCTAGTAAATATTACTGCATCGAAATCCAATATATTTATACGCTGCTGGCGAAACTCTTTTCTAGGAACCCCTTCAATATGTATAAAAGGTCTAAAATCTATTTTTACTTTGTAATCTACAGATAAATCAAAATAAGGTGATTTTTCTGTCTCTGGCTTGGGTTGTGATACTAAAACACTTTTTACTTTCAACATTATCCTTTTTTTCTTTTTTTAGTCTAAATCCCGTTATTTCAAGATGAAAATCTTAAACAAAACGACCAACGGTAAAATTTCAAGGCTGCAAATGTACAAAAATATATAGAAATATGAAACGCCTTTTGAACTCCCTATTAAAAACAATCTTATTATGCGTAAAATAAATGTAAACAGCACTAAGGGAATAGCAATATAAAAAAGAACTGTGTTAGATGGAATTACCGAAAAATAGAATAAGCACATTATAGGTATTAGAATTATCCCCATTAGATTATTAAATAACGCAATATTAAAAATATACTCTGTAGCAGAAGTTAAGTCATTTAAAATAAAAAATAGTACTTTAGAAAAAAGGTACTTAAATAAGTAAATTACCATTATAAATCCGATTATCGTAAAATATGACCCTATACTGTTTTTCTCTAAAAGAGTAACCCCAATAAATTCTTTTATGTGATAAAGAAATAAAGAAGTGGTCAGCAAATGGATGAAAGAAAATATAATGTTGGATCTATGAAAAAACACTTTTTCCTCTCTTGTTATTTCTTGAGCAACACCAAATTTAAAAAGTGCCTTAATAGACTGTTTAAATCGGCTACTGCTAAAGGCTTTAACAATCCCTAACATGATTACAGCTAATACTAATATAATTACTTGCCAATTGGCTACGTTTACATAAATAGGATTGGGATCAAATAGCTTTTTTAATGTTATTTCCTCTGTGTTAATTATATCAATATGCCTAATTGGAATTGATGCTTCATTACTAATTCCATAAAAAGTATCTATGATTTGTTGCCCAGAATCACTTGCTACCTTATTATAGTATTTCTTAGGTTTTGGAAGTTCTAATGGCTCATCAATCTCTTCTATAAACTCTAGCTCAACATCATCAGCTTGACCATTATTAAACATAGAATCTTTTTGTAATAAGGAATCTACAATTTGGTATGTAATTGGATTTAACACTTCACAAAAATACATTATTAAGCATAAAAAAAGTCCAGACATCAAGTGTCTGGACTTTTTTTATTGAATTTTCTTTAATCTCTAATTAGATATTTTATCCGTTTTTTTGGTTGAATAATTAATCTTTAAAGCATTTTCCTTTCTAAGTGCTTGCTTTACTTCAGATACTATTCCCATTTTAGTATCCTGATCAACTTTTAAAGACCATGTTATTCTATTTCTTTCTTTTGGGTCTCTATCCTTTTTTTCCATATCAACAAACATTGGAATTACTTCCAGCTCTTCAAAAGCATCATTCAATTGTATTCTTGGAGCAGTTCCATAAACTCCTTGTAATGCCTTAATTGGTTTTCCAATGTATATGTATGCAACCAATGATTTTCTCTCCAATTTAGACACTTCTGTTGCTTTTGGTGTAACGTTGATTACTTTTAAAGAGGTTTCTCTCATTACGGTAGTTACCATAAAAAAGAACAATAACATAAATACAATATCAGGTAACGAAGCAGTATTCACTGCTGGTTGTTCTTTTTTCCCTCTTTTTCTAAATTTTGACATTATTCAGCACCTCCTACTTTTTTAGGTTCCGCTTCAGAAATCCGTTGCGGATATGTCTTTTTAATTGCTTTCATTTTATCCTTAGCAGCATCAGATGATCCTGATTTTTGAACTAATTCAGAATAAGTTGTTCCAAATCTATGTTGAGCCAATTCATTTCTTAATTCATTATAAGCTCCCACCAATTCGTTTTGTACCTTAATGTACATTTCATAAGAAGTTCCATTATCATTCTGTAAAGAAATAATTTGTTTGGATATGTACATGTTCCCAAAAACAGGAATTTCTGTCATTTTAAATTCTGGCATATCAGGATAGCTCGGGTTATCTTCATTTACCACATTAGGGAAGCTTGGGTTACTTTTAATAAATTCTTTGGCTTGTGCTCTTAAGTCGGTAACCTGAATATACTTTCCTTCTACCAATAATTGATCATTAGCATTTACTAAAACTTCAAAAATATTTCTTTTCTTAACTTTATCATTATCTTCTAATGGCTCGTCAATCGGAGGAGGTAGCTTCCTAATTAAACCTGTATCGGTATCCATCGTTGTAGTAACCAAAAAGAAAATCAATAACAAGAAAGCAATATCCGCCATTGAGCCAGCATTTATTTCAGATATACCTCTTCTTGCCATTTCGTATAATTATTTTAACATTTTTGATACTTCCGAAAAAATGATAGTACCTATTGCTCCTGCAGCTAATATATAAAATGCTATTAGACCTCCCTCAGATTTTTGCGATGTTGCAGCATCTGCCAAAACCTCTCCATCTATATCAATATGAACTTCATTACCAGACATGAAATAACCTATTATACAAATAACAAGTAGAGCACCAACACCTATTAACGCATTTTTAGCTCCCTTTGGGTTTTGTGCCATTGTAATTAATGGAAAAACTATTGCAGTAATCGCTGCAATTGTTAATAAGATATAACACCAAGTAATTAGTAAGCCTTCACTCACTATATCAAACATAAATAAAAAACTCAATAAAGCTGAAAGCCCTAAAAGCGATATTAATATAATGCTGAATAATTTATTATTATTACCCATAGTTCTTATTTATTTGTTAATTCATTCTTAACCAGCATATCAATTAAAGAGATGGATGCATTTTCCATATCATTAACAATACTATCAACCTTTGCAACAATGTAGTTATAGAATACCTGTAAAATAATTGCTACAATTAATCCAAATACTGTAGTTAATAATGCTACTTTAATCCCTGTTGCAACAACAGCAGGAGAAATATCTCCAGCCTCAGCAATCGCATCAAAAGCTCCAATCATACCTATTACCGTACCCATAAACCCAAGCATGGGTGCCAATGCGATAAACAATGAAATCCAAGAAATTCCTTTTTCTAATAAGCCCATTTGAACTCCACCATAAGAAACAACCGATTTTTCAACCATGTCAATTCCTTCATGACTTCTATCTAAGCCTTGGTAAAAGATGCTTGCAACTGGTCCTTTGGTATCTCTACAAACTTCTTTTGCAGCATCAACACCACCACTATTTAAAGCAGATTCAATGTTTTCTAGCAATTTATCAGTATTGGTAGTTGCCATGTTTAAATAGATAATACGCTCAATAACAATTGCTAAACCTAATATTAGACAAACCAATACAATCCCCATAAATCCAGGGCCACCCTCAATAAACTTTTGCTTAATTACTTGAGTAAAAGATTTGTCTTCTGTAGGCGCTTCAGTCACTTCTTCAGCTGGTGCTTCAACAGGAGCAGGCTCTTCAATAACTTCTGATTCCGTTGAATCTCCCTCCGCATCAATCACATCCCCATATTCATCATACTTTATCACTTCTTCTGTTGATCCTTCTTCGGGTTGTGCATAAACTGAATTAAACGTTCCGAATGTTAACATTCCGGCAACTGTTAATAATGTAAATACTTTTTTCATAATTTAAATAGTTTGTAGTCTAACTGATTATATTTTTACTTATTGTTCTTATTGTTTTATGTTTAAGGAGCGGCCTTTAATAGGATTTTATCGGTAAAAATTCACCAAATTTTGTAACCACCTCTCAGAAACAGGTCGCTAAGTTATAAAAAAATAATTCAAAGTTTAATTTTTTTTTATAAAGGTTCTATTAACGGTCATTAACCTATTAATTAAGGTTAAATCTTAAACACCTTTTTAACTTTAGCAACGTAGTTTAACTCTTCCCAAGGGAATAATTTTACATTAATTGTTTTTGATTTACCCGAGCCATCTGTAAATGTTTTAGTAACTGTTTCCGTTACCCTGCCCATGTGACCATAAGCAGCAGTTTCAGAATAAATAGGTGTTCTTAATTTAAATCTTGTTTCAATTGCATAAGGCCGCATATCAAAAAGCTTTTCCACTTTTTTAGCAATTTGCCCATCTGTTAATTTAACTTTAGAAGTTCCGTAAGTATCAATAAAAATACCCATTGGTTTTGCTACTCCTATTGCATAAGCAACTTGCACCAAAACTTCATCACACAATCCAGCAGCAACTAGGTTTTTAGCAACATGCCTTGTAGCATATGCAGCAGACCTGTCTACCTTACTTGGATCTTTTCCTGAAAATGCACCACCACCGTGAGCTCCTTTTCCTCCGTAAGTATCAACAATAATTTTTCTACCAGTTAACCCCGTGTCACCGTGTGGCCCCCCAATTACGAATACTCCAGTTGGATTTACGTGGTATTTAATTTTATCATTAAATAAGTTTTGAATGCTTTTTGGCAATTTCTTTTTAACTCTAGGGATTAAAATATTGATTACATCTGCTTTAATTTGTTTTAACATTTTTGCTTCTGATTTATCAAAATCATCATGCTGAGTTGAAAGAACAATAGCCTCAATTCTTGCCGGCATATTATTATCATCATATTCAATGGTAACTTGCGATTTAGAATCTGGCCGTAAATACTTTATTTTTTTATTTTCTCTTCTTAAAGCAGCTAATTCAACTAACAATAGGTGAGAAATATCTAATGCCAATGGCATGTAGTTTTTTGTTTCGTTGGTAGCATACCCAAACATCATTCCCTGATCTCCAGCTCCTTGATCTTCTTTTTTCTTTCTTTCAACTCCTTGATTTATATCTGGAGATTGTTCATGAATTGCAGAAAAAACGCCACAAGAATTGCCATCAAACATATATTCACTTTCAGTATACCCAATTTTGTTGATTACATCTCTTGCTATTTTTTGTACATCTAAATAAGTTTTAGATTTTACCTCTCCAGCCAAAACAACCTGTCCGGTAGTTACTAAAGTTTCGCAAGCGACCTTAGAATCTTTATCAAAAGCTAAAAAATTATCAATTAACGCATCAGAAATTTGATCGGCAACTTTATCTGGGTGCCCTTCTGAAACTGACTCCGATGTAAATAAATATGACATAATTTTAATTTTTAAAAGAATGAGGACTAAAAAGCTAGTTGATTTAACAACTTATTTTTTAGCTTTTTTCTTGTGGTTGCAAGCAGTCAAATCATTCCACAATTATTATTAAGTTGCCAAAAATCGTATTTTTTTTTAGTTCTAACAATAGAACTCGATAAAAAAACTATTAAGTGGTTAACTTTTTAAAAATTGCCTCTAAGCCCTCTGTTTCTTTTTGCATGGTCAGCACAACTAAATCTTGCTGAACAGCCATTTGAAAAATATTATTTCTTATACTGTCTTCTTCAATCACAAAAACCCAAATCTTATTTTGTTTGTTCTTTACCTGAATGACTCCTTCTATTGACTCAAGTTTTTTTACTGATATGCTTTTATCAAATTCTACCGATAATACAATTTGTTTTTTTTCTTGACTCCGTAGTTCATTTGTTTTATCATTAGCAACAATTTTTCCTTGATTTACGATAATCGTGTTATTGCAAATCGCTTCTACCTCCTGCATAATATGAGTAGACAGCATAATGGTTTTTTCTTTTCCTATATTTTTAATTAAGCCTCTAATTTCCTCTAATTGATTTGGATCCAACCCTGTTGTTGGTTCATCTAAAATTAACACATTAGGGTCGTGAATCATTGCTTGGGCCAAACCTACTCTTTGTCGGTAACCTTTAGAAAGTGCTCCTATCTTTTTATTTTGCTCAATTTCTAACCCAACAATATCAATCATTTCTTTTACTCGCGCCTTTCTATTAGCTATCTTATAAACACCACCTACAAAATCTAAATATTCTTTCACATACATATCTAAATATAACGGATTATGCTCTGGCAAATAACCCACTTGTCTCTTTACCTCAATTGGATGGTCAATAACATCATAACCACAAACACTAACACTTCCAGAAGTTTGTGGGATAAAGCAGGTAATAATTTTCATCATAGTAGATTTCCCTGCTCCATTTGGGCCTAAAAATCCAACAATATTTCCTGGCTTAATTGAAAATGAAACATCATCAAGTGCTTTTTGCTCGCCATACAATTTGGTTACATTTTTTACTTCTATCGACATGTTTGTTTTTTACTTTCTAATTTATTTGACGAAGATACTCAATTATAAATTTTATTTTTGAGAAAACTTATGAAAGGTATCGTAATAAAATCTACTGGAAGCTGGTATTCTGTGCGTTTAGAAAACGGCAATCAAATAGAAGCTCGAATTAAGGGTAAATTTCGATTAAAAGGAATAAGAACAACAAACCCAATTGCAGTTGGGGATAAGGTAGTTTTAGAAGAGGAGAAAGATGGAACTGCTGTGATTAATGAAATTGAAAAACGAAAAAATTACATTATCCGTAAATCAATTAATCTTTCTAAAAAATCTCACATTCTCGCTGCCAATATCGATCAAGCAATTTTAATTGTTACCATTTCTCAACCAAAAACTTACACTGCATTTATTGATCGGTTTTTAGTAACTGCAGAGGCATATCACATTCCTTCAGTGCTTATTTTTAATAAAATTGATCTCTATTCTGCTGAAGAAAAAGAAGAGCTTTCTTTTCTTAAAAAAAGCTATGAAAAAATTGGCTACAAGTGTTTAGTAGTTTCAGCAACCGAAAAAACCAATTTAAATAAGGTAATCGAACTAATGAAAAATAAAGTTTCGATGATTTCAGGTCATTCAGGGGTTGGAAAAACTACCTTATTAAATACCATAGAACCAAAATTAGATTTAAAAACTAGTGCAATTTCATCAATTCATAAGGCAGGGAAACATACTACAACATTCGCAGAGATGTTTGAGCTTTCATTTGGTGGCTATATAATAGATACACCAGGAATAAAAGCTTTTGGGTTGATCGAAATGAATAAAGCAGAGCTTTCTCATTACTTTATAGAGATGAGAGGTCTTCTTAAAAACTGTCATTTTAATAATTGTTTACACATTAATGAGCCAAAATGCGCAATAAAAGATGCCATTACAGAGCTTGAAATTAGCGAATTTAGATACCTGAATTATTTGGCTATGTATCATGACGATGAAGAAGAAAACTATCGTGGATTAGGATATTAATTATGAGAGCAGTTATCCAAAGAGTAAGTAAAGCATCCGTAACCATTGATCAGAAAAATAAAGCGAAAATAGGCCCTGGTTTATTAGTTTTATTGGGCATTGAAAGTAGCGATACCAACCAAGATATAGAATGGTTATGTGGTAAAATTTCTCGCTTACGTATTTTTAATGATGACAATGGCATAATGAATCTTTCTATCTCTGATGTAGACGGAAATGTATTACTGATCAGCCAATTTACCTTACACGCCAATACTAAAAAAGGAAATAGACCTTCATACCTTAAGGCTGCCAAACCGGAAATGGCTATTGCATTGTATGAACAATTTATTAATCAACTAGAAAAAGACTTAGGAAAAAAAGTACAAACGGGTGAGTTTGGTGCTAATATGAAAATTGAATCTATTAATGATGGTCCCGTTACGATAATTATAGATACAAAAAACCCCGAATAGTTTATTCGGGGTTTTTAATTAAAAACAATTTGATTATTGAACAATCAATTTTTGTTGTTGAATATCATCTCCAATTGTAAGTTTTACAATGTAAATTCCTTTATTTAAATTACTTGCAACTATTGGCAATTGCATGGTTCCATTTATATCATAATCTCTTTGAGATATAACTTTACCATTCATATCCAAAATCATGACATTTACATTACTATTGTCATTATTAATAATGTCAATATAAGTAACCCCATTAGTTGGGTTAGGAAACAACTTAAAGCTGTCTTCTCCTGAAAGGTCTACTTCAGTAACCCCAACCGTACAAGTTGTATATCCATTTGCAACCGCAGATGTAATTGTCTCTTTACCAGCGTTATCAACTCTACCAGAGGCATCTCTCAGAAAGCTAATGATGTGAATATTGTTTTCATCCCATCCTGCAGGTAATGTGAAACTAAAACATTCTGTAATTATAGCTCCATTAGTAATAGATGCAGGAAAACTGTTTGCTCCTTCAAAAGAAGGAACTATTGTTCTTGCAACGTGATCATATACCATTTGAGCAGCAGGAACTGGATTAGGTAATAGCTCATACCCTCCCATTACAGCAGTACCACCGGCATATGCATTAGATTGAGCCCAAGCAGAAGTTGTTCCAGATAAGCCATCTTCTGTTAATATTACTCCTAACCTCCAATTACCTGTGGCTGTCATTTGCCAATTAGTAGTAACCGACACTTCCAATTGTCTAGTAGCTGCATTCCATGTTGCACCATTGGTAATTAAAGCTGTTGGTGCAATTTGAACTCTTTGCAAGAAATCTGATTCAATAGCTTGAGGGTCAATATCTACTCCTCTATCAACCACTGCACTAGGATAACCACCGATTAAGGTTCCAAGACCAGAGTCATAAGTAGCATCAGTCATAGGATCATTATTATGAACAGCAACTCCAGCCCAAGCATTTCCATAAGTAGATTCCATATAATCCATATACACAGCTCCTCTTGGACACCACTGACACCATGTTCCTGTCGCTTCTTCTCCAAGCACCACTTTTCCTGGAGCGGAAGTTGCAGGACTAACTGTAATGGTTTTGGCATCATCTGCAGGATTAGCATCTGGACCGGCTCCATTAATATTAGAAACAGTAACTGTTAATGGATTACTTCCAGCAACTAAAGTTACAGGAGTAGTAAAAGTATGCTGATAATTTGCCAGTGAAGCCAAAGAAATTGGACCAACACTTTCCTGAACAGCAGGGCCTCCATTATAGCTATATTCAATATCAAAAGAAGTGATTGTGTTTGTTCCTAAGTTTCTAACAGTACAATCAACACTTGGCGTAGATCCAACAACTCCATTTAATTGAGATACTAAAGTAACACCTCCATTGACTGCAGGCAAACTAGCTGGTGTATGATCGTAACTTACGTCATCAACATAAAATCCAGAAACATTGTTTCCTCCTTCAGAAGTTGGATTAGTTGGATATAAATCTAAAATTCCAATCGAATTCGTTGGATTTGAAAATGTTCCTTGACTTACATTGTCAATAAATAACTCCCAGTTGTTGGTCGTTAAATCAATGTCTATTCTTAAATTAAACCAAGTCCCTGTAGGATAAGTAGTT
>Ga0315334_10003083_pt1 | contig 10440 bp, 7 predicted proteins | sample M150034915metaG_FD_205555 | JGI IMG/M metagenome (GOLD analysis project Ga0315334, IMG submission 205555) | Ammonia-oxidizing marine archaeal communities from Monterey Bay, California, United States - M1 500m 34915 | ecosystem: Environmental > Aquatic > Marine > Intertidal zone | place: USA... | reverse complement strand
AATAGAATACAATGAACTTGCAAACAAAAGTTTTGTTAAAAATGATAACAATCGTTGTTTTTATTGCAGAAGCGAACTTTCAGAACATCTCTTAGAAATAGCAAAAGAATTTGAATCTGATATTATTGTAGACGGCACAAATATTGATGACTTGGGAGATTACCGTCCAGGAGTATTAGCACTGCGTGAAAATGGAATTAGAAGTCCATTAGCAGAGACTGGATTCTCCAAGAAAATGGTAAGGGAAGCAGCTAAAAGTATTGGTCTGTCAGTTTATGATAAACCATCTAACTCATGCCTTGCGTCACGCATTCCTTGGGGGCAAAGTGTCACTGCTGAAAAACTAGCCAGAATTGAAATTGGTGAAAAAATTGTTAAGCAATTGACAGGTGCTAAACAGGTACGTGTTAGAGATATGGATGGTATAGCAAAAATTGAGGTTGGTGTAGATGAATTGTCTTTACTTGAAAACAACACGGTATTCCAAAAAATCAAAAGTCAACTAAAACTAATAAGTTTTGAAGATGTTTCTATAGATCCAGAGGGTTATAGACCTGGAAAAATTAACGTGATAACTAATTGATTTATTTTGATAATGCTGCTTCAACTGCAGTTCATCCAGAAGTGGTTAAGGAGATGTTACCATATTTTGACACACAATATGGTAACCCATCATCAATTCATCAATTTGGTAGGAAAGCAAAGAATGCCATAGAAAAAGCACGAAAACAAGTGGCTGCACTTATTGGTGCAGAACCCAGTGAAATTACATTTACTTCAGGCGGAACTGAATCAAATAATTGTATTTTCTATGGATGCCCAAAATTCCAAGGAAACAAATTTGAGCTAAATCATTTCATAACATCATCAATAGAGCATGATGCAGTTCTAGAACCACTAAAAGAATTTGAGGAAAATGGAGTACAGGTTACATATTTACCAGTTGATGAGCACGGACTGGTAAACCCAGATGATATTACCAAATCCGTAAACGAACAAACAGCCATTGTTAGTATCATGTTGGCAAACAATGAAGTCGGTACAATACAACCCATTAAAGAAATATCAAAAATTTGTAACAAATATCAAATACCATTACATACAGACGCCGTACAAGCAGTAGGTAAGATTCCAATTAATGTAAAGGAATTAGGTGTTGATGCACTATCAATTTCTTCACATAAAATTAATGGTCCTAAGGGTGTTGGTGCATTATTTATAAAAAAAGGTTTTACAGTAGCTGCCAATATTGTGGGAGGTGGTCAGGAGAATGGGATGCGGTCTGGCACAGAAAATGTGGCTAGTATAGTTGGATTTGGAAGGGCATGTGAGATTGCAAAAGATAGATTAAACGAAAATATTTCTCACTTTCAAACACTTCACTCTTCAATGCTATCAAAAATAGTCAAAGAAATATCATATGTAAAATCTAATGGTCATCCAGAAAAAAGAATTTTCAATAATGTTCATCTTACATTTATGGGAGTAAATGGTGAAGACTTGATCATAAAGTTGGATGAACATGGTATTGCTGCATCAACTGGTTCTGCGTGTTCAATACATACCCAAAAGGCATCACATGTATTGAAAGCAATGGGATTTAATCACGAGCAGATTACTGGTTCACTACGCATATCATTTGGGTATATGAATACATTAGATGAAATTAACCAAACAGTAGAAGTTTTGAAAAAAGTTGTATCTGAACTACGAAGTGTTTCTCCTTATAAAACAAAATACAACTTTTGAAGTTATAATCTCTAATTATACTTGATGGAAAATTTACTTTTAGATATTATAATAGTCGTAGTTACTGCAATAAGTAAAATCATAGTTACTATAGTTCCAAATTCAGGAATTACATGTGTACCTATAACCTCAATCCATCTATCATCTTCTTCAAACTGAATACGCACTGTCCGAAAATTAGAACCTGTTTCTATTTCCTCAAACTGCACTTCAGTAAAATCAGCACCATCAAACCCGGTTTTGCTTATCAAAATTATGAATGCTTCATCGATACCGTCAGTTGTTTTAGATTCAATATTTTCTCTAGGTAATTTTAAAACAATATCACCATTAGAGTTTGGATTGATTTCTATGAGAAGTGAATAATGATCTTGGTTTAGTATTATATCATTAACTTCACCCCCAAGTATAGAATATCCTAGATCAAAACTTCCGGAATTAGGAATATTAACTGGAAACAGTGAGGATGTTCCACTAGATGGTTTCTTGAAAAACTGAAAAGATTTTTCCGCAATTTTATCTTGAGTATAGAAAGCTCTAACTATGTAAGTACCATCATCACTCCAATAATGCCCTTTTGCTATGAAATCTGTTGCAAATGTACCATCAAGTGCAATTTTAACTTGATCAACAGCTATCAAACTATCTTCATGATAAAGCTGTATTGTTACAGGCAGTCCACCCAGTGTTGATGTAACTTTTCCAAAAACTACGATAACATCATTTTCATAGTACAAGTCTTTACTAGTTGAAATGGATATAGGATCTTCAACTGCTGCAATTGATGGAGTTAGACCAAAAGTAATCCCAACTGCAATAATAATGAAGATAATTCTGTAATTCATAGTGAAATTAAATTTGAATTCTATATGTCCTTTACTGATTTCACTTTTTCAGATTAAAAAACAATATTACTAGTATCTTGGTACTAGACTTAGTTTTGTCTTTGCAGATACCGCAATTATTGCCACAATTGCTACTACAAGTATCATTACCGCAATAGTTCCAAATTCTGGAACTGCCCAGCTGCCAACAATTTCAATTTTTTCATCGCCAGCTTTACATGGAATTATTAGTGTATTTCCGTCCTGCACAAAATCTTGTATTTCTTCACCATTTACAAAAACAAAGAAAGTTCCATCACTGAACGGTTTGATTATTTCATCGTCTAAAGTAATTGTAAGTATTCCATCATGAGTTGCCTCCATGTGTATTTCAAGAGTACTGTCATCTGCATTAGGCCAGAAAGTAGGAGAATCAGCACTACAAGTTAGTTCATATTCTACTGGTCCACCCCCTACTAATTCGGTGAGTGAGGTTCCAGTTTCAGTTGTAGCTGTAACGCTTTCAGGCGAATAAGTTTCATCCGCAGCTGTAAGTTCAACCGATACAGTTGTCTCAGCATCAACATATTGAGCTTTGATCAAGTAGGTTGTATCATATTTCATACTATTAGCTGCAGTATTAATCGTTATAGAAAAACCACCATCACTATTCACACTAACCTGACCTATGTCCGCAATACCAATTGGATCCGTCCTTTCAACAATGAAGGTTACATCAGAACCATTTGGGTTAACAGGTTCAACATTACCTGTTACAATAATTACTGATGCATGATCATAAACATCCTTATCAGTTTCCATCGTAATAGTGAATCCTGCAGCTGATGCTTCAGAAGTAATACCGGTTGTAAACATAGTCAAAATTCCAACTAGTACGCATATTGCACTAATATTCATCCAACAACGATTTAGCAAGTTACTATTTATGTATAGTTAATAAATAAAAAAGACTGGGCGTTCTAGTATCTTGGTACTAGACTTAGTTTTGTCTTTGTAGATACCGCAACTATTGCCACAATTGCTACTACAAGTATCATTGCTGCAATGGTTCCAAATTCTGGAACTACATGACCGTCTACAACTTCAACTTCAGTAGACGCTGTAATCATTTCATATACTTTATCTGGTTGGTAGTGAGAACCACTAGATTGTACAGCTGTAATAGTATACATTCCATCTTGGCCGTACTGACCTCCACCTACACCAATTGTTGCAGAGTAACTGTTACTAGAAGGTGTTACTTGATCAATGGCAACAACATTTCCGTTTGGTGCTGTTACCTTAAGCATTACATCACTAGAATGTAGAGTTGTGCCACTCACATTAATTGTAGTAGAACCTAGTACTGCATCAGCAGTTATTGTTAGTGTACCCTCACTGATACCACCACTCTGATAACTGACAGAATCATAATTGCAAGGTCTATTCTGGTCTTGCATGGTTTCATTTATTCCATAACAAGTACTAATTGCGATTGATGTTGCTGAAGTACTACCAGATGTAATCTCAACATCCGTTGTAAATTTGTATTTGCTGACAGCGCCTCCTTGGTAATTTGTCAATAGATTGAGTGAGCTAAATGTTGTATCTCCACTCTGTGCTCCTTGTTGCACTAATATTGTATACATTCCATCTTGGCCGTACTGACTTCCGCCCACACCAATTGTTACAGAGTAACTGTTATGCGATGGTGTTACTTGATCAATGGCAACAACATTTCCGTTTGGTGCCATTACAATAATCATAACATCATCACTACGATCAGTTGAACCACTTACCATTATTGAGTTGGAACCAGCATCAGCATCGACAGATAGTGACATACCTACTCCACCACTAGTGGAAGAAATTCCTATCAAATCTACATGACTGGCATAGGCGTTGCCGCCAAAGCCGGGAACTGATAAAAGTGTGACTGCCATAAATGCTATAGCAATGGAAGTCACCGTATATCCGCGAGAATTCATTATTCTAGGCTTATAATGAGTCCTATTTATGTACGGTGTTAATTTAAAATAAAAAAGGCTGGGTGTTCTAGTATCTTGGTACTAGACTTAGTTTTGTCTTTGCAGATACCGCAATTATTGCCACAATTGCTACTACAAGTATCATTGCTGCAATGGTTCCAAATTCTGGAATTACATGACCGTCTACAACTTCAACTTCAGTAGATACATTATACATTGAAGCATCTCCCTGTTTTGCTGAGATTTTATACATTCCATCTTGACTGTATTGGTCTCCGCCAGTTCCAAATGATGTAGAGTAACTACCACCTGATGGTGTTAGTTGGTCAATAGAAATAATATTTCCGTTTGGTGCTGTTACAATGAGAGTTATGATAGAATCTCTATCAGTTGTACCGCTCACATCGATTGTAGTAGAGCCTCGTACTGAATCACCAGCAGTTATTGTTAGTCCACCTGCTGGAGAACTTGTTGTTGTTGCAGCAGCTGTTCCTGAAGTAGTAGCCATACTGCTTGTTGAAGCAGATGAATCTGATTCAGTAATTGTTACTGATAGATTATACTTTCCTGCACCTTCTCCTTGCTGTGCTGATACAGTGTAACTACCTTCCATACCGGCAAGACCGCCAGACCAGGAATAACTACCGCCTGAAGCATCAACTTGACCAACAGCATGTACGCCATTTGAGTTTGTTACCTTAATGATAACAGGATCATATGTGCGATCGGTGTCACCGCTGACATTAATTTGGCCACTCATGTAATTGGCATCTGCAGATAGTGACATACCAGCACCTGCAGCATAGGCGTTGCCGCCAAAGCCGGGAACTGATAAAAGTGTGACTGCCATAAATGCTATAGCAATGGAAGTCACCGTATATCCGCGAGAATTCATTATTCTAGGCTTAGATTGAGTCCTATTTATGTTTCTTTATTACTTCTTTTTCATATGGTATAATATGGAATAATAAAAACTTCAAAGTCCACAATACCAGGATCTGCTTTTTTAATATTATAATCTTGATTTTCCAGTTTTATCGTTGCACCAAAAGGTTCTTTTTTGATCAAAAAGTTTGAAAATCACAAAAAAAAATCTGCTAAATATATATTAACCCAAACTTCAAATTTTGTGCTTGTGTTGTTCATTCTTATATCCATTTAGTGTTATCTTCCGAGGTATTTGTGATGGCATCTAAAAAGAAAAAACCAATTGTATCTAGTCATACTTATGTTCCCAAACATGAGATAATGACAAAAAAAGATAGTTTGGAGGTATTAGAGAAATATCATTGCAAACCGACTGAATTACCATTAATTTTAGTTGATGATCCTGGCATTGTGAAGCTTGGAGTAAAACCCGGTGATATGATAAAGATTACAAGAAAAAGTGCAACTGCAGGTGAGAGTTTGTATTACAGGTATGTGGTTGAAGTATGACTGATCCTACAAACAAACGTTGGGCTATTATCCAAGATATTCTTACAAAGGAAGGAATTGCTAGACAACATCTTAATTCCTTTGACGAGTTTTTAAGAAATGGTTTACAGGAAATTATTGCTGAAGTTAATCAGATAGACATTGAAAATGCAGAGTATCCTTATAAAATTCAACTAGGCAAAATAAAACATACACAACCAAGAATGATGGAACTTGACGGTTCTATTACACATATTACTCCAGCAGAATCACGTCTACGTAATGTTTCATACGTTGCACCCTTGCAGTTAGAAACAAGTGTTGTTGAAGATGGAAAAACCTTAGAGACCAGATTCATTCACATCGGTGATATTCCCGTAATGGTAAAATCAGATGCTTGCGTTTTACGAAATTTTACAGAACAAAAACTAATTGATCATGGTGAGGATCCGAGTGATCCAGCTGGTTACTTTATCATCAACGGTTCTGAACGAGTGATAGTTGGATTAGAAGATCTGTCATATAACAAAATAATGGTTGACATTGAAAAAGTTGGCGGCAAACGAGTTTTCAAGGCAAAAGTTTATTCTTCAATTGTTGGTTATCGTGCAAAATTAGAGTTGATATTAAAAGATGATGGACTTGTTGTTGCAAAGATACCAGGATCACCAGTTGATATTCCAATAATTACTTTGATGCGTGCACTTGGATTAGAGTCTGATAAAGAAATTTCCGGTGCAGTATCTTTAGTTGATGACATTGAAAGCGAACTCGAAAGTTCTTTTGAAAAATCAGATATTACAACATCAAAGAACGCCATTGTATACATCAGTAAGAGAATAGCACCTGGCATGTTAGAAGAATTCCAAATTAAACGAGCAGAAACTTTATTGGATTGGGGATTACTTCCACATTTGGGTAAACAGCCAGATAATAGAAGGGAGAAGGCACAATTTTTGGGCGAAGCTACTTGTAAATTACTGGAACTAAAACTTGGATGGCTTAAGCCTGATGACAAAGATCATTATGGTAACAAAGTTATCAAATTTGCAGGACAGATGTTAGCTGATTTATTCAGAACTGCATTTAGAAATCTCGTTCGAGACATGAAATATCAACTTGAGCGCTCAGGTCAAAAAAGAGGAATAAATGCGGTTTCCGCTGCAATTCGTCCTGGAATAATATCTGATAAATTGAATAATGCTATTGCTACAGGAAACTGGGGGCGAGGAAGGGTTGGAGTTACACAATTACTTGATAGAACAAATTACTTGTCTACTATAAGTCATCTACGACGTGTACAATCTCCATTGAGTAGAACTCAGCCGAACTTTGAAGCAAGGGATTTACATTCTACACACTTTGGAAGAATTTGTCCTAGTGAAACACCTGAGGGTTCTAATTGTGGTCTGGTTAAGAATCTGGCTTTATCTGCAATAATTTCTGTTGGTGCAGAATCAGGAGATATTATTGAAAAATTATATGAAATTGGCGTATCCCATTTTTTGAGTGTAACCCCTGATGTACAAAGAAACGGCGCTAGAATTTTTGTTGACGGAAAATTGATAGGTTATTTTAATGATGGTGAAAATTTGGTTGAAACCTTACGTGAACTACGCAGAACATCGAAGCTTCACTCACATGTAGGAGTATCCTTACATCAAGAAGAGCATACAGGCGCTACAAAAAGACTATACATTAATTGTAATGCAGGACGTGTTTTACGTCCACTTATTATAATAAAAAATGGTAAATCATTACTTACAGCAGACATTCTTGATAAAGTGTTAAAAAACCTTCTTTCTTGGAGCGACTTGATTCGTATGGGTATAATTGAACTTGTAGATGCAAACGAAGAGGAAAACTGCTTTATAGTATTTGATGAAAAGCATACAAAAAAGGCCACTCATCTTGAAATTTTCTCTTCGGCAATTTTAGGAGCAGGTGCCTCAATCATCCCATATCCCGAACATAATCAATCACCAAGAAATACCTATGAATCAGCAATGGCAAAACAGAGTCTTGGTTTTTCTACTCCAATGATGAATACCAGCACTTATGTCAGACAGCACTTTTTATTATATCCGCAAACCCCCATTGTAACAACAAAAGCTATGGGTCTTCTGGGTCTAGATAAAAGACCTGCTGGACAAAACTGTGTAGTTGCTGTATTACCATTCGATGGCTATAACATTGAAGATGCTATTGTTTTAAGTAAAGCTTCTGTGGATAGAGGATTAGCACGTACGTTCTTTTATAGAATTTATGAAGCGGAAGCAAAACAGTATCCCGGTGGAATGCGTGATAATTTTGAAATTCCTAACGCTGATGACAACATAAGAGGTTACAAGGGTGAAAAACCATATCGTTTATTGGAAGAAGATGGAATTGTAGCCGCCGCATCTAATGTTACTGGTGGTGATATACTCATCGGTAAAACCAGTCCACCTAGATTTATGGAAGAATACCGTGAATTTGAAAGCAGTGGACCATATAGACGAGATACATCTGTGTCTATTAGGCCATCTGAAGTAGGTGTTGTTGATACTGTTGTTATGACTCAGTCAAACGAGGGTGGAAAAATGTTTAAAGTTAGAGTTAGAGATTTACGTATTCCTGAAATTGGAGACAAATTTGCCTCACGTCATGGTCAGAAAGGTGTACTGGGTCTATTAGCAAAAAGTGAAGACCTACCTTATACTGCTGATGGGATATCACCTGATGTTCTCATCAACCCTCATGCATTTCCATCAAGAATGACTGTTGGTATGATGATGGAATCAATTACTGGTAAGGCTGCTGCATTGCGAGGTAGTAAATTTGATGGTTCTGCCTTTGTAGGCGAAAAATTGGATCAGGTAAAAGATACTATGGAAGCAGCAGGGTTCAAGTATTCTGGCAAGGAAATAATGTATGATGGTAGAACTGGTAAACCATTACCTGTTGAAGTATTCATCGGAGTTGTTTATTATCAAAAATTACATCATATGGTTGCAGATAAGATACATGCACGTTCACGAGGACAAGTCCAAATGCTCACTAAACAACCAACCGAAGGTAGGGCACGTGGAGGAGGATTAAGATTTGGCGAAATGGAAAGAGACTGTATTATTGCCTATGGGGCGTCTATGATTCTCAAAGATAGATTGCTTGATGAATCTGATAAATCTGATATATTTGTCTGTGAAAGATGTGGTCTTGTTGCATATCATGATGTTAAACAAAGAAGATATGTTTGCAGAGTTTGTGGCGATAAGGGAAAAATAAGTTCTGTCTCTGTCGCATATGCGTTTAAGTTACTATTGCAAGAGATGCAAAGCCTCAACATCACACCGCGTTTAATGATAAAGGAGAAAGTCTAATGTCTCTTGAAATAGTAAAATCCATTGATGGGATTAAATTTTCTGTCTGGTCTCCAAATGAAATTAGAAAATATTCTGTTGCTGAAATTACTGCACCAGAAACTTATGATGAAGACGGGATGTCTGTACAGGGTGGATTAATGGATGGTCGACTTGGAACCTTAGAACCTGGGCAAAAATGTCTAACCTGTGGTAATACATCAGCTAGGTGTCCTGGTCACTTTGGTCACATTGAGCTTGCTGAACCCATATTACATATTGCATTTATTGATAGTATTCGCAAGTTATTATTGGCTACATGTAGGTCTTGTTCTAGATTACGAATTCCTGAAGAAGATTTAGTACGTTTTTCAGAAATTAAAAAAAATGAGGCCGCATATACCATATTCTCGCAGAAACGTATTCCAGAACTGATACTAGATAGGGCAAAAAAATCAAAGGAATGTCCACATTGTGGAAAGGTGCAATATGAGTTAATTTTCACAAAACCTACAATCTTTATAGAAAAAACTGAACTCGGCGAAAATAGATTATTACCAATTACAATAAGAGAACGGTTTTCACAAATTACCGACGGAGATCTTAATTTACTGGGTTATGATCATACGACTGCAAGAGCAGAATGGTTTATTTTGCAAGTCTTACCTGTACCCCCTGTTACAGTCAGACCTTCTATCATACTTGAAACTGGAATTAGATCCGAAGATGATCTAACTCATAAAATGGTAGATATCATTAGAGTAAACCAGCGACTTAAAGAAAGCAAGGAAGCTGGTACTCCTCCATTAATAGTTCAAGACCTTGTTGACCTTCTTCAGTATCATGCCACAACTTATTTTGATAACGAGGTTTCAGGAATTCCACAAGCTCATCATCGTTCTGGCAGACCACTAAAAACGTTAACCCAGAGGCTGAAAGGTAAGGAAGGTCGTTTTAGGGGTTCGCTGTCTGGAAAACGAGTAGACTTTTCAAGCCGAACTGTAATCTCTCCGGATCCTAACTTAGACTTGTCGGAAGTTGGTGTACCACTGTCTGTTGCAATGAAACTTACAATTCCTGAAATTGTTACGGAATGGAATATTGAAAAACTAAAAAAATTAG
>Ga0315334_10003079_pt1 | contig 10444 bp, 1 predicted proteins | sample M150034915metaG_FD_205555 | JGI IMG/M metagenome (GOLD analysis project Ga0315334, IMG submission 205555) | Ammonia-oxidizing marine archaeal communities from Monterey Bay, California, United States - M1 500m 34915 | ecosystem: Environmental > Aquatic > Marine > Intertidal zone | place: USA... | reverse complement strand
GGTTTCTCTAGGGGTGGTCAGATACGCTGATGCTGCAGACCCCGAACCATTCGAGACAGAAAGAGCACATTACCTGCGTGGAATCGATTCAGGTTTCGCTGACCATGGTGGCCTGCCCCTGCATATTTGGGATAGTTCTCTTGGAGATGATCCAAGCATGGTCTGGCAGACGGTGGCAACCAATCCCAATGTCTGCATTCTAGATGCTTCATTCGGCATGGAATTCCAAGGAGTGGAAGATGAAGATTCACCTTTCAATCAAGAACCTTTTTCAATTGGAGAATCAATAATTGCAATTGACCCAGAGAATCCCAGTATCCACCGAGAATTGACGGTCATAGGTTTTCTCGACGAGGGCTCTCTCTGGGCAGCACCAGGAATCTGGGTCGGGCACTCAGTTGTTGGTGAGGAATTCGATGCCCGTATCACCAGGATGTATCTCTCCATGCCAGATGATACGACCTTGGAGGAGAAAGAGGAAATGGCTCAGAGACTGGAGAGGGGTTTCATCGATGCTGGAATGGAGGTCAATGTCATTGAGACCAGTGTCAAGGAGTTCCAAATGATAATTTTCGCTATTTTTGATATTTTCCAGTCGTATCTGATGCTTGGACTGGTGGTTGGCATCGCAGGATTGGGTGTGGTCACCATCAGAGCAGTAAGTGAGCGTGTCCATCAAACAGGTGTACTTAGAGCGATTGGATTCCAACGACGCATGGTCGTAGGGGGGTATTTGTTGGAACTCAGTTGGATCAGTTTGCTTGGTATTCTCAATGGATTGGTGGTAGGCATCGGGTTCCATTGGTACCTGTATGAGCGATTTTGGAAGGAAGAGGGTGCAGCCTTCACATTACCATGGGTAACGCTGTTTTGGGTAGTTGTGGGAGCTTGGTTACTTATTCTAGCAGCGACGGCAATTCCCGTCAGAAGGGCTGCTTCAATACATCCAGCCGAGGCACTGCGTGAGATTTCATCGTGAATATCAAGGCGCGGAAATATGGGAAAAATGTGCAATTCTAATTGGAGGAGTATATAGAAATCGTCCAAGAATGTAATTTATTCTAGTAGAATATTACTAAAATCCGCCTATACTATAAATATGCTAAGTTGTCTCAGCGGACGCACCGACTGGTAGTTGGAGGACTGGAAATGAAGAAAATAGTGCCAATAACATTGATCCTGCTGATGGTTGCGAGCGTTTTCGCAAACACTGCATGGATTGACCTAAATGAGAATGAAACAAGCGAGGAAACGGATGGCCGTGCTGCGAATGATGCAGCACTACAAGGTATCCATACACCCCGTGCGACCAAGATTGATAGTTTCACTGGTGAGATGAGAAACACAGTGAAAGCAGGTGAGGCTGTCAATATTGATGTTGCAGTACAGAACGTTGGAGACAATAACATCACTGAGATGAACATCGAAGCCACGATTTATCTCGCCGATGGAACTATCGCATCGGACCCTGGACCTGATGGTCAAATGGGTACCGGTGATGACAGTGAATTGACTTGGACAGATTCAGTGATTTGTGATGATCTAGGATCGTGTCCATTTGACAATCTGGAAGACGGAGATTGGCTAGATGGAGGTTCATACAAAATCAGAGATTCTTCTGGAGCAGCAATCGCTTGGACTGCAGTTCTCGGAGATTTCACCCTTGCTGTGGAAGTTGACATTCTTGGTGATCCTGGCGATGGCGATACTGCCAACGACATGAGTACTGTTGATTTCGTTGTCGTCAACTGGTATGATGTAGGAGTCGAACTGTCATGGGATGGAGGAGATAATCCAAGCACAGCTGGAACCCACGATTTCACCCTATCTGTAGACTTAGATGGTTCAGAGAATTGGTCTGCGCGAGACGTCACCGTTGACTTGATAGTCTCCGGAACACCACTCGACAGCGCTGAGTCTGGCGGAGCCGACATCATTGGAACCACCTCGCATGTTGCAGGAACTTCACAGGTCGCTGAGATATACTTCAACGAAACCGCCTTCAATGCTGAGGATACTTCGATACATAATGATACCATGTCTAATGGTAATCCCTGTACACCCAGGGCAAACCCCTGTAATGGTACGCGCGTTGCGATGAATTACGGGGCCCCAGTCTGGACTCTCTCTGGCAGTGTGACTGTCAATGGAAACGCAGATGGAGCATACTCGATTGAAGCGGTACTCAAGAGTTTCACCCTATATGGTGCAGCAGCAGAATGTATGGAGGAATGGGAGGAAGATGAGACGGATCCTGAAGGCAACAGCATCAGGGTGATGAAGCAAGCCTACAACATGTGCGAAGTCACTATCGGGACAGATGACAACAACACGAACAACGAGGATGATATCGTTGGATACATCGGTTCTTTCCACGACATCGGTGTCTCTTCAATGCAGGTCGCTCAAGGATTTGATGCGAATGGAATGGGTGATGCAATGTCACTCGCCAACGATGGCGACATCTCTGTTGGATTCAGCAAGTTGCACGCAACTGTCCAGCACCGTGGTAGTACTGGTACTGGTCCATATGACTGGCAGGTCGACTTCACAGTGATTGACCTTTCAGATGATTCTATTTCTGCCACCTACACAGCTGATGAATGTTTGTCTGGAGTCGCTCCGTCATATGTTCATGGCATGCTTGCAGATGGAATGGGCGGAGAGCCTGTGGTGTACGCTTGTGCTGATCACACCTTCAGCTCTGGCAAGTACAAGGTCGAGGCAGTCGTGAGCATGGTCGGTTCTTCATCTCCTGATGAGAACTCAGCCAATAATGATGGATTCGGCATCTTTGATGCTCGCAACAACGATCCTGTACTTTCTCTGTCTCTAACGACTCAGGGTGACATCAAGGTTGGCGACATCGTCACCTTCGATGCTGATGCATTCGATGCAGAGGACCTGTCAGGTTTGTCCTTGGCCTATGATTGGAACAGAGTCACTACAGATGGCATCAGCGTTCCAATCGGAGAGTGTAATGCAAACGAAGCCTTCCCGAATGGTCAGCGCATGTGCACTGCTCCAATTGATTCATCATGGGCAACCGTCCTTCCAGTCTCGGTGACCGTGACCGATCCGCATGGTGGAGAGGATTCCGCCAGCCACGACTTGACTGTCTGGAATATTGGAACAGGAGTTGGTTCATCTGGCGATGGAGCAGTTTCAGTGGAGTATGCTCTGACATACCTTGCAGCATCAGACTTTACAATCAATGTTACTGATGGTACCGCAGTCACTGGCGTGATGCTGGGTTCCAATCAGGCGGATTCGATGTATGTTCTGGATATGACGCTGGTACACAAGGATGCTGCAGACGTTCTGGCGCAGACCTTGACAGTAACCTTCCCTGGAAGCGTGGATGAGGATTACAGCCTCTACTACGAGTTGTCAGGTCAGGGCTGGACCTTGTTGGATGCAGATGCCGTACAGGCGGATTCGACCAACATGTCATTCGAGTGGAATGGAGCCGGAGCTGGAGGAACCTTGTACTCAGGTAGTCTTGCTATCTTCAACGTTGCAGCAGACACTGGAGATGTTCCAGACAATGGTATCTCCGCCGCATGGGGAGAGAATCTGGCTGGTGGAGACATCGCAGTCAAGTGGAATCTGTCCAATGATGGAGCGGACCTGCTTGCAGGTGATTCAGTTCGAATCTGCACATCTGCAGATACTTGCAGCACACTGACCAAGGATGCCACTCAGCACATCATCAGTGGTGATCACGATGAAGTGTTCAATGTCACAGTGAGTGTAGTCAACGCCAATGGAGCAAATGCGAATGTTGGTGCCTTCAGCATCACAGCTGATGCACAGGTTGACCCTGCACCAGTGATCGACTTCGGAGCGGTCACCAACGGAAGCGCATCCTGGGCAATCGCTCTGACCACCACCAGTGCTGGTGATGCTGAGTCCTTCCACGTCTGCTGGAAGAGTACAGTATTCAACGCAGCAGCATTGACTCCAGGAGAGGATATTTCCTGTGTAGTGGCTGACAAGGCAGATGCATCAGTCGATGTCACCAAGCCTGGAGACACCACACAGGTGGTCTACCACTTCGCTCTCTATGCTGAGGACAGTGCTGGAAACATTCTGGCTACCGATGCCAGCACTACCATCACTCGCTGGGGTACTTCCAGTGGCGATGGTGGCGATGGTGGAACTCTTGGCGAAGACGTCGAAGCAGAGCAGTCTGTGCCAACTTGGGCATGGGGTGTCATAATCGGCATCGTCGTGGTTGCATTCGGAATCGGAGCATTCATCCTTAGCCGTGGTGGCGAGGGTGGCGAAGGCAAGGAATGGGATTACTGATCCCCCTCCTCACTTCGATAGTTGAAGAAACGAGATAGGTGCTCTGCTGTGTGCAGAGCAGCCGGCGGGGCCATCGTGTTCCGTCGGCAACGTATCTCTTCTCCGGGTATGCACTGACAGTAATGTTCACTGATATGTTCGATGTTGCTTTTCGCTCTCCATGTTGAAGAGGATATCCTTTTTCAAGAGGGAGGAGTTTACGCTGACCGATTCGTCAACCTCAGCACATCCCATCTATCTATCTCGCACCTTTGAATACATTCAGGCATCTTCATTGGAATCTCCAGAATGGGATATTCATACATTTCCTGGAGTTGAGGAATCAATCCATGTGGGCTGGGGGGTCTGAATCTGATATTCCATCAGTGACCAATCTGATATTCCATCAGTGATCATCGAGTAGAAGTTCCTGTGATATTTTTTTGAAGCTCAAAGATTGTCCGAGATTTAGTTCAACAGAGATGTTTTCGACGATGATTGAGTCAGATTGAGCACATCTCATGAGAATGGAGAAGAAACCTGTCTCAGCGCGGCTTCTGTTTGAGTGTATTGTAAATAACAAATCATCTGTTCCAACAGGTTGTCATGTTCAGTTCAGAATTGTTGTATATTCGCATGCCGTCTCACTATAATTAAAACAATTTGTACCCCAATGCTCATAAGTGAGATAAGTTCTCCGTAGGCTCACATACAGTCCGTATTTTAGGGGTTGATGACAATATGATAGGAAACAATTTGAAGAAGACAACAATCTGGGGAGGGCTCTTTAGCGCCTTGCTCCTCTGTGGCCTGATGGCATTGATGCCATTCAGCGGCATGGTGGACAACCCAGCGAGCGAGACTGACTATACGAATGAGTCGGAGACGGCAGAAGAGAAAGAAGATCCTTTCCATCTGCCTGATCAGATAGAACCAACCGACTGGGAGTATGGTCTTGAGAACGAACTAGAGGGAAAGCGAACCCTCAACCAGAAAGCCTTTGTGAGCGATGGTGAAATTAAACTGCTGATTAGCAGTGATCCGTTGCATTACATCAACACTGACAGCGGCGCCTGGGAGGATATCGATACCAATATCGTGTCCACACCATTTGGGTGGGAAGTGACTGAGAACTTGTTCCAGACATACTTCCCGGCTGATGTTGGTGCTGGTGTCACGATATCGCTGGATCAGAATGTTGACCCAGTCGTGACAGGTATCGCACCTCAAATCACGACCATTCGTGAGGATGGAGTTTCACCCCACGTCTACCGTGCAGCACCATCCCATGATGCTATCTCCGTTGGTGGAAATGTGATTCGCTACCCTGTGGCTCAGGACTTCGACCTTGATTACGAGGTCTCGTCTATCGGTGTCAAGCAGAACTTGATCATTCGATCCCAGCCAGTCGTACAGGAAGACGATTACTGGTTCGGTCTGACTGAGATGATTCGTCTACCAGCAGGCTATGCTCTGTTCATTGAAGACCAGATGGTGGAGAATGAGATTCTCACTACTCAGGACTCAATGTACATCCGCAATGTTGAGACGGGGGATGTTCTTGGAATAGTTCCAGTACCAGTGGTCGTTGAGCCTGGGGCAGAACATCCATACACTGCTACTTTCTTCGTCCACATGGAGCATGGCCTGGTTTCCATCTCCACTATGGTCGAGACGTCTTGGTTGATGGACGAAAACCGCAGCTTCCCACTTTCTCTTGACCCATCGGTCACCAGAACTTCGAGTGCAGGTGGATACTGTTATGTCTACTACGGATACTGCTACAGCCAACAATACCGCTACCACTATCGCTATTACGCCAGTTGGTATTACCTGCCATGGAGCAAGTACGATTTCACATCCAGCAATGCTCTGCCAAGTGGCGCTACAGCATCTGCAGTCAAGTGGAAGCAGTACGTGCAGTACCACTACACCTACGCATCCAACACCTACAACTACGCTGTGAAGATCATGTACAAGTGTGGTGCGGATGTAAATTACAACTACGGAGTAACTACGCGCAGTTGCAACAGCAATCTGCTAACTGCTCTGAGTGCTGGAACTACTGGCAATGTCGTGCAGAGGAGAATGATCAGTTCTGCATACAACAGCCCGACCGTTGGATCAATTTCGCAAGGTACTGGTTGGAAGACTTCGACTCTGTCATCGTCTGCAGCCACCACCATTGTTAATGCAGCTAACAATGCTGGAACCATTGGAATGTCCTTCGCAATGCATGCTAACAGTAACTACTTCTACACCTATTCGAACCATGGCGGTAGCAACAATGGCTATCTTGAGATTACCTATACAGGTGGTACAGATAGTACCCCCCCTAGTTCCAGTTTCGTACCATATGAGTCGACGTCCTACAAGGAGGGTGCCCGAACCTTCTTCACCACCCTCTCGGACGCTGCAGATGTCGATACGACATCCGCAGGAAAACCTCATCTGTACTATAGTGTGAACGGCGGTTCCTACACCAAGGTTGGAGCAACTTCTATTGGTCAAATCGCAGGTTCCACCGATTACCGCTTCAGGGCGACCACAGCCAGCATCAGTGCTGGTGACAGTGTCGACTATTACTGGGCATTCCAGGACCTTGCAGTGGCGGCAGGTATGGCCAACAGCAACAACTTCGGAACTGACCCAGCAGGTGGAGGAGGTACGCCAAACAGTGCTACGCCCCCATCGAACCCCTATAATTTCGAGGTAGATGACCCGGCTAATGCTGGAACTGCACGTAAGTTCACTTTGCTGCAGACAGATACCTATGCTGGAAACTACTTCACCCCGAACAAGTTCTTCGACAGGCAGATGACCTACTATGATGACAGCAACGAGTATGTCTTTGAGTTCGACACATCGGATTGTGGAACTGGTGGCGCAAATGGTTGTTTCTACACCCTCAGCGACACCTTCTACAATAATATGATGATAAAGTGGGCAACTGCTCCTACTAACGGATACAATGGTCTGGGCGGAACCGTGTCCGGTACACAGAACCTACACAAGTCGGACGGTGGATACCTTACAATGAGTGCACAGCATGGACCAGGAATGAACCTGATCATGCACTACGACAGTACAATGAACAGTTGGGGTATGGTTGGTCTAGGCACCTCGACAGGTATTGACGAGCCGCTATCTGGTGGCACTGCTTCAACTCAGCGTTCTACCTATGGATACACCAAGGCATACAACGTCGAGATTCCAGGGGACATCACCGGTACCTTCGGAAAGTTTGACTTCAATGGAACTTATTCGTCCAGTAAGGCTAACTGGATGTGTGTTAGTAGCAATGGATGGTACTACTTCTTCCGTTCAACCTCATCCAATCCACTCTGCACCTCCGGTTACTACTACATCTACCAAACCAACTATGTCTGGAGCGGATTCGCGCTCTTTTCAGGATATTACGGAAGAATGGCCAACAGTGGAACCGTTACCTCCAAGGTAGGTAAGGTTGCACCAGAGCCAGATACTTCCCCACCAATTATTGACCACTCATCATTAGCGGACAGTCACTCGACCAAGAGGACTTTTGCCTTTGGGATTGGAGATGCAGGAGACCCACCAACTGGTCTCAACACCTCATCGGCAGCAGGAGTCGGACCAACACTGTACTACACCATCACTGATGCTGATGGAAATGTAGGCTCTCAGCAGACCAAGGTACTAACTCCTTCAGACACGCGCAGTGCTTGTGAGTTGAAGGAATGTGTATGGGCAGCAACCGTGTCCGATCTGCCTCGTGGAGGTTCGGTAGCTTACAACATGCGTGCCGAAGACACCAGTGCAGCAGGCTCTGGCACCTCCTATGGTGCCAATGTGGTAACCACCGCTTCTAACTCATTCGATATTGGAGACCCCAACAAGGTCTTTGTTATCGAGTGGCACGACATCGGTTTCAACTACCAGTACACTTGTAATGTACAGGTCAAGTTGTACGATGTCACCAATGAGATAGAGTTCCACTATGATCCTGATTGCGAAGCCTACTACGACTATGCAACAGTCGGATACCAAGACCAGACCCGCACAAAGGGAGCAACCCTGCGTGCGGAACTGGCATACATGGGTAACACGGCAAAGGGAGTTGGAGGAAATCCTCACGATGTCAATTACCGCATCCACACAAGCAGCAGCGACCATGGTTCCGAGGAATTCGAAACTGGTAGTTTCAACCCGATAACCAACTACCAGACGGCGATCTCAGGAACCAGCAATGGGAATCCATACGTATACTACTGCTCTGTAACTGCTTACTACAGTCAGTATCAACATCAATGTGATGCCAATATCGATGTGCCCGATGACTTCTCCTTCGAGTATTTCGGGACGACCTACGATGGTCAATCGGCGAGCAGCAGACTAATGATCAGCCGTTTCGCTGGAATGTACTTCAAGAGTACTTCATCCACTGCACCTGAGCGTGCGATGACCACATGGTATGCCAACATGCCTGACCTGCCATACAATGGCAACGTCGCGTCAAGACCTGGATTAATCGCACCATGGTGGGGTGCATACACCTCTTACTACTGCTATGATAACAGCAACGCTGATTGCAGTGTACGCTACCGTACCATGCCGTTCGAGGGCAAGGGAACTGATATCGATGCGGACATCAATTCCGATACCTCATGGGATTTCGTCGACAGTCCGATACGCATCAATCCGTCAGGAGACTATCTCTCGGTCAATGCCAACCTCGCCATTCAGGAAGGGGTTGTGGTCCAAATTGCACAGGGCAAAGGAATTTCCTTTGACGGTGCATGCGGTGGATTCACCGTGAATGGTGGGGATGGATTGAATGCAACGACAGGAGCTGACAGAGGAGTCCTGTTCGAGGGCCAGTATGGACAGACCTGGAAGGGTCTCGCCTTCACCAACAGTTGTACCACCGCTGCTGGAACAGATGACAGGCACTCGTTCAAGCACGCCACCTTTGCCAACACCACCGACTACGCCATCTCAGCAGGCAGCCGCCACGGCAGCAGCCCATCGAGCAATGCGAATGTTGGAAACTTCACCATGCAAGGTGTTGCCTTCAACAATGTTAAGGGAGCAGTATCTCATGGCAGTGGACAAGGAACTGGCTTCAGCATCACTGACTTCGCGGTCAATGATGCGGATGAGAGTTGTTTCAACTTCCCAGGTTCATCAGTGGTCTCATTGACCGAGGGTGAAATGGATGGTTGTAACAGTGGATCTTCGAGCGGCCATGGAGCGGTCACATCAGACACAGGTTCTGGTGGAAGTCTGTTCATGGAGAACGTCACAGTTGCTGATGCATACAAGAACCTCGTCAATGTACACCTAGCGGATGTCACGATGAACAACATCACAGCAACTGGTGGCTCAGGGAACTTCCTGGTTCACAGTGGCTCAGGACATCTAGGGATGAACAATGTCGTTTCGTCAGGGTATTCGACGGGCAGTAGCTCTGCGACAACATTTGTACTGGAAACGGTCACCACTGATGCTTCGCTTTCATTTACACCCGCCGGAGCCAGTGCTACAAGCGCTGGACCAAGTGGTGATGATGCTACGCTGAGTGATGTCACTGCAGGCGGTCTATCCGTCGCAAGGTCGGCAGTTTCACTGGCTGATGTGGATACAGGAAGCGGAGACATCATCCTTTCGGGCAACAGTCCTTCTGCTAATCGGCACTCGTGGAGCGATATCAGCGCTGGCGGAATCTCGGTGAGTGGTTGTGGATACAACCTCGCTATCACTAACGTGGCATTGTCTGATGCTTCAGATACTGCTTATGTGAGCAGCAGTTGTTCCACCAGTTCAGCACCTAACACGGTTATCGTGGATGGTGGAACGATTGATTCTGGTAGTTCATCGAACAACATCCTCTATGCACGCAACTCTGTGATAACAGTCGGAAATGTGGATATCACTGGACAGACCGCCCAGGGCAACAACGTTGCACTGGCAAGTACCAATGGTATAATCACCTTCATCGCTGTGACATGGAGAGGAAACGATTGTGCTGATGAGGATGGATGGGTAGAGGCCGACTGTTGGGTCGCCATCAGTTCCTCCTCTGGTCAGATTAACTTTGGTGGAAAAGGCACTGCATACACCTACCGGCAAGCTACGCCCACTGATCCCTATTCTTACAAGTCGGGGACAACAG
>Ga0315334_10003078_pt1 | contig 10444 bp, 13 predicted proteins | sample M150034915metaG_FD_205555 | JGI IMG/M metagenome (GOLD analysis project Ga0315334, IMG submission 205555) | Ammonia-oxidizing marine archaeal communities from Monterey Bay, California, United States - M1 500m 34915 | ecosystem: Environmental > Aquatic > Marine > Intertidal zone | place: USA... | reverse complement strand
ATTGGTTTAATGTCTGTTCTCTCTCATCATTACCACCACCCAATCCAGCTCCTCGACTTCTTCCAACAGCATCTATTTCGTCTATAAAAATTATACATGGAGAATGTTTTTTTCCTTGTTCGAACATATCTCTAACTCTTGAAGCACCAACGCCCACAAACATTTCAACAAAGTCAGATCCTGAAATGGTAAAGAAAGGAACGTTCGCTTCTCCAGCTATTGCTCTTGCTAATAAAGTTTTTCCTGTTCCAGGGGCGCCTACCAATAAACATCCTCTTGGTATTTTTCCGCCAAGTCTACTAAATTTTTTTGGATCTTTTAAAAATTCTACTACTTCTTCTACTTCTTCTTTTGCCTCTTCAATTCCGGCTACATCATTAAAGGTAATTTTTCCTTTTAATTCATTCATCATTTTTGCTTTAGATCTACCAAAGCCCATTGCTCCACCTTTTCCTCCTTGCATCTGTCTCATAAAAAATATCCAAACAGCTATAAGCAATAACATTGGAAACCAAGAAAGAAGAACTCCTAAAAGTGAAGGCATTTTTTCATCTAAAGGAGATGCAGATATACTGACTCCTTTATTTGATAATTTTTCAATTAAATTAGGATCATTTGGAGAGTAGGTAGTAAATTTTTCTCCATTAGACATTATTCCTTTAATATTATTTCCCTGAATCTCAACTTGAATAACTCGACCATTATCAACTTCAGATAAAAATTCTGAAAATATAATATTATTTTTTTGCACAGTTGAACCTTGTGGGTTTTTAAACATATTGTAGAGACCAATAGTTAAAAAAACTATCACAGCCCACATTGCTAAATTTTTAAAATTCATATTACTAAAGTAAGAATTATTCTAATTTTAACAAGTGCTAAATTGTTGCAAAACTGTCTTTTTTTCATTTTTCTTCATAAATTATAAAAGAATTATTGATTTTTTCTAATATACATCCAGAAATATTTATTTTTTCAATCTCTCCAGACCCAAATTTTGATAATAGTTTAGTAACGCTTTTGCCCCTTGGTGGATAATATTTATTACCAACTTTTTTAAATAAATTAACTATGGATCTAAAAACAATTTCATGAGGTTGATTAAAAAAATTACTATTTAAAATATAATATCTTTTATGTTTAAAATATTTTGAATTATATTTAATATTTTCATTAACATAATGGTTTATAGTAAAATTAGAGTCACTCAAATTATTAATTGTTAGTTTTAACTTTTCTAGATCCAAACCTTCAGATTTTAAATAATTTATTAAATTTCTAATTCTAATTCTTTTAAAATTAACATTCTTGTTTGAAGGATCTTCAAATTTGAATTTAAATACTCTCTTAGTTATATAATCTAAATCATTTTTTCTAAAATTAATTAAAGGTCTTAAAATTTTTAATTTATGATTGTAGTTTGTTTTTATTTGATTAAAAGAAACTAAGCCCTTTAAACCTGAGCCTCTAAGCAATCTAATTATAAAATTTTCATATAAATCATCTATATGATGCGCAATAAAAATAAAATTAGCTTTATCTTTTAAGCATTCTTTATAAATTAAATTGTATCTTTTTTTTCTTGCCGTGGACTGAATGTTAGATTTTGGTTTTTTACCATTCCACTTTAAAATTTTACAATTTATATCAAATTTTTTTAGTAAAAAATTTAATTTTTTTGCTTCTATAGAAGACTCTTTTCTTAGTTTATGATCAACATGATAATACTTAACTTTAATATTGTGTAAAATTGAATAGCATTTAGAAAGATATGCTAATGCTAAACTGTCAGAACCTCCTGAAACAGCTACAGAAAAAGTAGATTTGTTTAAATTAAATTTAATAAAACTATCAAATTTTTTGTAAAACTTATTAATTAATGGGTTTTTTAAACTAGTTAATAACTTGTTATGAATCTTCTTTTTTGCACTCAAACTTTTTTTCTTCATATATTGCTTTTTGAAGAACAGATTGATTTGCTTTAGGATATTGTTTTTTAACACCAGTAATCATTAAGCAACCCTGATCTTTTTCTCCTATTTGAACTAATGATACTCCAAGTTTTAATAAATTTATAGGAGCCTTTTCACCTTTTGGATATTTTTGATAACCTTCAAGATATGCTGAAGCCGCATCTGTATATAGTTGCCTAATTCTAAATGTTTCAGCATACCAATATTGAGCGCTTCCAGCTAAATCATGATCTGGATGAGTATTAACAAACTCTCTAAATGCCCTCTCTGCTGTATTATAGTCGCCTACTTTTAATAAACTAGTTGCGAACTCATACTGTTTATCAGCTGAAACTTCTGGTAATATTTTTTCTTCTGCTTGAAATGTTTCTGTAACTACAGTCCCTGTAGATTCAACTGATTGGGTTATTTGATTTTCCAAGTTTGTTTCTGTGTCTTTATAAGAAATTGAACCTAAGTCCTGTGGCTGAGACGAGCCTGGTAGAATTTTTTCCTCATTTTCATTTGGCAATGAAGATAACTGTTGATCTTCACCAATACTTTTAAATTTTCCTTGTTCTAATTGTTGAAATCTTAATTGATTATCTGCCTGAACCTTAGAAAGTCTTGATGATAGTTTATCTATTTTAAAATTTATTTCTTCAAATTTATTTGTCAGTTCCTGAAATTGTTTTTCAATTTCAGATAATTTTAGCAAATGTCTAGTAAGTACTTTTTCAGAATTCTGATCCATATTACTCTTACTATCCTTAGATTCTTCATTTAATGAAAAATTTTCTGAATATACTGCTCTTTCTAGAGTTTTTAAATCTTTTTGAATTAATTCGATAACTTCATTTAAATTATGATTATCTGACAAAACTTTGTTTGGAAAATTGATTAAAATTACAGCTAAAAATAGATATAAATAATATTTTAATTTAAGCATTAATTTTATTTGTAATTATAATGATGGCAAAAAAAAGACCCCAAACCATAAAAGGTTTAAAGGGTCTTTTAATTGATTAAATTTTATTAGTTAGCTTTAACTGTAACTGATCTTCTATTTTTTGACCATGCCAAAGGATTTGATCCGGCATCAACTGGTCTCTCTTTACCATAGCTTAGTACAGAAATCCTATCAGAAGATATTCCGTAAGTCATTAAATAGTCTTTAGCACTATTAGCTCTACGCTCTCCTAGTGCTAAGTTATATTCTCTTGTTCCTCTTTCGTCAGCGTGGCCTTCTAGAACTACACTTATTTCAGAATTTTTTCTTAACCAAGCTGCTTGCTTTCTTAAAGTCTCTCTAGAAGCAGTTGTTAGAACTGATTCATTTGTAGCAAAGAAAACTCTATCAGGAACACCGTCAGCCAAATATTCAACCGTATCAGTGCCTGTGTATACATCACCTTGGATTTGTGAATCTATTTTTTTTGTAGTTTGTGTAGCACATGCCGATAACACAAAACTTAATAACATTATCAAAAAAATGTTTTTATAAATTTTCCCTAAATTCATTCCTGCTCCTTAAATCTGTTTTTTTTAAACTTTTTCACACCTAAATAGATCTTACAAGCTTAAAAAGCAATATATTTTATTGAAAAACTACTAATTACTTAATAAAGACGACCAAGATGGGTCCGAAGCGTCAGTTTCTGTCTCAACTAATCGTTCATTATAGCCTGTTAAATCAATTGACCAAAGTTTTGCTGAAAAACCCTCTCCTTTGCTATTGGTCTTTGTCTCTCTATAAAATACCAATACTCTTCCATTGGGAGACCAAGAAGGAGCTTCTTGGTAGTAATTTTCTGTTAAAAGTCTTTCCCCTTTTCCATTTGTTCTCATAACACCAATATAAAATTTTCCTTTATGAAGCTTTGTAAAAGCGATTAGATCTCCTCTTGGTGACCATACTGGTGTACCATATATGCCTTTTCCGAAAGAAATTCTTTTTACATTTGATCCATCGCTTTTCATAACATAAATTTGTTGGTAACCGCTTCTATCTGAGTTGAATGCTATATATTTTCCATCTGGAGAATATGAAGGGGATGTATCTATAGATGGATGATTAGTAATTCTTTCTACAATCCTATTTTCCAAATCCATTGTATAAATATCAGAATTTCCATCCATTGCAAAACTCATAATGATTATTTTTCCATCAGGAGAAAATCTTGGCGCAAAAGTCATTCCAGGAAAATCACCAACCACTTCTTGTATTCCTGTTTCAATATCTAACAGATAAACTCTAGGTAAATTTTTGAAGTAAGATAAGTATGTAACCATTTGGTTTGTTGGGTTAAACCTTGGGGTTAGAACCAATTCATTTCCTAAGGTTAAATATTTAATGTTAAATCCATCTTGATCCATTATTGCTAATTTTTTTACTCTTTGAGTTTTTAGACCTTCTTCAGAGACATAAATTATTCTTGTATCAAAGTAACCTTTTTCACCTGTTAATCTTTCGTAAACTTTATCAGATATAATATGCCCTACTCTTCTCCAGTTTTTTGGAACTGTTGTAAAAGCTATCGCTAACATTTCTTTTCCTGCCAAAACATCCCATAACCTAAATTCCACTCTTAACTTATCATCTTGAAAATTTACTTTACCTGTAATTAATGCTTGGGCTTTAATTAATGCCCAGTCTTCAAATCTTGGTTTTAAATGAGCAATATCTGGTTTTTGTAAAAATGCTTCTTTATCTAAAGGATTAAATAGGCCAGATTTTTTTAAGTTATTTTCTACTACGCTAGAAATTTCTAAACCAAGATCTTTTATATCTAATTCTTTTTTTAAATTTTCTTTATCATCATTACTTGAAGCAAGTGATGATACAGCGATAGGCAAAGGGCTTAAGTTACCTCTTGTAATATCCACTTCAATTAGTGCTTGAGATTTTAATGGAAAACCTATTAAAAAAATTAGAAAAATTAATTTTTTATGTATCATCCTTCTAGCATATCCCTTGCGTCAAAATTTAATTGTAAATCTTTCCATCTTTCATAACCTGTTGTAGGCACTCTTAAAGGTTGACATAGTTGTATAGCTCTTAATGCACTTTCAGCTAAAACTTTGTAAAAACCTTGCCCAGGTTTATTCATTCTAGCATGATCTAAAATTTCTGTTTTAATCACTGATCCATCTGGTTTTAGTTTTAACTTTATTCTTACAAGTAAATTTTTGTTGTATGGTAAACCTAAAGGTATACTCCAGCAACCAAAGATTTGTGCTTTTAAAGCATCTTCCTCATTTAGCGTCAATCCAGATAAATTCATGCTAGAGTCTTGTGATTGAGTTACTTTATTTGTTTTTTTTGTTGTTTCTGCAAGTTCTTCCTTCGATTTATCTATAAGTGCAGCAATTGTATTTGGATCAAACATTTCATCTTTTTCAAATTCAGAAACTTGCTTAACTTCATCTTCTATTTTTTCTGGATTTTGTTTTTTTTCTTCAATTTTCTTTATTTTCTCACTTTTCTGATCTGGAAGCGGAACTGCATCAGGTTTTTCTTTTTTTACTTTCTTTGGTGGTGCTTGCTCAGATACTAATTTCTCTTGTTTTTTTTTTATTTTTTCAATTATTTTCTTTGCTTTGGGGGCAAATGGAATATTTGTTAAGTCAGTAATTTGAATTAGCTCAACTGAAATAATAGGAGGCAGATCAATAGGTTTTTTCACTAATAAAGGTAAACTTAATGTTGCAATAATAATCAACATTAAATGCAAGCCTGATGAAATAATAATATTTTTGTACACTCACTATCTCTCTTTATAAGGTTCTGAAATTAAGGCTACCTTAGTAAATCCAGAGCCAGACAACATTCCCATTATTTCTAAAACTCTTCCGTAATTTATTGTTTTATCTCCTCTCACATATATTCTTGTATCCGTTCTATTCTTAGAAACAGCTAATATTTTTGCAATAATTTTATCATATTCTACTTTTGACTCTTGAATGAAAACTTCTCCTTTAGAGTTAATAGTAAGAGTAAGAGGTTCTTGTTCCTCGGGCAATGAATCCGCAGAACTTTCTGGTAGATCTACTTGAACTCCAACAGTTAGTAAAGGAGCGGTCACCATAAAAATTATTAATAAAACCAACATTACGTCTACAAATGGAGTTACATTTATCTCGCTCATTGGTTCTCTAGATGAGCTTTTTAATTTAAATGCCATTAATTAAATAATTGATGTAAATCTTTTTGAAAAATTTTCTAATTTTTGAGAATATTTTTTTGAGTCACTATTAAATTTATTGTAAGCAATAACAGCTGGAATTGCTGCCAACAATCCAAGAGCGGTAGCAAATAGAGCTTCGGCTATTCCTGGAGCAACAATAGCTAAACTAGTATTTCTAGAAATTGCTATTGATTGAAATGAATTCATTATACCCCATACAGTGCCAAATAAACCAATAAATGGAGCTGTAGATCCAACTGTAGCTAAAAATGTATAACTTTTTTCAATTACATTCATTTGTTTTTCTATGCTTACCTCTAACATGCTTTCAAGTCTATTTGATAAGTTAGATTTTGATTTAGACTTAATTATAACTTGCATTGTATCTTTAAACACATTTGCCATTGGATCGTCTATTTCTTGTGGTAAGTTATTATAAAATGACTCTGCAGATCTTGATTTCCAAAACTTATTTTCAAATTCTTCTGAGCTATTGTTGATTTTTTTAAAAAGTCTATATTTTTCTATAATAATAGCCCAAGAATATATTGATGAAGCTATCAATATAATAATTACTGATTTAACAATTATATCTGCTCTTACAAATAATTTTAATATTGAAAAATCAGAGCTGGTTGCAAGTCCAACCGCTTGTGATGTGATATCAGCTTCCATTAAACTTGTTTCACACTAAAATGTGTCATCAATTTGACCTAAATTAATATTGATTAATCTGCTTTTTTATAAGTATTGTAAAAAAAACTCGCAATTAACACCGCGTCTGCTTTATTTGAATCTTTTTTTCTAGATAATTGTGAAGAAATATAAGGAAAAATTTCAATAACTTTGGTTCTGCTTGCATCTTTTTCTGTTTTGATCAAACCAAAATATTTTTTCCATTTTACTGGTCTAACAAAGTACATTGAGAGTTGCATAGCAGAACATATTCCTTTTAAAACTCCAAATGATTGACCAAAATTAAACATACTCGTAACTCCTTGACCTGGCATTGCAGAAACTTGTTCTATTACAACAATAATGTCTTTTTTTGGCAGTTTATTAATTCTTAAGAAAATTTCATTATAAATCTGTGGTCCGTTGATTTGTCTTTTATTTTTTTTTCCTTCAGCCATTGTTGGCATATCAATTATCTCCTTTACTTGTCCTTCCTTAAAAAAACAAATTGCTCCTGATATTCCTGGATCTATACCTATTATTAACATCAAATTATTTATAAATTAGCATTTGTATAAACACTTTGTACATCATCATCGTCATCTAGGGTTTCTAAAAAATTTACTATTTCTTTTTTATCTACAGTAGGAAAGTCTATCTTATTTAGAGGTACCCATTCAATTTCAGTAGATAAAAAGTTACTGATGTTTTTTTCTAGTTTTTTTTTTACATTATATATCTCGCTCTTATCACAATGAATCTCGTGAAATAAATTATTTGAAAAACATTCGTTTCCACCCGAATCAATTGTTAATTCAAGCATTTTATCCTCTGAAGCTTCAGATTTTTCAATTTTAATTATACCCACTTGTTGAAAATTATGTGATGCCGAACCTTGTGTTCCCAAGTTTCCTCCATTCTTTTCAAAAATAGTTCTTAAATTTGATGCTGTTCTATTTTTATTATCAGTTAAAGTTTCTACTATTACTGCAATTTTACTAGGCCCAAAACCTTCGTATCTAATATTTTCGTAATTTGAATCTGTGCTATTTTCAGATTTTTTAATTGCTCTTTGTATATTTTCTTTTGGTATATTTGCAGATCTTGCTGATTGAATTGCAGATCTTAATCTTGCATTCATATCAGGGTCTATGTCTCCTAATTTTGCTGCAACAGTAATTTCTCTTGAAAGCTTAGAAAATATTTTTGAACGTACCTTGTCAGCTCTACCTTTTTTATGTTTGATTCCAGCCCAATGAGAATGTCCTGCCATAAATTTAAATTATTTTATTAATTGTCCACCAAGTATGAAAGGTTCTATTTTTTTTGCTAGTCCGTTTAATGTATTGCATTCGACTATAAGTCCACTTAGAGTCGCTTCACCTTCAGCCGGAAAATGTTTTTGAGACTCTTTTTTTAGAAAACGATTTAATGAATTTTTTTTATTCATTCCAATAACTGAATCATAATCTCCACACATTCCAGCATCTGTTAAGTATCCAGTTCCATTAACTAAAATCCTGCAGTCATTTGTTGGTACATGCGTATGTGTGCCAACAAATAGAGTTGCCTTTCCATCAAAAAAATGCCCCATTGCCATCTTCTCGCTTGTTATTTCTCCATGAAAATCTACTACTAGAAAATCGTAATCTTTTCTAAAATTATATTTATTCAAAAATAAATTGGCAGTTTCAAAAACATCATTACATTTTTTCATAAAAATGTTTCCCATTAAATTTAAAACTCCAATTTTAAATCCATTTTTTGAATTATAAATTCCAAATCCTTTTCCTGGAGAGCTAGAAGTTAAATTTTCTGGTCGTAAAAGTCTAATTTCTTTCTCTATGTGATTTAAAGTTTCTTTTTGACCCCAAACATGATTGCCAGTGGTTATGACGTCTACACCTGAGTTAAACAATTTGTTAGATATTTCTTCTGTAATTCCTACTCCTTGATCTGCAGCATTTTCACCATTTACTACTACAAATTCAATTTTTTTTTCTTGAATTATATTAGTTAAGTTTTTAATAACCGCTGCTCGTCCAGATTTTCCAACAATGTCACCAAGAAAAAAAATGTTCATTTTAAAATATATTTTTCAGTTATAATTATATCTAATTTTTTATCAAATTTATTTATATCAACTTTATTTATTTTTTGAAAAGAATAAGCGATACCAATTTTTAAATTATTTTTTCTGTAAGATAGTTTTTCAAAATATCTATCATAATATCCTCCACCATATCCAATGCGGTACAACCTGCTATCAAATGCCACCAACGGAACAAACATTATATCAGGAATTACTTTTTTTTTTTTTTCGGGCTCAGGAATTCCAAATTTATTTAATTTCAATAAATCCTTGTGGGACCACAAATAAAAGTCCATTTGATTATTTTTCTTTACTACTGGTAAGCTGATTTGGCTTCCATTGTTCTCCAATTCTTTAAAAAAATCTAGCAAATCAATCTCAAAATTAACCGGGTAATAAGCTCCTATTGTTATTTTTTTTAAATTATTTTTTTTTATTTCATTAAATATTTTTAAAGAAGAAAATTTAATATTCTGATTATTTTTTTTTTTTCTATTTTTTAATATTTTTTTTCTTATTATAGCTTTTAGCACAAGCTTTACTGTAAAGGATTTTCTGAATTAATTTTTGTTAAAAAATTTTCTATTTCATCGGTAGCTTTTTCAATAACTTTATCATATTCATAATTATTTTTGTCTAGCAGAATTTTTAATTTTTTTTGCTCTACATTTAAATTGTTTATTTCATTTTCTTTTTTTTCTTTGTATTCATATACTAGAGATTTTAATTCTTTAAATTTTTCAGTTAAATTTTTTAATTCTTCAATTTTTTGGTCAATTTTCTTTTTAGTTTCGTAATACTCATCCATAGTAGTGATTGATGTTATTAATAAAAGTTTGTTTTCCCCGATATTTCCTAATGAGGATTTTAAATTGTTAAATTTTTCACTTAATTTAAATGCTAATTCTTCCAAATGTTCTTCTTGGCCATCTTCACATGAAAGAAGAAATTCTTTATTGTTAAATTTAATATTTACATTTGCCATTTGTCTATTTCTTCCAACAAACTATCTGTTTCTTGATTTAATTCATCAATTTTATCTGAAAATTCTAATTCTTTTTTTGATTCTGTTTCTTTATTTTGGTTAAATTCATCTATTTTCAATTTTAACATTTGATAATTGTTTTGAAGTTCTTCATATTTTGTTTCTAGTTCTTTTTTTTCAATTTCTAATTGATTTTTTTGTTGGCCTAAATCTGAAATAGTTTCTTTTAAATTTAAGTTTTGAGGATTTATTAAATTTAATTTTTCTAATGCATCAGTTAGTTTTTTTTCTTTTTCGCGGGTAGAATTCATATATATATAATTATAATAATAAATTGATTCACCCAAGTCTACATAGGATATTTTTTGAACAAAAATAATAAAGATTTATCCAGTGCCATAAGGTTTTTGTCTATTGACGCAGTGCAAAAAGCTAGATCTGGACACCCTGGTATGCCAATGGGAATGGCAGATGTAGCGACTGTATTGTTTAGGAATTTTTTAAAATATAATCCAAAAAATCCAAATTGGCTTAATAGAGATAGATTCGTTTT
>Ga0315334_10003075_pt1 | contig 10446 bp, 8 predicted proteins | sample M150034915metaG_FD_205555 | JGI IMG/M metagenome (GOLD analysis project Ga0315334, IMG submission 205555) | Ammonia-oxidizing marine archaeal communities from Monterey Bay, California, United States - M1 500m 34915 | ecosystem: Environmental > Aquatic > Marine > Intertidal zone | place: USA... | reverse complement strand
CGAGAAGCAAACTCTAGCTGGTAAGATCTTCGATTAGTAAATAGGTTGCGGGCGGACTGATAGTTGTTAGCATATGCCATCTAGCTGCTGCCTCCGAGGCTGCGTACTTCACCCTTCACAGCGGGTGCGCCGTCCCCTGACGCCCTCCATATGCAATCAAGAGTAGTCTGGAAGTCGTGGGCGTTTAACTCATAGTTTACTTTTGTGACCGTATAATATCCCCCTAAACCAAACTCAGCTAGCACGCTATTTTTACCACTTGGGCGGCCGAGCCCCGGTATGGTGGGATCCAGATAGACAACCGAGCCTGGATAAAATAATGTATTGCCCATCGTATTGACGGTGGCGTTATAAACGCGCTTCATCTGTCCAATGCTGTCTTCGCTGCGCTGAAACGCTGTTTCGCTCTGGAACTTAATGTCACTCTTGTTGAATTGTATCTCAGTTACTATGCCAGACGAGCGACCAAGCCCCAAGTGGTAAGTCCCCTCCTTCATGTCTTCGTCGTAGTCGCCTTTGAGACTTTCTAAATCATATGTATAGGGGAAGAAGATGACACAATGTTGAGGGCTCTTCATATCAATCGGTACCCCAGACTTTTCACTTGCCTGTGCGACCTGGGTCCCGGGCTGAGCGCCCCACAACATTTTCTTTAATTTACTGGGTGTTGAAGGGGTGTCGGGATCCCACTTGCTGGAGAGTCCCTTACTTCTAGCCATTGCTTTCCATCTGGAGCCCGTCCCCGTCTCGCCATCGGTGTCGGTGTAAATCTTTTTCAAAGTGTCCGGAGGCAGAGACACAACTTTATAACCGAACTTAACCCCATAGTTTTTCTTGTCTACATTTTGTCGCTTTAAGACGGCGCCGAAAGCTTTTATTAGGGCGTCATTGATAAAGTCTCTAACAAAATCTAAAAGAAAATACACGGCTTTCTGTGGTTGGATGATCTTCTTCAACATCCAACTGTTAAAGTAATTTAGGGAGACCGGGATGCTCGCCATGGGAACCAACTGTTTTTCTCCGCTCGGGCCCGGGGCTTCAAACGAGAAGGATGTTAAAAGATAGTTAATATCATCAAAATCATCCGGATAATTTCCGCGTACAATCTCGGTGACGAGGTCTAAGAGATCTCCAAAATAAAAATAATTTAAACGGTAAGAATCGCACCCCTTTTCGTAAAGATCCTGCTTGTACCAGAGGGTACCTCCCGTCATATGCTCCTCGTTTTTCTCTGTGCCGATCGATCCAATCCTCGCATCAAAATCCTCAGCAGTCGCAGTTTCCACGAGCTTCATAATCTTGGCAGTCTGTAGTTCGCCAGCAGTATACTCTCCAGTCTCTGGGGCTTTATGCATTGTAATTCTACTTGTTTTAAGAACATGCATCAGGTCTCCAAAACCCACATCTGTGAAGTATATGCTGTCGTGGCGCAGCAGCCGGTTAATTATGTTTATATATTTCTCCTTCTTACTATCCAAGATTTTCCCTTTCTTAGTTTCCTCCAGCTTCTTCAGTTTGCTCTGCTTTTCTTTTCGCTGATCCTCTGTGAGAGTGGCATTCTTATCCTTTAGACTTTTACGTATTGCATTAATTTGTTTATTAGTTTCTTTAGTATTTGACTTCAACTCCTTATCATAAAGAAGATCAGCCTTTGGTCCAGTTAAGGTCAGCTCAATGCGACCTCTATAGTCGATAAGCAAATCTATAGAGCCATCCTGATTAAACGAAAAGGTGTGATCAATTTGGCTGAGGTACATCGCAGTTGTCATGTTGCCGATCGCGGTTCTCAGTTCCGGAGACATTACGTTAATATCAACACTCTTGGGGACTGCCCACCCAAGAACCAATTTGATCTCAAAGTGTTTGGGATTATAGACCTCCTCACCCTCATCAGTCTCGGTCTTAAGCTTTGCGCGCCACACCAAATCTAAGTAGCTAGGATCCTGATCAGCCGTCGTCATCGGCTTCCCGCTCTTAAGATTGGCAAGATGCGCGTCCGTAGCTAAGCTTTTAAAATTTTGAAAGTGAATCCCTAGCTGTACTTTCATTTCGCGCTTGGCGGCAAAAAGGTTAGTCCCTTGGAACTCCACGTTGAGCTTCGTAATACCTACCCCAGTCCCTCGGCCAAACTTACCCTTGGTGATGCTCTCGGTGCTTACCTCAGTAAACGTCTTAAAGATAAACTCCTTCTCCTTTACCACAGTAGGTTTGTTGGCATCTGGTCGATAGACTTTAAACAACCTCATCTTGGGAACGATGAGGGCTCTTTGATGGGGTTTTATATCCAGGAGTGGTCCCATACCAGGCTTACTAGTGAAAGCAGCAATAGTCTTATGGGGTTCTCCAAGAATATTAATAAAATTTTTATACTTTTGCTTTGCAACGTTGTTGGCATTTTGGGCACCAAACGCGGCGGCGTTGATAATAAGAAATTGCTGCTCTTTATTTATGGAGGAGGCAGAGTTATTTTCTTTTGTAAACTCTTCCCAGGATTCCTGAAGTTCTTCTTTCGCTTCCTCGGTCTGTCCCGAAGCGGCTATAGTGGCTTTTTCCTGCTCTGTTTGAAGAACACCGCCGCCTTGGCGCCCAAGGGCAGCGTTGATAAAATCATGAGCTGTTTGGCTGATGCTTGCACTTTTAAAGACATCAGGCGAGTTGGCGATCCGTAGGGCAAAAAGATCCAACAAGTTTTGGTTAACGACCCCTCGTTCGTAAGGTCCTCCCGGGGCATATATTTTCTCCACCAAGGCAGAGATATTTTTTATCTTCCAATCGTCGCGGTCGGCATTAGGGGTTGCTTGACTCTTCCCCGTAAAAGATGCACCCAGGAACGCTTCATACAATGCCACACGAATCGTGTGATCGTGAGACGTAGTTCTGCCTGGGAAGGTTTGGGGCCCGGCGCTGACCGAAGATGGGGCCACCCCCACCACGATGCGCTCCACCTCCGCGGTGGAAGAGATCCCATAAATCTTACGGGCCCCGTCGATAAAAATATCATGAACGGAAGCCATCTTTATATAAAGCTCAACACCATATCAAGAGGAGTGGGAATGTATAAAACATCTCCAGCTTTTATGTGCCCTTCTGTGGGTTTTTTGTTATACCAAGCAATGACCCACCAGAGGGTGGGATCCCCATAATGCTTGTGTGCAAGTTTGTAATACTTGTCTCCCATCTTCCACACGTGAGGGATGGAGGTTAATTGTTGCATTTGTGTAGAAGTAGGATAACCAAACTCTGCAGTATCAAATTGAGTGATCTGTTTCAGCCCTCGATCTTTTAATATCTTTCGATACGCTTGATCCTTGTTTATCATTATACTTCTATCAGAATATCTATAAGCCATAATTTAGTCTCCGTCTCCGGATCTGTAGGGGGTGGTCGAGATACTGCTCGCGAAGAATCTCTTCGCCTTGTCGGCGACGATGGCGGCGTCGTCGGCGGCGCCCGGGGTTTCTGGTGGTGGCGTGGGCGGCGGGGCGGGGGGTGCATCGCCTGAGGTGGTGTCCTTTGACGTGTTCACACCATAGGGGAAGCTGGAAATGGCCGTGCCCATCTCTGTCCAACCCAGTGGGTGAGAGTGCAGGACTGTATATGTACATTGAAGATTTATGGACTGGGGGTATATCTTCCCTTTCTTGAATACTTCTCTCACTATACTTTTTCTTGACCCGGTTCCGATTTTACGGGCATTTTTCATAACGCTGCCATCATCCGCGTTATAAAATCCTGCATCGACATCCGGACTATATGTAAATCCAGAAACGGTGCCAATTAATCCACTTTTACTTTTCTGCTCTCTAAATTCGCCAGCAAGATTCATAAACTTTAGCTTGAAAAGAGGTGCCGCTGATAAAACATGCCCATGTCCTGTGGCAGATCCCTCGTAAACTGGGTACAGCATCTGTAATAAGAGAGAAACCCTCTGCATGTTTTTATATGCCTCGTAAGCACTGTAAGCCACAACGTCCCAACCAATCGTGATGACCCTTTGAGTGCCTTGGAAGGTCATGATAGGATCCATTCTTCCATATACTTGAGTTTTATTCCAATTGGATTCGTAGGAATCATCAAACGCAGTCAGGAATGCTTTAAAGCTCACCTTTTGCCCCGTTGGAACATGGCTAAACACGATTTTCTGCATGAGTTTCGATGCCAATAAATCACTGGCATCTCCTGCGTCGAATGGTAGTGGTTCTTTAGCCATTTTTAATCAGCCATCTTCCTTCTCACGGCGGCAGCGGCGCGTTTATCTACCCTCGTATCCACATATGCCTCAAATTCACGAGACGAACCGTTTCTTGTACCTATAACGAGTTTAAGTTTATCTGGGAAAACTATCTGTGGTGCGGCTTTTTCGGCACCTTTAGGGGCAGTCTTGGGTGGCGTGGCACGAACCTCATTAAGTTGAACAATTTGTTGAACGAGGCGATCCACCTGGGGTGTCCCGTCCAGCTTTTCCAGTGCCACGACAGCTTTAATTGTTTCTTCGACTGGTTTGAGCCCCTCCATACTGACTTCCCCAAGCGTGGATATCTTAGCAAGACCATCCAGCTTAAGCTTCGATGTCGCAATCGCTAAGAGCCCAAGAGCCGCTGCCAACTTATGAATATCAGATATAGAATTAAAAGCCACTGTGCCTAAAGCTGCTAGGTCTGTTGTATAGTCGCCCAAATTTGTTATAGCAGTCGACATATCAACTGAAATAAGACTTTTAAAATCAGCCACAACTGAACTTAGGGCTAGCGCTATGACACCAAAGCCCGCTCCCACGGCAGCCAGCCCCAATCCAAGGGCACCTAGTCCCTTTCCTGCGGCGAAAAAGAAAGGCATGTTGACTCCCAGAATCCTTGCGAAAGAAGTAAGCCCGGCTCCTGCAGGGGCGGCGGCCGCACCGGTGGTGGCAAGGGACGTCCCAATGCCTGCGACAAGAGCGCCAACTGGGGCGATTACTGCTTTAAAGGTAAAGAACGCGATGCCCAACGTTGACAAGACCGTTCCCAGCCCGATCCCGCCGGCTTCGGCTTTATCAAACCAACCAACAAGCCGGTTGAACCCTTCAATAAGCGCTCTTAAACCTTTTACAACAGGGAGCATCGTTATTGCAAGTGCCGATAAGGTGTTTTTCCATTGCTCAGCCATGTCTTGGGAAGCTGCCATGCGACGGTTTAGCTCTTCTTGTGAAAGAGCGTTCGCATCAGTTTTTATTTGCTGCGCTTCCAGATCACCCGCCAACAACTGTGACAGTTCTCCAACACTAGACAATCCGGCGGCTTCGGCAATCATGCGTTTCTGCGCTGCACCCATGGAATCGAACGAGCCCACACCTGCAAGAATTCCTTCGCGTAGTTGCCGAAGAGCCTCGACGGGATCATCGAAACTAGCCGACATCAGTGAGACGCTGTTCAGGAAGTCACCGCCGAGAGCAGCATTTAACCTTCCGGCAGCATTTGCAGCCCCCTCAAACGTCGCAAACTGATCCACGATAGAGATGAGTCGAGACATGTCCATGCTAAGGTTGTCGGCAGCGACGGCTAACTCCATGAAAGCGTCCTTGGCATCATTACCATACTGTGCCAAGAAAGGAGCAGCTGAGTTGAAGTCGCCTAGAGCCTTATTGAGATCCATGTTCAGATTGCCGGCAAGAGTCACGATCTCTTTGCGCAAATCATTCGCGCCGATGGCAGACATACCCAAGTTGGTGGTAGCCATCTTGATGGTCTCTGCTGCAATACCTGCATCAGCACCAAGGACCTGCAACTGTGCTGAGGTTTCGATTAGCTCACTTTGTACGCTTTTGCTGAGAAGATCAAAGGTGGTGAAAGCACTATTCAAGCTCATGACAGAGGAAGCGACCTTCTCCATGTCGACCCCCATTGTACGGTTGGCGGCGAAAACATCTGCCATCTGGCTATCATACTTGCCATAGGCTTGTGTACTCTTGTTAACGGCTACTATGGCTTTGTCTTGCGCTACGACGAGGTCAAACGTAGCGTCCTGAACCTTGGTGATCACGTTGCCCGCAAGGCGCTGGCCAGAGATGTTCTTCTTGAGCTTCTCGCTGATATCACCCAGGGTGTTCCCAAAGCCTCGACCTTTAGCCATAGCGTCAGCGAAACCTCCGACCATGGAGTTGCTCCATTCATCGGACAATCCTGTTAGCCTGTCAAAAGATCTACCAAAGGCATCTGCAGCATTGACTCCAGCGCCGAGGGCTTTTTCTTGTCGTTCTAATTGTGCAACCTGCTCTTTTAAGAGAGCCACCTGAGCCTTGTCAATATCGTCCCTTTTGTGTGCCTCTTTCAAGACACTTTTAAGGATCCTTAATTCACTCGATAAAAGCTCAAGGTTTTGTTCACTGGCAGTCTTGGTATCGTCCAGTGTGGCATTGTATTTAACTTGCTCTGCTACTCTCTCGCGCAGCGCCTTGGTGCCGGAGTTGAGGAGATCTACAAGTCTCTTTTCTTCCTCTGCCGCCTTCTTGGTCTCTTTCGCCCGCTCGGTGTTAGTTTGCGCTCCTGGATCTGGACGGGCGGCTGGTGGATCTGGTGGATCTTCACCCAACGCAAAAACCGGAATAAATCCGGCTGCCACAATTATTAACGCGAGGTTTAATAGTAGATAAAAAGTCATATATTACTTAAATGGCCACGTAATTCCTGTTTCTCTTTCGAAGCTGGTGACCGCGTTGTTTAACTGATATTTACTTTTGTAGGTCATAGGGTTATCTAGACCATACTTTACATATTTCTCAAGATATTTCTTTTCTCTTTGCAGTGCGGCCAAGAAAGCCCCCACCTGTTGTTCAGTTCCACGTACCTTTAGCGGCACAGAGGAACCGGCTCGGTAGGGACCACCGAATAACCTTCCCATGATATATTTCATATTGGCCGAGAAGCTAAGCCAATCCTCTTCGGTCAACATCTTATTATTGAGATCGATCACTGTCGGAGTATCCTCTCCGATTATGTTTTCATCAAGTTTATCCATAAATCTAGTGCCCTATATAGTCCTACACAGTAAGTAGTTTTTTCAAAAATAAAAAAGCCAGCTTCTTAGCTGGCTTTCTTAGTGGTGCTTCTTACCGTCCCTTTCTTTTCGCTTTCTCTATTTGTTCTTTTTCTTTCTCAAACTGTTCTGAAAGCCGATTCAAGAACCAACGACGTATCGTAACGGGAAGGTTGTAAGCTTCGAAGAAACTCCAGCTTCCGTGATACTTCAGCAGGAAAAATTCTTCATAAACGTTTTTTATATAATCGTTATCTAGGCCAAAAGAATTCCGCATTAAGCGGAACCTCCATTGAAGTCGTGGTACCACACGACTCACAGTCAAAATCCTGTGTCAGATCAACATTAGGCACTAATGTTACGTAAACGTTCCGCAGATGACGTGAATCCATTGCTGGTAAGTTTTCTAGAAACGAGGTAATGTAGGTAGACGCACTATTATCATTCACTGATACAATAAAACTTCCCAATTGTTCCATAAACTCAGAAGTAGACAATTTGTGCTTCTTTTTTGTCTTTATCCTGGCGGCCGTGGCTTTCTGGTCATGTCCGCTGAGCAGTTTAACTTCCACCTTAGCCTGTGTTCTCTTAAGTCCGGTAATAAAGTATGTCCCGTGATCACTCTCGGTTACAATTTCTGGGTCTGCAGTTTGCATGCCTCCTGGCTGTTGTACAACAGTACTGAGATCAAACTGGTGACGCGTGGTAGATGTGCAGGTAGGACAGGTAACGTTCGTAACGTACTCATCGCCATATCCAGTAACCCTAGTTGCAATCAGGAGTGCATTCTTATCTCCGATCAGTAATGAATCAAGATCTAGTGTTTTATCAACGACTACGCTTTGTAGAAGCCTATCAATAGCTAAGCCCTTCTTCAGCAGAGCAGGAGAGGTCAAAATGTCCTCTTCCTTCGCTGTCATAAACTTTATTTCAACAGTTTCCTGGTTGTGTAGAGCGTGTTCCTCGTCATAAAAGCGGCCGCCAGACGGAAGTTCTACAAACTCCGTGGGCGTTGCGAAAGTGAATACGGTCTGCTCTTGATTTTGTTGGGCTGCGGGGGGAATAACAGTATCCGCCGGGGGAGCAGCAGTCCCCAAGCGGTCCTCATTGTTTCGTGACATACTCTCCTCGTGTCAGTATTATTAGTATAATGGGTTTGCCGTGGTTTGTTAAGAGGTTTCTTATGTCCGGGGCTCACCCTTCCACTGCTTGGCGTAATCATAACGCAACTGCAAGGTGATCTCCACCAACTCGTCAGCAGTATAATCTAGGGCTCCAAAATCAACGCTTTTAATCCATGTATTCATTAATTGCCACGTTTCGACGATAACTCCTGCAGCGTCGATTTGTTTGATGAACACATTACCCATGACATCGTCAGCAAACTTTTTCTTTGAAATCGTTTGAAGCTGATCGGAAGACAGGGAACTATCCATATCGTTGGGGATTCGGTAGCCCGCATCTTGAATTATCTCTTGAAGAGCATTGGCAGCATCTAAGTCGATGGGGTCAACAATTGTTACACTAACCTCTTGCCATTCAACACGTCCTGGATAATAAAACTTATGGTTTAAGAAAGTATGCTCTGATTCTGTAACATTGAATGTAGGCTTATCAACCTTCCTACAAATGTAGGCTGGAAGTACACCTTCCTTTTGACCAAACGAAAACAACCATCTATATTGTCTCTTCGGTTCTAGACCGGGGGTACTCCAAAAATTGTTCTGTCCTGCCATGTTATTATAATCTCCTCAATTATTATTAATTAGTCCTAATCCTCAAAAGATGCCCCACTATCCGTGATCACAAAGTCCAAAGCAATGAATTCAATTGCTTTAGCTGGCTTCAGGAAGATCTTCGCATACATGATATTTCTGTCAATCACATCCGGTGTCATTGTCGTCTCGTCTAACACCACCTTGTAGTCCATAAGTCCCAATCGACTCTTGACGCTCGCCAAGAAGGGGAGCACCTGAGCCAGGAACCGGTTCCACGTAGCCTGTACGTTCTGATCGAACAACAGTGTAGCTGACATCCTGGAAATTTCCTTCTTCAAGAAAACCAAGAGCCTTCTGACGTTGATTCTATCGAGTGCCGAAGGAGTTACCTGCAAGGTCTTTTGACCGAACATCACAATCCCCTCTGACGGGAACGAAGCAATTGGATTAATGTTTGCTTCATACAGGTCATCACGATTCTTGGAGGTGAGACGTTGCCTCACGTTTAAGACCGGGACGCCGGCTGAGCCTTCTGTTAACCCGCCGCGGTTAAAGCCGGCTGGTGCGAACCAAATTTCACTATTGGCAGCACTAGAGCCGAGAGTGCCGACGGCGGCAACGGAGGGTGGCACCCAGAGAAGAGCGCCATTGATGTTGTCTCGGATTTGCAACCATGGGTAGTAAGTGCAACCGTAGCTGCTGTTGATACCACGAGCTTTAAGGTTGCTAATCGTTGTACTAACGCTTCCCAACCGTGTCTCAGCAGTATCCGTATTTTCAGTGGAAGGCACGTAGCCCCCGTCGAGATCGATGATACCCAGAGCGTCGGCCCTTTCTTCACAGATGCTTAAGACGTGTGATGTCAGCGAATTGTTGGTCAACCCTGGCATCGAAAGCATGTTCATTTCTACCACTTCGGGGTCAGCAACAGTGTCGAGTGCCTTCTTGACGGAGTAATACGCGTAATTGGTATTGCCAGTGTCCCCATCACCGAAGAAGGTGTTTCTCAGTGGCTCTTTTTCGTCAATGCGGAAACCATTAATGCCGCCGAAGAGGGGCATTGTGAATCGATCAAAGCCGCGATCCAACACCGCCGTGTACGAGGCTGTGTTGTGAGTACAAGAAGTCTCAGCAGCACGAGACCCTGACACGTAGTTCATAACGTTTGCTTGACTTGCGTAAAACAAGTCGTCCATCGTAAACGCTACGTTAACAGTGCTTGTCCCCTTATCGAAGGTTTGTGCACTGATGTCTGCAGGCTTTGCGCGTACGATATCTTGATAACTTGGATCAAATCTTACTGATGAACTGTTGACTGTCGTTGTTAGTCCAAAATATGCATCTGTTTGATTGCTCAAACTTCCGTCAATCGATGATGATCTCATGGTAATGCTTGGGAAATCAAGAGTGATGATTTCCGCCAGGGTTCCAGAATTCGCCACGCCGCCGGCGCCCTCGACTGAAGCGGAGAAGAACGACACGCCGACGGTGGCGGCGGGCGCGATGAACGCGCCGCCGAAGCCGTTGGGAAGAAGACTAGAAGAAATAACCGAGGCGCCTCCCGTTACAAACAGGCTGGCTGCATTACTTGCTGCGGTTCCGGCTTTCACGGTACATGGAGTGTATTTGGGAGGCCCAAAGAAGCCGAATGGGATGTAGGAAGCATCAGCTACACCTTCATCCACATCCGAGTTCATTTCTACACGAACAAACTGAG
>Ga0315334_10003071_pt1 | contig 10453 bp, 12 predicted proteins | sample M150034915metaG_FD_205555 | JGI IMG/M metagenome (GOLD analysis project Ga0315334, IMG submission 205555) | Ammonia-oxidizing marine archaeal communities from Monterey Bay, California, United States - M1 500m 34915 | ecosystem: Environmental > Aquatic > Marine > Intertidal zone | place: USA... | reverse complement strand
TATTTAATGTAATTTTCTTATTTATATTTTTTAATTCCTTATACCTCCTTTTTGCACGTTCTTTAAGGCTTGCCGTTATAAAAAATTTAAACATTGCATCTTTTACCTGAACTGTAATTATATCTCTACCATCAAGAACTGACCCTGAATATTTTAATGGAGGAGAATATGCGCATCTTTGCTGAAATTGATGTACAATACTTCTAATTTTTTTGTTTTTAGCAACAATTGAAGCTGAAACAGCTACTTTATCAGATAATAATTTTTTATTTTGCAAACTATTCATATTTAAATTATTTATTTTTTTTTTTATTAAAGAATAATTAAATTTTTTTGGATTTTCTAATTTTAGCTTACCTATAAGTCTGTATATACGCCCAGTATCAAGATGTTGAAGTTTGTAATGTTTAGCTATCAGTTTAGCTTGTGTACCTCCTCCAGCAGCAGCAGGAGAGTCGATAGCGACAGTAATAATATCTTTTCGTTTTTTCAATTTATATTTGCCCCAAGGTTTTTTAAAATATTTAGAAATTTTGGAAAAGAAGTATTAATAGAGTCCTTATCATTTATTTTCCAATTTCCGCCCAATGTTAGAGCGGCAATACATGACATCATAAAAATTCTGTGGTCTTTTAAAAAATTTTTAATGTGATAGTTTCTTTTTAAATCTATTTTGGGCTTACCGTATATTTTAATATCATCTATATTTCTCACAACCTTTATTCCAATCATTCTTAAAAATTTGATTGCTATATCTAATCTAGGACTTTCTTTTTTATTTAATTCACCTAATGCTTTAAATGTTGATATTCCTTTTGTTTTTGCTCCTGCAATAAGAAAAATTAATAAGAATTCATCTATAGCAGAGCTGTTTAAACTTGAAGGACAATTGATTGGTTTTAATATTTTTGAACTTTTTACAAAAATATCTGCAGTCTTTTCACCTTTATAAATTCTTTTATTTTTGAAAGTTATTTTGCAGTTCATCATTTTTAATATTTTAATAAGTCCAATTCTACTTTCATTTACATTTACATTTCGAATTGTAATTTCTGAATTTTTTGAAAGTAAAGTTAGAACAATAAAAAAAGCACTTGAACTGATATCCCCAGGTATTGAGTAGTTAAAAGCATTATATTGGTGTAAGCCTTTTACTTTAATTAAATCAAACTTTTTATTGGATTTTACTTTAATTGGAATCTTTAAATATTTAAATAGCAGTTCTGTGTGGTTTCTACTTTTTCTGGCACGTATAAATGTTGTCCCAGGTGCATTCAATGCAGCAAAACAACAGGCTGTTTTTATTTGTGCTGAACCAATATGTTCTACATAATTTATAGGCCTAAGAAATTCAGTTCCTTGAATTTTTACTGGTAAGTAATTTTTTTTTGATTTTATGTTAGCTCCAAAAAGTTTTAAAGGTTTTACAACTCTAGAAAAGTCTCTTTTTGATAAGCTTTTGTCACCAATCAATTTAATATTTTTATCAGTTTTAATGAGTAGAGAAAGTATAAGCCTACCAAGTGTTCCAGAATTTCCAGCGTTAATTACTGTATTGTTTTTAGGGTTAAAACCATTTAAGCCAAAACCATAAATTTCATAACAATTTTTTTTTTTTTTATAATTTATTCCAAGTTTTTTAATGGTTTTTAGTGTGTTTAAAACATCCTCAGACTCAAGAAGATTTGAAATTTTTGAAATACCTACAGCTTGAGAAGCAAGCAAAACAGTTCTTATTGACAAGCTTTTGTCAGAACTAACTTGAATTGTTTTGTTATATGGAGATATTTTTTTATTAATATAAATATGTTTTGGCATTTAAAAATTAATTTATTTTAAATTCATCACCAAAGTATACCGATCGAGCCTGTGTATCATTTATTATTTCCTGAGGACTTCCCGAAGCAATAATTTTTCCATTTGATAAAACTATCGCTCTATCAACGCATGTTAATAAGTCTCGTGCGTTGTGGTCACATACAATAATTGACATTTTTTCCATTGATTGTAAATTTATAATAATTTCTTGTATCATCTTTATTGATAAAATATCTAAAGCAGCATAAGGCTCATCCAGTAATAATATTTCAGGGTCATTAATTATAGCCATTCCTATTGCTAACTTTCTTCTCTCACCACCAGATACATGTTTTGCTTTTACATTTAAAATTGAATCAAATCCAAATTGACCTACAATTTTATCGATCTTAGAAATTCTCAAATTTTTTTCTTTTACATGTATTTCAGCAACCGCTGTTAAATTTTCCAAGACAGTTAAATCATAAAAATATCCTCCATACTGAGGACAATATGATAAATGAAATTTGCTAGATCTTTCATGAATTGGAAGATTTGTACAGTCAATGCCATTCAAGAAAATTTTACCACTTTTTTGTTGTTCAATATTCATGATTATTTTAAATATTGTACTCTTACCCACTCCATTTGGACCAAGCAATCCTAATACTTCTGAACGATTAACTTTAAAAGATATATCATTTAGAATTCTTCTCTTATCATAGAATTTAGAAACTTTGTCTAATTGAAGTAAAGTTTTTTGTTCCTTAAAACTTTTAATTCTAAATTTCTTTATAACTGCCATTAATTTATTGTTACTTTTACTTTGTTTTTATTATTGTCCGGATTAATATTGATATCTTTTGTTTCAATGTTTAGAATAATTTTTCCTGCTTTCATTATAGACTTTGGATCTGTTACTACAACATTATTATATGCTGTGGCAAAATTTGTTTTCATATCTACATTAAAATAATCACAAGTGATTTCTTTATCTTCATAATTAATCACAACATTTTGATAAAAATTTGAATTTAATTCAGAGGAGTTATATTCAGCAAAATCAGATACTATATAGACCGTTGATATTTTGTTAGATGTTATAACACCTCTAACATTATCAAGATCTAATATATTTTTGTCTTCTGAATTTGTTCTCCCAGAAGTTGCTAATATTTTATATTTATTTCCATTTTTATCAGTTGTTAAATACTCAATATCTTTAACTATATTATCGATTTCAGGTTTATTTGGTTTTATTTTTTTTTTGAGATTAACGTTTTCACTTTTTACTTCTTTTACTTCTTCACTTTTTACTTCTTTTACTTCTTCACTTTTTACTTCTTTTACTTCTTCACTTTTTACTTCTTTTACTTCTTCACTTTTTACTTCTTTTACTTCTTCACTCACATTTATTTCTGCTTTCACACTAGACTCTTCAGGTAAATTTTTTTTTTCTTTTTTTTTAGGTTTATTTGTATCAATTTCTGTTTGAATATTTTTTTCATTATTTTCTAAGGAAATTTTGTTGATATTTGCAAAATAATTAAAATAAACGCCACCTAAAATAATTATAATTATCAATATTATAATAACTTGAATTAGAGATTTTAGGGACATTTAGCTTATATTTGCCCTTAAAATATTATGTATATGAATTATTCCAACAGTTTTATTTTTTTGATTTCCTTTATGAACACACAGACTTGTAATTTTTTTTGCATTCATAATTGAAAGTGCTTGAGCCGCAAGTGCATTTTTATCAATACTAACTGGGTTTTTTTTCATTACTGTATTTATTTTTAATTTTTGAAAATTTTCAAATTTTTGATTTAATCTCTTTAAGTCCCCATCAGTTAAAATTCCTGTCGTGATATTTCTTTTTTTTATTAAAATCACACCCAAACCTTTTTTTGTTATTACATTAAGGGCATCTTTCATTGTGGTATTTTCTTGAACAAAAGGAATTTTATTTCCTGTGAACATTATATCGCTAACAGTTTTAAGTTTCACTGAAAGAGATCCTCCTGGATGAAATTTCTTAAAATCTAATTTTCCAAAATTATTATATCTCATACATGCGATCGCAATTGCATCGCCTAATGCTAATTGTATTGTAGTTGAAGAAGTAGGAACTATATTTACTGGGTCTGCTTCTTTTACGGATGGTAATAAAAATTTAATATCTGAGTTTTTGTAAAGAATAGATTCTTTTTTTGATGTAATACCAATTAATTTAATATTTTTATTTCTGGATGTATACTGAATTATATTTTTAAGTTCTTCACTTTGCCCGCTTAAACTTATTAGTATTACAATATCATTTGAAGTTATTTGTCCCATATCTCCATGGCTAGCATTTGAAGCTTCTAAGAAAAAAGATGAAATTCCAATTGATGAAAATGTTGCGGCCCACTTTTTACTTATAATTCCACTTTTACCTACTCCAGATATGATGATTTTGCCATTTTTACAATTTAAAATTGTTTTTACTATTTGATTAAAAGAATTTCCAATAGATGATTTTATTTTTTTCAAAGCATAAATTTCATCTTGAATTACATTTTTTGCAATTAATTGGACCTTTTTATTTTTCATTTAATGAGACCAAATATCTTCTTTGAAAGAGGCAAAATCTAGATCAACTCTTGCTGGAAGAAATTTTATAGTTTTATTGTATAAATCTAATCGATTTTCTCTGACTAAAATTTTATAAAGTCCCTCATAAATTTTGTGAAGATAAATAACATCATTAGCACAATATTGAAGTTGTTTTTTTGATAGATCTCCTCCAAAGTCTGAAGTTTGTAATTGTTTATTTACATCAATACTCATGAATTCTTTAATTAAATCTTTTAGACCATGTTTGTCAGAATAACTTCTGGCAATTTTGCTCATTATTTTAGTACAAGTAATGTTGTTAACATTAATATTTAAATATTTTTTTATAAACAGTAGGTCGGCTCTTGCATAATGAAATATTTTATTTATTTTTTCGTCGACCAATAACTTTTTAAGATTGGGAGCATTGTATTTATCTTTATTTAGCTGAATAATATGAGCATCATTATTTCCAGATGAAATTTGAACTAAGCACAATCTATCTCTTTCAACATTTAAACCCATGAACTCACAGTCTATCGCAATATTGTCACTAAAATGTATTTGATCTGGTAAATCTTCTTTATGTAATTTAATATCTAAATCCATTGATGGAATATATATATGAAACCTAAGGAAATTCTAGTTTTCGGTGCCTCTGGTCAAATAGGTAGACACTTAATAAGAAAGTTAACGAAAAATAACTATAAAGTAGTTGCTGTTACAAGAAATATTCATCAAAAAGGATATATTTTAAAAACCCAAGCAAATCCCGGATATCTTGAGATTGTAGAATTAACTTATTTTAATATAGAAAAGATAAAGAGTTTAGTGGAAGAATGTTCAATTTGTATTAATTTAATTGGAATATTATTTGAAAAAAAAAAAAATTTTTTTAAAAATATTCATACAGACTTTCCAGATCTTTTATCAAAATTATCAGCTAAAAAAAATATTGAAAAATTAATTCATCTTTCCTCTCTAGGAATTGAAAAATCTCTAGATAGTAATTACGCTATTAGTAAACTCGAAGGAGAAAATAAAATTAAAAATAATTTTGATAGAGTTGTAGTGTTGAAACCATCTATAGTTTATTCTGTAGACGATAACTTTACTACAAATTTCATGACTTTATTAAATCGCCTACCAATTATGCCTATATATTATGAAGGCAAAACTAAATTTGCGCCCATACATGTCACAGATTTGGCTCAAATAATTTTTGATGTGGTTCAGGGAAAAACAAATGAACAAACTATAGAGTGCATTGGTCCAGAAATCATTTCTTTTAAAGAAATAATTTTAAAATTATTAAAAACTATTGATAAAAAAAGATTATTAATCCCTTTACCTTTGGTAATAGCCAAAATGACTGCAAAAATTTTTGAAATAATGCCTAATCCATTAATAACAGTAGATCAAATAAATTTATTAAAGCATGATAATATTCCTTCAGGAAAATATAAAACTAACTTTGACCTAGGCCTTAATGCAAATAGAATTTTCGATGAAGAAATAGAGAAATATAGTTTTAACTGGAGAACCGGGGGTCAATTTTCTAGAAATAAATTTTCAAAGAAAAAATAATTATAAACTATATAGTTTATATTATTATGCTAATAATATTAATTTTTGTATCTGTTATAGTAATAAAAGCAATCAAAAGACGGATAGAAGCAAAACAAAATTTATATAAAGATTATGACTATGGTAAATACGAAAATAAAAAAATAATAATGAAAAAAATTAAATATAATATAGTAAATAAATCAGAAAAAAATCATTTCAAAGGAATATTAAGTAATAAAGATTTTAAAACATCTAAAGAAAAAATTTTATTTTAAGCTGATTTTATTTTTTTTTCAATAAAGTGAGGAACACCATCCTCTTTTTCTATAACATCTTCTTTTTTGCCTTTAGGCTGGAATACAATCATTAAATGAAGAGGACAGTAAGAAAATTTTTCAACATTTTTTCTTCCACAAAAAGACGATTCTTTTTCATCGGGATGTCCTTCCATGTATTTACAAGTGTTTTCAGTTAATTCTTCCAGCTGTAAATTTTTTGCTGGCTCAAAGTTTTTATTTAATATTAGTGATCTAAATTTGCTTCTTCTTCCTCTTTTTTTAGTTTCCTGATTGGTGGATTTAAAATACTCTTTGTTTTGTTTATTTGTTGATCTTGTTTTTATTTTTGCAGATAGATTTAATCTGTGCGCTTTTCCTATGACTGCATTTCTACTTATTCCACCAATAATTTCGGCAATTTGACTTGCCGTTTGCCCTTTGCCCCACAACTCTCTTAATACATTAACTCTTTCATCAGTCCAGCTCATAGCACAATATTTAGTATATGATATTTTTTATATAACATCATCTTGAGAACATAAATGCTAATTAATAACAAGCTTTTTTTTTTGTTTTTTAACAATTTTTAAAAAAAAAGTTTAAGAGTAAGTACTAATGGTTGAATTAGAAAATAAATATCAAATTGGCGTACGTCGTTTTGGCTTAATTAACTGGGTAGGTGCCTTCAGTCTTTACAAGAAAGAAGTATTACGATTTATAATTGTATCAGGACAAACACTTGTAGGACCAATACTAACATCAATTTTATTTCTAGTTGTAATTTCTTTAGCAATTGGGGATGAAAGACCAGATGTATTAGGTGTTCCATACATCGAGTTTCTAGCAAATGGGTTAATTATGATGCAGGTAATTCAACAAAGTTTTTCTCATTCCAGCTCATCTCTTATGATGAGTAAGGTGATGGGAACAATTGTTGATATAGTAAATAGCCCATTATCAGCTGCAGAAGTAACAATTTCGTTAGTTCTTGCTTCAATAACAAGAGGATTATGTATTGCTTCTATATCAACATTTATATTTATATTTTTTTTAGATTTAAGCATACAAAATTATTTCCTTTGGTTTTTGTATTTATTTCTTGCTGGATTTTTTTTAGGCTCTGCTGGAATTATTGCTGGTCTTTATGCAGATAAATTTGATCAAATGGCAACAGTAACAAATTTTGTAATAGTGCCATTATCTTTTTTATCAGGAACTTTTTATAGTATTGAGAAATTACCAGGTATTTTAAAAAGTTTGAGTTATTACAATCCGTTTTTTCATATGATAGATGGTTTTAGATATTCTTTTATAGGCCAATCGGATGGTTCTATAAAATTTGGAGTAATATTTCTATTAATTATATCTTTTATTACATGGTATATTTCTTACTTATTATTTAGAAGAGGATATAAAATTAAATCTTGATGATGAGTGCGTTAGCAAAAAATTATAACAGAAGAAAAATTGCTTTTAAAAAAGGCAAGGGAAGTTTTTTATATTCAACTAATGGTAAAAAATATTTGGACTTTGTGCAAGGTATAGCTGTAAACTCCTTAGGACATTCTAATCCACATTTAATTAAAGCAATTAATAAACAATCTAAAAAAGTTTGGCATGTTTCAAATGCATTTTTAATACCTGAAGGAGAAAAACTTTCTTCAAGACTTGCAAAAAAAACTTTTGCTTCTGCTATTATTTTTCAGAATTCTGGAGCGGAAGCTACGGAGGCCGCAATAAAAGTTGCTAGAAGATACTTCTATTCTGTTGGTAAGCCAAAAAAAAATAGAATTATTTGTATAAAAAATTCATTTCATGGAAGAACAATTGCCGCAATCAATGCAAGTGGATCAAAAAAAATGATAGAAGGATTTGGTCCAAAAGTTCCAGGTTTTGATCATTTTGAATTTGGTAATTTAAAATCGTTAAAAAAAAAAATAACTAATAATACTGCAGCAGTGTTAATCGAGACACTACTTGGAGAAGGCGGTATTAAGGTACACAGCAAAATCTTCTTAAAAAATTTAAGAAAGATTTGTAATAAAAAAAATATTTTATTAATTCTTGACGAGGTTCAGTGCGGAATTGGAAGATCGGGTAAATTTTTTGCATTTGAGCATGCTAAAATTAAACCAGATATTGTTCCAATTGCCAAAGGAATAGGCGGAGGTTTTCCAATTGGAGCAGTTTTAATGACAAAAAAGGTTGCTTCTGCAATGATTCCAGGAACACACGGGAGCACACTTGGTGGGAATCCGCTAGCAATGAGCGTGGGTAATGCTGTGCTAGATATGATTTTTAAAAAAGGATTTCTTCAAAATGTTCAAAAAATATCTAGCTATTTTAATAGTGAGCTAATTAAAATTAAAAATGATTATCCAAAATTAATTAAAGAAGTCAGAGGGACAGGACTGTTAATTGGATTACAACTTTTTAAAGAGCAGGCAAAATTTATTAAAAAATTGGAGGATAATAAATTGCTCACAATAAGAGCGGCAGAAAATGTAGTAAGGATATTGCCTCCTCTCAATGTTAAAAAGTCAGAAATAAATCTTGCAATAAACATTATAAGAAAAGTTTGCAAAAACTTAATGTAAAATGAAAAACTTTATTAATATAAGAGATATTTCATCTAAGAATTTAAAAAAAATAGTTTTAGATGCAAAAAAAAGAAAGAATAAAAGAAAAAAATCTAATGTTCTTGACGTAGACAAAGATTCTCCTCTTAAAGGAAAAATGTTAATTCAGATGTTTGAAAAATCTAGTTTAAGAACAAGATTAAGTTTTTATCTTGCAATAAAACAACTTGGAGGGAGCGCTCTAACTTTAAGACCCGACGAATTACATTTGTCAAAAGGAAGTGAAAGTATAGCAGACACTGCAAAAATTTTATCTACTTTTGGAAATGCATTTATGCTTAGAACGGATAGCGACAAAAAATTAGAAGAATTCAAAAAGTATATGGTTATTCCAATAATAAATGGATTAAGCCCTTCTTCACATCCAAGCCAAGTTTTGAGTGATGTATTTACTATTGAAGAAATTAAGAAGAAACCCATTTCAAAGTTGCAAATTTGCTGGATTGGAGATGGCAACAATAATGTTATTAATAGTTTAATCGAAGCTTCTGTAAAATTTTCTTTTAAATTAAATATTGCTTGTCCAAAAAAATATGAACCTAATAAAAAATTATTAAGCTGGTCAACAAAAAATAAAGGAAAAATTAAAATATTTAACGATGTTAAACAAGCCACAATAGGTAGCGATGTATTGTTTACAGATAAAGTAATAAGTATGAACGATAAAGTAAATAAATCAAAAAAACTAAAAGATTTTAAAAAATTTAAAGTAAATTCAAAAGTTATGAGTCTTTTAAAACCAAATGGAATCTTTCTTCATTGTTTGCCAAGAGGTTTAGAAGTTTCAAATAAAGTTTTTTTAGGAAAACAATCCAAAGTATGGCAACAAGCCTTAAATAGAGTCTATGTTCAAAAAAGTATTTTATTATATTGTTTTGGAAAATTAAGGTAAAGGCAAAGGATTGTCAGAATTTTGATTCATAAATAGAATAATTGAAGCTCTGTCTTTTTCTTTTTTTAATCCAGTAAAAGACATCTTTGTTCCTTTAATGTAAGCTTGTGGTTTCTTTAAAAATCCGTTCATTTCTTCGAATGTCCAAGATTTTCCATAAGCCGTTAAAGCTTTAGAATATTTGTAGTCGTTCAGATCAGCAACATTTCTCCCAAGCACATTATAAAGCGCAGGTCCAATTTTATTTTTTCCACCTTTTTTTATTGAATGGCACGCGGAGCATTTTTTCCACACTTTCTTAGCGTCATCTAGATTTCCCATTGCTAATAATGCTGTAATATCAACAACCTGACCTGTATTAGAATCTTTTGTAGAGTTTGCTGTTGAAATTTTAACTTTATAGGCACTAGTATTTGGCTTTTCGACATGGAAAACTATATCTGAAATTTTACCTATTCCAAAAACTACTAAAAATACAACGAGAACTGCTGCAACTATTTTGTTTATTTCAAAGGAATCCATGATTTTTTATTATTATGGTCGTATAACATGTTAAACAAAAAAAATACTAAATTTAATTTCAATTATTGCGTCTGAAAGACGCATAAAAGCTTAAATTTATGACTAAAACAATAATTTTAATACCTTCAAGATTAGCAGCAACAAGATTGCCGAAT
>Ga0315334_10003064_pt1 | contig 10468 bp, 8 predicted proteins | sample M150034915metaG_FD_205555 | JGI IMG/M metagenome (GOLD analysis project Ga0315334, IMG submission 205555) | Ammonia-oxidizing marine archaeal communities from Monterey Bay, California, United States - M1 500m 34915 | ecosystem: Environmental > Aquatic > Marine > Intertidal zone | place: USA... | reverse complement strand
CCATCAAATTCGGCTGAAGCAACCTTCAGCGGGTTGCGCCCCTTTTTCCATTCATTCGTCCATGCCAAACTCGCCGGGTGTCCGTAAAATTTCCCGCGCTGCACGTGAAACAGTTTGCTCGTGCCCAGCCAGTCACCCTGATTGTCTGTCACAAACAACTGCCCATCGAGGTCGAAGCCCACCCCGTTTGGTGAGCGAAAACCGGGGGCAAACGGTGTCATTTCCCCCTCCGGGGTGATCTTCAACACCCAGCCGCGATACGGCGTAGCCGTGTACATGCGGCCGGACGCCCTCCCATAGCTGTTGGCCTTGAAACCTTCGCGCGACAGCCCGTAGTGGCGAAACTCCCCCCGCAACTCCGGCCGGATACTCGCCCCGCTAGAGGCCAGATTCAGACCAACGTACAAGTTGCCGCGCGCATCCCGCGCCGGCCCAAAGGCGAACTCGTGGTAGTTGCCGGTCATGCCAAAATCGTCGCACACCGTTTTGTACTGATCCGCCTCGCCGTTGCCGTCTGTGTCAGTAATGCGCGTCAACTCCGGCCGCTGCATGACTACTACTTCGCGGTCGTTTATCGCCACTATGCCAAGCGGTTCCTGCAATCCGTCGGCGAATAACTTCCACTCACCCTTGCCGGAATCGTATGTGTACACCTCGCCACGGTGAAAACAGGCGACCAACCGCCCGTCCGGCAAGAAGTCCAGCCCGCCGACCTGCGGATCGAGCCCCTTGGGGGTGGCTATGTTCTCCAGAGAGTAGTAGTCGCCTATGCCCCCCGCACGTATGGAAACAGCGGCAACCAACCCGGCGAACAACATTGCGTGTCTTGAAAATTTCATCGTGCTTTAATTGGCAAGTTGGTGGGTGAGAGTAAACTCACGCGCCTGCTTATCCCTCAACTCCAGTACGCCCTCCTTCAGCTTTCCGGCACTGTAAGCAGCCACCACGCCGTCAGCAGAATCGACAGCAAGTCTGACAAGTCCCGTATTATTCGGAATGCGGAATGACCGCCGAATGCCCAAGCCGGTATGCAGCGGCTCGATGAGTTCATACACATCCACGCCGTTGACTTCGTAGTGAAACTCTGGATGGCCATTCACCTTACGATAACCCTTGAAACTGGGCACGGACTCGACTTCGCCGATCTGCAGCGGCAAAGCCGACTTGGCCTCCCAATAGCGCGTGCCAAGCACCCTGGCCAAGCCATTGCCGTTGCCCTGCCAAACCGGCCACGGATCCACGAAGCCGCCATACCAAGCGTAGCGCAGACGGCATTGGCCAGCGTCCCAGCAGTAATTCTGCCCGTGTTCCAGCCCCACGGCGATCGCTGCTGGGGAAGCATCTGGCATGAAAATACGATACATCAGCGGGCGTTTATGTCCCCAGGCATGAAACTGTTTTTGTGCCTTTCTCCCCTGCCGAGCTAGTTCGGGTATGTTTTGATCCTTGGCCAATTCCGGCATCGCAACACTAACGTACATCGCGCCGTACATCACAAAGCCGTGCCCGGGAAAAGTACAGACGTACGGAATAATCCCCCTTTCCAAAGGCGCGGTAAATTGAACTACATGCCGCTCTCCCGGCGGCAGCACCGGCGTTGACCATAAAACCGCATCATGATCGGGTACCCAGTTTTTCGCCTCACCATCAGCGCCCAACGCGAGCGCAGCAGTGGCCACGACAAGCCGCTGGCCCGGCTTTGTAAAAACAAGGTTATGCGCCATATCATCGCCATTGATGAGTTTTATCCGAACCGCCTGGCCCGTCTTGGCGGCGAATCGGACGACGTCGTATCGCAACCCGGCCCGCGCGGTAATGTTCACCTCAACCCGATCGTCGTTGAGCTCTTGGCCAAGCGCCGGAGCAATCACCAATCCTAACAGTCCAATCTGAACAAACAGTCCGATAACGAATCGTATTCTAAAAACAGGAACCCCCATTGATCGCGACAGAAGATAGCCAAGCGCCGCCACTTGTCGATGCCGTTCGCACCCGTAACTCAGTCCAAATCCAGCAGCGGCAGATTGCAGTCGGCCCCGAACTTCATCGACTCCGCTTGGCTAAGCGGCTCAACCGCAGGATGCGCCTCCACCTCTACAGCCAAAGCGGCGGAGACCTCGAGCGTGCCAAGCGAGAGCGTGTCACGAATGCGCACCACCCGGGCCTTGGCCGGGTCGGAATCGGGCAACGACAGCAGCATAGCGCGGATCGCCTCGGCATCGGTCTCGAAATCCATCGGTAACTTGGCACACTGGACGGCGCGCGACGTGAGCACATTGGTACGCAGCGCGGCAGCATCCACCTCGGCAACTAGCCGCTTGGTCGTTGCCTCGGCCAAGCCGATGCCGATCGCGTTGCCGTGTGTCTCCGGCGTCAGGCCGCGCACGAAAATCCGCCAGATGAACGGTTTGGCGGCCGCGTGCTCCGGCATAAGATGATAGCCGTGCACACTGCGGCCGATCGTGTTGGTGTCCATGCCGGTGCCGCTGATGTTTTTGCCGATTTGATCGACAATCAGCAGGTCGATTTCGTCGAACGGCAGCGCGGGCATCATCGTCGCCGCCTCGGCACACAGCTCCGGCTCGCGCTGGGGAATCACGTCGGCGGCAAGCACCTCAACGCGCGCCGAGTCATGCATCGCGTTCTCGACAATAGCCACGCCACCGAGGACTGGAGCCCGTTCAAAAACCACCTTGGCCAGGCGCGTCAATGCCTCCTCGTAGCCAAGCTTTAGAGCGGCGGCATGATACGCCGAGGCGCCGGCGTGTTTACCCAGGCCCACGACGAGCATCTTCGTCAGCCCGCTACCCATTGGCCCAGCAAAATCTGTGTGCGGTTTGATGCGGTTGATCACAACGACCCCGTCCGCCGCCAGTGCCTCGCAGCTCCATGGCACATCCTGCCCGTCGTCCGCCTCACCAAGCGACTTGACCTCCATCGAGGCACGAACCGGAACGCCCATCGACGCCTCGGTCACGCCGTAGTCGGCAAGCAATCCGGCCTGCCCTTCCGGCGTCGCACCGCCGTGGCTGCCCATCGCCGGAATGATGAAAGGCTCCGTGCCGGCGCTTTTCAACTCGCCGATTACGGCAGCTACAACCTTGGCCAAGTTCGAGATGCCGCGGCTCCCTACGCCGACAGCGACCCGCATCCCCGGTTTCAACCGCCGGTGAATCACTGGAAAACCAGCGGCAACCGACGCGGCAACATCCACCGGCGGCGTGGCATCAAACCTCTGATGCACGCGAAACATTTTGGGAAATTCGATGGCCATCAGGTTCGCAATCTGATGAAATCGCTTAGCAAAGCGCGAGCTTTTTCTTGCTCCCACCGCTTGGCCAAGCGATGCTGCGTTCACCGCTTAACCTTCATTTAAATGAACAAGACCCAGATCGATCGCAGGAGTTTTCTCGCCACCACAGCCGTTTTCGGCACCAGCTTGGCCACGGCCAGCGCTCGTGACTGGACCGGAAAAAATCCGACACGCTACCCCGATCCCGACATCATCTCGCTGGATCCGCGGTTCGACAAATACAAGCTCGGCAACACACCCATTCGGCGGCTCTACACCAATCCCAATACGTTGTGGACCGAGGGCTGTGCGTGGAACGGCGTGGGTCGATACCTGGTTTTCAGCGATATCCCGAACGACCTGCAAATGCGCTGGGTTGAGGACGACAACCGCGTGAGCGTGTTTCGAAAGCCCAGCGGCAATAGCAACGGCAACACGTTCGATTATCAGGGGCGGCAAATCTCCTGCCAGCACGGGCACCGTCGGGTGGTGCGCTACGAGTATGACGGCACCGAGACCGTGCTCGCGGCCACGTTCGACGGCAAACCGCTCAACGCCCCGAACGACGCGGTCGTGCATCGCGGCGACAACTCGATCTGGTTTACCGATCCCGGCTACGGTAGCATGTGGAATTACGAAGGCAACAAAGGCCCGTTGCACCTCAAGGAGGCCATCTACCGCATCGATGCCAATAGCAGGAAAATCACCAAGTTGACCGACGATATTTTCAAGCCAAACGGCCTCTGCTTCTCGCCCGACCTGAGCAAGCTTTATGTCTCCGACACTGGTGACGGGAAAAACATCAAGGTGTGGGATGTCGATGGCGAGAAACTGAAAAACGGAAATGAGTTCGCCTCGATGAAACTTGATGGTTTCGACAACCCCGGCAACGCGGACGGCATTCGTGCCGACGTGGATGGCAATATCTGGGCTAGCGCTGGCTGGGTTGGCGCTGGGTACGACGGCGTGCACGTCTTCGCCCCGAACGGCGATCGTATCGGCCAGATTTTACTGCCGGAGATTTGCTCGAACGTCTGCTTCGGCGGCCGTAAACGCAACCGGCTGTTCATGACCGCCAGTCAGAGCCTCTACGCCGTTTACACCGACGCCATCGGCGCCCACATGACTTGAGGCTCCCCAGATAACTTGGCCAAGCAGGATGAAAAAATAGAAACTGGGCGACTTTTCGCTTTTCACGCGGAGATTCGTCCCCATGATTCGCGCGCTTATGGAAGAGTCACTGGTTTTATTGAAACCTGATTGTCTGGAGGGCCGCAAGTGCGGCGAGGTGTTGAAACGCTTCGAGGAAGCCGGCTTCGAGATGTACGGCGTGAAGATGATGCGTTTGTCGGACAAGATACTGCAAGAACACTACGCGCACCTGACCGATCTGCCGTTTTTCCCTGAAATTCAGGGTTTTATGCAGTCATCACCGGTGGTGGCAATCGCGCTGCGAGGCGAGAATGCCATCGCCCACATCCGTGAAATGGTCGGGCCGACCGACTCGACCGTTGCCGATAAAGGAACAATCCGTGGCGACTTCGGCCAGGATAAAATGCAAAATGTGGTTCACGCCTCCGACTCTGTCGAGAACGGCCAGGCGGAACTGAAGCGCTTCTTTGCCGACGGCGAACTGTTCAGCTAAACCGCCGCCGCCCCGCTTGGCCAAGCGGGGCGCACCTCAAAGCAAGCGCGAAACAGCAGCAACCTTGCCGCCGTACCGGTTGCTGTGGCTAAATCGCCACATGGAACTGGACGAGCGATTGCACGTCATCCGCGAACGGATCAATACCGCCTGTGAACTCGCCGGTCGTGACCCGGCGGAGGTTATGCTGCTGCCGATCTCTAAAAACCATAGTGCAGGCGCCGTGCGCGAGTTGACCTATCACGGCTGCCGCGTCTTCGGAGAAAGCAAAATTCAGGAGGCAAAGCTGAAAATCTCCGCTTGCCCGGGCAATATTGAATGGCACCTCATCGGTCATTTGCAGTCCAATAAATGCCGAGATGCAGTGCGGTTGTTCAGCATGATTCATAGCGTCGATCGCCTATCGATAGCCGAGGAAATTAACAAACACGCCCACAACACCGCCAAAGACATGCCGGTGTTGCTGGAAGTCAACGTTGCCGGCGAGGGCACCAAGCACGGCTTCAAGCCGGCCGAGTTGCTCGACTTCCTCGAGCCGATCAACGACTTGCCGCGACTGGAAATTCACGGCCTGATGACGCTTGCCCCGTGGACGCCCGAGCCGGAAAAGGTGCGGCCGGTGTTTCAGCGACTACGTGAGCTTAAGGAGGCGTGCCAACAAAAACTCGGCGCGCCGCTGCAACATCTCAGTATGGGCATGAGCGGCGACTTCGAGGTGGCGATTGAGGAAGGCTCCACCCTTGTTCGGATCGGCACCGCCCTGTTCGGCCCCCGCCCCCGCCCGACGAAGCCAAAACCAACGGAGTAACCGGTTGCCTCGACAACGGCGCTTGGCTCACCTAGTTTTCCCCATCGATGTCGCTGGAAACTTCGCCACTGACGATTGCCGATCGCACGTTCAACTCGCGCCTGCTACTGGGCACGGGTAAGTTCGATTCGCCCGAGGCGATGCGCGACGCGCTTGCCGCGAGCGGCACTCAGATTGTTACCGTGGCACTGCGCCGCGCCGATCTCACCGGCACGAACGACCCATTCGCGAACATCCTCGAGTTCATCGATCCCGAGCGCTACCTCATCCTACCAAACACCAGTGGGGCGATGAACGCCGACGAGGCAGTGCGCTTGGCCAAGCTCGCCGCCGCCGCCGGACTGCCCAAGTGGGTAAAGCTTGAGATTCATCCCGACCCACGCTATCTGCTGCCGGACCCGGTAGAGACCTTCGAGGCGGCCAAGCGGCTCGTTGACGAGGGCTTCACCGTGCTGCCGTACATCAACGCCGACCCGGTTCTGGCCAAGCGCCTGCAGGAAGCCGGCACTGCCACGGTCATGCCGCTGGGCGCGCCGATCGGTTCCAATCGCGGCCTTGAGACGCGTGACCAAATTCGCATCATCGTCGAGCAAGCCACCGTGCCGGTGGTTGTCGATGCCGGCATCGGCTCACCCAGCCACGCCGCCGAGGCAATGGAAATGGGAGCCGACGCTGTGCTTGTGAATACCGCCATTGCCGTTGCCGACGATCCATCTCGCATGGGACTTGCTTTCAAGGCGGCTGTTGAGGCAGGCCGCGCGGCCTACGAAATCGGCCTTGGCCAACAACTTGGCACGGCCAGCCCAACCAGCCCGCTTACCGGCTTTCTCGATGAAGAATCGCTGAAACAGGCTGATGGCTGAATGATAAACACTTTCCTGACAACGCGTCCGGAACATTCTGATCACCGCTGCCAGGCGGAGTGATTCGTAAAGGATTTCCTTCAAACGGCTGGGAGGCTTTGGCATACTGCGGCGCGATGCATGACTTTTGTTTCAAGCGTGGAAAGTTGTACTGTGAAAATGTCTCGGTGGCGTTACTCGCCAAAAAACACGGTTCGCCTCTTTACATTTACTCCCATGCAACCCTGACAAAAAATTTCCGGCAATTCGACGATGCCCTGTCACCGCTGGATCACTCGATTCATTTTGCGGTAAAGGCCAACTCCAATCTTGGCGTGCTGAGAACATTGGCCAACGCCGGGAGTGGGTTTGACATTGTCAGCGGTGGCGAACTCCAGCGCGTCATCGCCGCCGGTGCTAACCCGTCGAAATGCGTTTTCGCCGGCGTTGGCAAAACGGAGAAGGAAATCGAACTTGCACTTAAGAAAGGCATTTACGCATTCACCACCGAGAGTGAACCGGAAATGGTTCGCATCAACAAAATAGCCGGCCGACTGAAGAAAAAAGCACCGATTTCCATACGGGTGAATCCAAACGTGGACGCCAAGACACACGCCAAAATCACCACCGGCACTTATGAAAACAAATTTGGGATCGCCTTCGAGGAAATCGAGGGCGTGTACGAGCGGGCAGCCAAACTGAAAAATCTCCATCTTCGCGGCGTGCAGATGCACATCGGTTCGCAACTCACAGAGGCTGGCCCGTTCGAAAAAGCCGTGCGGAAAGTCGGGCCGTTGGCTAAGCGCTTGGCTGAAAAACATGGCATCGAGTTCTTCAGCCTCGGCGGCGGCGTGGGCATCACTTACGAATCAGCTCTCGAGAGTGGTGACGCCAAGTGGTGGCGCTCATCTAATCGAAGAAATTTGCTAACCCCTGCCAAGTACGCTGCAAAGCTCGTCCCACTGCTTAAGCCACTTGGCTTACGAATCTTGATTGAGCCCGGCCGCTTTATCGCCGGCAATGCGGGCATCCTGGTTACACAAGTCGAACACGTGAAACAGACCGGCGTGAAGAACTTTGTGATCGTCGATGCCGCGATGAACGACCTCGCCCGCCCTGCCCTTTACGACAGCTACCACGAGATCGTGCCCTTAACACAAAAAAGCAGCGACCATCTGAAAAAGAACCAGATTTCATCCGATGTCGTTGGGCCAATCTGTGAGTCCAGTGATTACTTCTGCAAAAACCGAATGCTGCCAAAAGTGGGAGAAGGCGATCACCTCGCGCTTCTCAGTGCAGGCGCCTACGGCTTCGTGATGGCATCCAACTACAACACGCGAGCCTTCCCAGTCGAGGTGCTGGTGAAAGGCAACCAGGCCGAGGTCGTGCGAAAACGGCAACCGTTAAGGCATCTTTGGGCCAGCGAAAGTGTACCCAAGTGGCTGAAGTGAACTGAGCAACACACCCGGCATGAATGCCTCTCGGAATCCTTTCGTGCGTTTCCCAGGATGGCTCTTCGCTGGGTTCCTGCTGGGTTCCATCCCGCTAATCTGGCAAACAACGCAGGTCAGCATCGATACCGATCCGCTGACACTGCTCGAGTCTGACCCGCGGCACCTGGAAACCTATGATCGAATCCAGTCGCTTCTCAACAATGACACAGTGGTCGTCATTAGCGTGAAGAGCGATCGACTGTTCACCCAAGCCGGCTTGGACCACATCCGCGCCATCAGCAACGAGCTTGCCCAACAACCGGGGCTGATCGACGTCAAAAGCCTGACTCACTCGGTCAAACCGGTGCGCAAGGGGTTGTTATTCTCGATGGAGCCGTTCGTTCCGGTTGGGACGTTGAGCGGCGAGCAAATAGCCACGATCCGGCAATTCTCCGTCACGCATTCGTTGGTGCGAAACATCATGGTTTCACCTGATGGCAGGATCACCCTCATTACCGCCACCTACAAACGAGATCTTTCCACCCCGGCACTGCGCCAGGCGTTTCGCAATGAGATGAAACAACTGCTTAAGCCATTCGACTCGCCGGACTATAGGATACAAACCATCTCCCTGCCTTTCATCGCGGAGGAAATCAGTGAATCGTTTTTCCTCGACTTGAAGCTGGTGTTGCCCGGCACGGCGCTGGTCATTCTGCTCGTCATCGGCCTGACATTGCGTTCGTTCCCCTGCCTCGTGTTGCTGTTGCTCAGCGAAGTGACCTTGGTGGCGATTCTGCCCGGGGTGCTGAACTTGGCTGGTTTTTCGCTGTCACCTTACAACCTGCTACTGCTGCCGCTACTCGGGGCGATCAACCTGACCATGCTCACCCACCAGTTGATCGCCCTCCGCAAGACAGACGCTGGCCTCCCGATGGATGAACGGTTTGCCACGATGCTGCGCGTGGTGTTTCGGCCCAGCATGTTCGCTGCGATTACAACCGCCATCGGGCTGGGGTCGCTGGCCGTGAGCGGGGTGTCGCAGGTTCGGGATTTCGGGATCTCGGGGATGATCGGCATCGGTGTCATATTCGCGTGGAATTTCGGGCCGGGGCTGTCGTTTCTCCGCTTGGGCTGCCGCGCGTGGCCAAGCGGCATACGATTGGCCAGCAATGACTTGAGGCAGCAACAAATCGACTCTTTGTTTCATAGGCTTGGCCAAGCGGCCATGGCCAAGCGATGGCCAGCGCTGGTCGCCACCACGACTCTTTTGCTCCCAGCACTGTTTGCCGCCGGCCACCTGAACTTGGACATCCGGGCCGTTCGGTTTCTCTCCCCGGAGAGTCCCACACGGAAGATGGCCGAAATGATGGATGCGCAGATGGGCGGCATCAACATCGTCCAGTTGGACTTCGACACCGGAAAGCCCAATGGGATCAACCAACTGGAGTTCCTGCGCAAGATGCAGTCTGTTCAGGATTTCGCTGAGGGAACAGTACGTTTCAGCAGCACTTATTCGTACGCATCGCTGATGGCGATGATGAACGGTATCTGGACGGGTGACGAGTCGGGGGAACTCTCGCTCCCGTCCAATCCCTTGACGCTCAACCTGTTTGTCCTCGCGTTGAAGGCGACGAACTACCCGTTTCTTCAGGCGCTGTGCGACGAGACAAATCAAAAAGCCCACCTCGTTTTGCGCACCACTGATCTGGCAAGCGGGGAATTCGTCTCCCTTCTGGAATCGGTAGAGCAATTCGCGAAGGACACCATGCCGGAAGACGTCACGGTTTCTGCCAAGGCCGGTTTACACACCATCCTCCAAGCAGACCGGGAAATTGTGGCTGCACAACTTGGAAGCTTGGTTATCACAATCATCGCAATGCTGGCCGCCATGACTGTACTGTGGCACTCACTAAAGTTGGCCGCCGTTTCCCTGGGCATCAGCTTGGTGCCGTTGGCGGTCCTTGCAGTCCTTGCAGCGTGGTTCGCGGTGCCACTGAACTCGGTCACGGTGATGGTCGCCGCGCTGGTGCTGGGAATCAGCATCGACGACGCCGTTCATCTCGTGACCCATTGGGTTCAACTGAAAAAGCAGGGTGTTGAACCAGCCAAAGCGCTGGTCGAGTCGCTCGAGGCCAAGGGACCGGCTATCCTGTGCACCAGCCTGATCCTGATCGGTTTTTCGGTATCGCTGCTCTGGATCAGTTTCCCCCCGGTACAGGATTTCGGTTGGCTATCCGCGGCCGCCTATACAGCTGCCCTGGTCGCGGTGCTATTCGCCCTCCCATCCCTGTTGGCGCCGAGGAGGTAAGAGTTTAAGGTCAGTCTGCCTGGGTTTTCACCCAGTCAACCACCTTGTTGACTATCACTTGGAGCGCGTCGTTGCTGAACACGTGGTCGGCCCCGGAAATCTCAAAAAACTCCGGTGAGTTCATGGCCTTGGCAATGATG
>Ga0315334_10003063_pt1 | contig 10470 bp, 9 predicted proteins | sample M150034915metaG_FD_205555 | JGI IMG/M metagenome (GOLD analysis project Ga0315334, IMG submission 205555) | Ammonia-oxidizing marine archaeal communities from Monterey Bay, California, United States - M1 500m 34915 | ecosystem: Environmental > Aquatic > Marine > Intertidal zone | place: USA... | reverse complement strand
CAAATAAAACTAATGAAAAAAAAAAAATTTTAGCTAAATATGATGATTTACAAAAAGTTTTATTATATGTTTATGATGATGATAAAGTTTTTAGTGTAACTTCAAAAAATTATTTAAAATTTGAAAAAAATAAAAAAAAGATTAAAAAAGATGTTAATATTAATCATAATTTATTTAGTCTTTTAGATGATTTAATAAATAGAAAAATAACAGGCGATACAGCATTATTACATTTATATCACTATATAAATAAAAATATTGAATATAAAAAATATATATTAAATATCATTGATAAATCATTAAAAATACGATTAAATACAAGTGTAATAAATAAAATATTTCCAGGATTAATACCAGTATTTCAACCAGTATTAGCAAATAAATATGATCCAAAAAGACTAGAAAAATCAAAAAATGATTGGTATATTTCTAGAAAATTAGATGGAGTACGATGTTTAATATTGATAGAACCAAAAATAAAATCTGTTAAATTTTTTTCAAGAAAAGGTAAAGAATTTCATACATTACTTATATTAAAAAATGAAATATTACAAAATATTGGATTATTTAAAGAATCTGTTATATTAGATGGCGAAGTAGTATCAATGATAAATGGTATAGAAGATTTTACTGGTATTATGAAAGAAATTAAAAAGAAAAATCATATAATGGCAAATCCTAAATATTTTATATTTGATATGTTAAAAAAAGAAGATTTTTTTAATTTAAAATCTGAAGAAATATATTCTGAAAGATTACAAAAATTAAAAATAATTAATATTTTTTTCGTTTTTTTGGAAGTATTAGAACAAAAAAAATATACTGATAATGATTTTTCACAATTAATTAAAAAATCAGAAAAAAATAATTGGGAAGGTTTAATGTTAAGAGAAGATGTTAAATATGAAGGAAAAAGAACTAATTCATTATTAAAATATAAAAAAATGCTTGATGATGAATATAAAGTAGTTGAAATAATTAAAGGACCTTGGAGAGAAATATCAAAAGAAACAAAATTAGAAGAAACAATAGAAACATTAGTAGCAGTTGTTATTAATTATAATAATACAAAAGTTGGAAGTGGATTTTCATTAAAAGAAAGAAAAGAATTTTATAAAAATCCAGAAAAAATAATTGGTAAAATAATAACCGTGCAATATTTTGAAAAAACAAAAGATAGTTTAAGATTTCCAGTATTTAAATATTTACATGGAAAAAATAGAGATATTTAAAAAAAAAAACTTCATTAATTATATAAATATAAATAATGAATTTTAAAAGTATTAAAAATTTTTTTAAAAAAAATTATAAAAAAATAATTGTTGTTTGTTTAATTATGTTATTACTTTCTAATAAAATGTATGAAAATTTTACAACTACACAAGCCTTAGATGCTGTCAAATCAACTGAAGTAAAAGTAAATGATGTATATTATTCAATAGATAAAGATTGGGTTCGTACAAAAAAAGCTATATATAGTGCTAAAGGAATTAAAACAGATGGACCTGTTAAAGTTGGTAAGATAACTCTCGCAAAAGATGGTGATAAAATATGGGCACCAAATATGCAAGTTGATAATATTAAGGTACAGAATAGTTTAAATATGGAGAAAGATAAAAAATTTTGTATAGGAGGAACTTGTATAGATGAAAACCATTTACAAATGTTAACTGGTCAAAAAGATATAGGAATAAAATCAAATAAAAATAAAAAATACTTATCAAATTGGGATTGGAAAAACGATTCAAGTCGAGGAGGGAAAAAGAATAAACATGGGCATTGGGCAACAGCAGTAGGACAATTTAGAGGTGGAAGAGGTGATTGGGAAAGATTGAGATTAGTAAAATATTAAATATACATTCCGGGTGGTGGTAAATTCTTTTCTATTCTTTTATTTTCATATTTTTTATAGATTTCAAATGTTTTTAATATATCTTCCATATTTATTGTTTTTTTATCTCTTTTTAATCTTTTTCTACCAAATCTAACTTGATAATAATTAATTTTTAATTTAGAAAAAAATGTTTCAATACTACCACCATTAAATGGGAAATCATCTCTATTTCTATTAAAAAATTTTTCTAATTCTTTTAATTCTAATTTATCAAAATTCCATTTATTTTTTTTTAAAAAACTTAAAAAAATTAAATTTAATTGTTTTCCTGTAATTTCATCAATTTTATAAACCCATGGGAATCTTCTTTCTAATCCTGCATTTTTTTTAAAAAAACATTTTTTTACATCATCTTCATAACCTGCTATTATACATATAAATTTTCTATTTTCAGATAAATTTTGATTTAATGTGTCAATACATTCTTTAGAAAATGAATCTGTATTTTTTGAATCTGAACCTAATGAATATACTTCATCAATAAATAATACACCACCTGATGCTTTATCTATTATTTTTTGTGTTTTTATTGCTGTTTGTCCTAAATATCCAGCGATTAAATCGCTTCTTTTTGCGATTATAAATTTATTATTTTTTAAATAACCAATTCTTAAAAAAATTTTACCTAATATTTTTCCTAATGTTGTTTTACCACATCCTGGTAATCCATATAATACAGTATGCATCATATCTTCATTTTTACTATTTTGAATTACATATAATATTTGTGAACAAATCATTTTTTTAACTTCTTTTAATCCGATCATATCATTTAATTCTTGTAATTCTGGTTCTATTTTTATTAATTGAATAATATCTTTATTATTTATTTTTTTATATTTTTGACAGATTTCTAATAAACCTTCAATATTATTTAATAATTTTAAATCTTTTTTTTTTAAAAATTTTTCTGGTAATTTTTCATCAAATTGTTTTTCTTCTTCTTCGTCTTCTTCTAAAAAAAATTGAAATGTTTCTTCTGTATTTTTATTTCTTTTCATTTTATTAAAAATTTCCGATATATCTACTATTAATACTTCTTCCCTTTTATCTTCTTTTTTTGTTCCGACCATTTCACTATATTTTCTTTTTCTATTTTTTTTTTTAGGTGTTTCTGGTGATACAGTAGAAGTTCCCTTTTCTTCTTTTTTTTTATCTTTTTTTTTTTCCTTTGGATTTTCTTTTGGATTTTTTTTAGGATCTTTTTTTTTCGTCATTAAAAATTTATATAATATCTAAAGATATTTTATAAATCTTAAATAAAATTTTTTTGTTAAAAAATGAACATTTTTATCAACTTTATTTAATTTTTGATGATTTTTGACAATTTTTCGTGATAATTTTCAATATTACTATCATTTTTTACTAAAAAATCATATTTTATTTTTCCAATAGATGTTTCTGATTTATGTTGATCTAAATTTTTCTTATTCTTTCTTTCTACTTTTATGATAAGACCACCCAATTCTTTAATAATATTAACTTCATTATCAAATCTAACATCAGTAACAACAATTTTAACATCTTTATTAATTTTTAATTGATTTTGATACCAAATTTTAAATCTATATGTCCAAAAATTTTCTTTAATGTTTTCCATTTCTGGATAAAAATCTGCTAATTTTTCTCTAAATATTTCAGTTCCAAATCTTTGAAATACTTTTCTAGCTGAAATATTCCATCTATCATCATATTTTTCTTTATCATTACCTTCTGTTTGTTCTTCAGTAAACATAAAAATTTCTTTACATGCTTTTTTCAAAGGACCTGCGAAAGCATATTTTATATAACCTTGTTTTATAAAATATTCACCTGCTGTATCTTTTCCTGATCGTTTAAATCCTGTTATACCTATTAAATTCAAATTCATATTTATATTTATTATACAATATCAATTTTATTTAATATAAAATAATTATATTTAAGAATTAAATGATATTTTATATTATAATTATTATGTTAAGCATATATAAAAAATATAAAGTTAATAATTATGAAGATTTTGATGATCTTATTAAAGAAAAATATAAAAATATTATTAAATTTTTCAATAGTATAGATTATAATAATTTACCTAATATTTTAATATATGGAGAAGAAGGAAGTTGTAAAAAAACTTTGATTTATATTTTTTTTAAAAATATTAATAAAAATAAATTAAATTTACAATATAAGATTAATAATAAAACTATTAATTATATGATTTATTATTCGAAACATTATATTGAAATAGATTTAAGTCAATTAGAAAATTATAAAAAATATATTTTAATTAATTTTATAAAAGAAATTAATTCAACTAAAAAAATTTCAGATTATTCGAATAAAATCATTATTATTCATAATATCCATTTATTAAATATTGATGATCAATTTATTTTAAGAAAAATCATTGAAAAGAATATTAAAATTTGTAGATTTATATTAATTAGTAATACTATTAATAATCTTATTGAACCTATTAAAAGTAGATGTTTTTTAATAAAAACACCGGGTTTTACAAAAACTTTTATAAAAAAAAAAATAAATTTAATTATAAAAAAAGAAAAAATAAAAATAAAAAAAAAAAATTTAAATAAAATTTTAGATATATCAAATAAAAATTTAAAAAAGGCATTTCTTGAATTAGATTTTTATTTAAATCTTCAAAAATATAATAAAGAAGCAGATTACTTTGATATTAAAAATGTGAATTTACAAAAAAATATAAATGAATTATATTTATTAATTAGAAAAAAAAAGTTAGATTATGAAAAAATAGATATTATAATTTATAAATTATTAATAGATTATAATATTTCTTATAATAAGATAATTAAAGTTACTTTTAAAATTTTAGAAAATAAAATCAAAGATAATGATATGATTTATAAAATTATTGATTTAAATTATGAATTTAATAAAAAAATCATTAATTGTACAAATAAAAATAAAATGATTATTTATTTACAAAATTATTTATATCAATTAAATAATATTTTAAAATAATTTTTAATAAAATTGATTAATAGATATTAATTAAATATTGAATAATGAAGAAAACAAACATCTTTAATAATATTATTACGAATTTTTCTCCTGTAATTGAGCAATTAATTCGTAATATTTGTACTGATCTAAATAATGAAGATAAAGTTGAAGAAATGTTAGAAAAATATTTATATGATGATAAAATTAAAACTTTAAGAAATTTAGTCAAAAAGAAAAATAAAAGTGTTCGTAAAAAAACATCTTATTCAATGTTTTTAGCTCATAATAATATTAGAAAAAATAATGATAAATTAACATTAAAAGAATATAATATCTTAAAAGGAAAATATTGGAAAACTATTCCAAAAGAAGAAAAAAATAAATACCAAGCACTTGCTGATAAATGGAATATGGAAAATATGCCATATAAAATGGGTAAAATTAATCAGTTAAAAAAGAAAGAAAAAAATAAAGAAGAAGAAATGGAATCTTTATTTGATAATAAAATGGAACAAGAAGTAATTGTAGAAATTTAATCTTTATAATGTCTTTTACAAAATAAACTATTTAAATATAATTTTTTTTGACCACATTTTTCACCTTTTTTCTTCCCTCTTTTAAATTTATATATACATTTTTTTTTTTGAGATTCTATTACATCTTTAATAATATTATCAATTAACTCTCCAATAATTTTATCTAAGTAATCTTTTTTTTTTCTGTTTCTTCTTCCATGAGAGATAAATCAATTTCCTCATCTTTACTTTCTAAAATTTGTTTAATATAATCATCAACATTATCATCTAAATTATCTAGATTAGGTAATTCATCATCTAATACAATATTTTGTATTTCTCCTTGTTTAATTTCGATTTCTTTAATATCTTCTATTGGTTCTTTTTTTACAATTTTACATACATTTCCATCACATTCAATTGTTGGTTCATCAGTTGATTCCATATAAGGTTCATTTGTTGGTATTAATATGTTTTCAATATCTTCTTCTGAATAAATTTCTTCTTCATCTTCTTCTTCTATATCACTTAATTCAGTGATTTGATCAATGAAATTAGTTTGTGATAATGTATTATTAAAATTTTCTAAATTATCTTTTAAATTAGCAAAATATTTTTGTTCATTTTGTTTATTATTTTCATATAAATTATTTAAATTATATTTTTCTACTAATTTATTATGTTTTAAATCGATTCTATTATCAATATAATCTAATAAAAATTTATATTTTGTAAAAAAGAAGTAAGATAATAAAGAAATTAATGATACAATTAATAATAATAATAAGATAATAGTTTTGCTTTGAATTTTCATATTTTATATTGTAAAATAATTTTATATATTTAAGTTATTTAATTGTATTAAAAATATAAAAATATTTTAATATAGATGAATATAGAAAATATTTTAAAAGAAAATAATTTAATTTTTATTTATGGGGATGTATATTCTGGTAAATATGAACAAGTTAAAAAATTACAAAATAAATATTCAATTTATGAATATAGTTATTTAGATTTTTATTATAATTATGATTGGAATAAGAAATTAGAATATATTTTTAATACTACAACTAATTTTTTTTGTAAAGAAAAACCAAAAATATTAATAATTAAAGAAATTGAAATAATATCATTTAGAAAAATCAAAAATATATTAAAAATATTAGGATTAAAAAAAAATAAAATAAAAATGGATATAAATATAATTTTAATTGGTTCTGGTAAATGTATTAAACAAAAAAAAGATTATTTTTTTTTTAAACAAATAGAATATAAAGATCAAAATTATGAATATATTAAAAAAATGAATTTTTTTAAAAAAAATAATTTTAATCAAGAAATATATAAACATAATAATTTTAATGTTGAATTATATGATAATGTTAAAAAAGTTTTTTTTAATAATTTAAATATTACAAATTTTTATGATATTTATAATAATTATAAGATATTATTACCATTATTAATACATGAAAATTATAAAAATTTTTTAAAAAACAATATAAAAAATCAAAAAAATTTAAAAGATTGTATATTAAAAATTTCTAATATTTTATTATTTTCAGAACAAATTGATGAATTTATATTTAATAAACATCGATGGAATTTACAAAATCTATATTCAATTATTTCTTGTCAATACATCTCTTATATTATTAATGATTATAAATTAAAAACTAAAAAAACTGATATAAAAATTGAATATACTAAAATTTTAACTAAAAATTCAACAAAATCATCAAATATGAAAAATTACATTGACATTTTCAATAAAATAAAATTAATACATAATTTTGATTATACTTTTATTAAATTTATTAATAAAATTTTATTAATACATCTTACTAATAATAAAGATAATTATAATGATAATTTAATGATATTAGGTTATAATAAAAATGATTATTTAAAAATTATAAGAAATACAAATGAATATTATTATATTAATAAAATTGATGAATTCAAAAAATTAATTTAATAATATTCTTTGGTAATTTCATGTAATGGTTTTGATAAAATACTTTTTTTATATATTTTATTTGGTATATTAACGATTTTTTCATGATTATTTTTATCAATAGTGATAATTTTAGGTTGTTTTTGAGGTAAATTATTTAAATTTATTAATGAATCTTTAAAAATATTATATTGTTGCATTTTATTATCATTACTAAAAACTATATCAATTGTTGAATTTTCTTGATTATCTTGATATTTTTGATGACAAATATTAAATTCAAAAATATTTTCTTTTTTAATATTTTTTTTACTTAATTTATCATCAATATTATTATTTTCTTTTTTATCTATTTTTTCATTAATAATATAATTTATAGGTTTCATATTAATTATAATATCTTTCATTTCTACTTTTTTTATTTTTTTATTTTTTTTTATTTGTTTATTTTTATTTTTAATTAAAGTTTGTTTATATTTTTTATCTTTTTTTTTATTTTCACGATCATTTATATTAGTTATATCAATATAATCTAATCTTCTAGTTTTATTATTTAAACCGATTTGTATATTTTCATAAAAATTTTTAATTACTAAATAATCATCTTTATTATTTTGTAATATCTTAACTTGTTTAATTTTATAAACAAAGAATAATATTGAAGTTAAATAAATATAAGATTCTTTTTCTAATTTTGTTAAATTATGAGTTTGAAATAATTTAAAAATGCAACCAACTTGTTTAAAAACATTTTGATTAAATTTACTTGATGATAATATTGTATTCCAAAATATTTGTGATATATTTTTAAAACTTTTATTTGATTTTTCATGATGATATAAACTTATTTGATATGGATAATCAATTAAATAGGTACTTTGGCATTCAATAACCATAATTTTTCCAAGAACATCAAAAAATTCATTTAAAACTTCTGTAGAGGTTAAAGTAAAAGTAATTTTATGATTTATCATTTTATTTAATAATAATTTGAATCTTTTAAATAAAACTAATATAAATCTTTGATCAATATATTTGTAAGAATTTTGATTACTATAACTTTGTTTAATAAAATATGAAATATGTTTATTTTTTGTATTAATCATATTTTTAATAATGAATATTATATGATTTTGTAATTCTAATAAATTTCTCATTTTTATTTTATTTATTTTTTTTTCTCTTAATTTTTTTTCTATTTTTTTAAAATAATTATAACTTTTTATTATCAATAGTGGTAATTCTGGATTAATTACATGAATATATTGAAAATATACGAGAAAAATAATATTCCAAAAATCATTAAAATATCCAGAACAAAATATTTCAAAACCAAAATATAAAGAATTATAATAATTCCTCGAAATTAATGATTTTTCAAAGGATTTTAATAAATAAATTTTTTTATAACCAGATATTGATTTACTTGAATAACTTTTTCTATCAGAATTTATAATAAAAATTTGTTTCATTTCAATAATAATATATATTTAAATATTTTTAATATTTTAATTAGATTTTATTAACATTTTTAATATCTAATATTAATTATTAAAATTTAATATTATACATAATACATAATTAAATGAATTTTTTAATATTTGATACTGAAACTACTGGATTACCTATCAAAAATGATTTTTCATTAATTAATATGATAGAATTGGGTTATATTATAGTTAATAAAGATTATGAAATTATAAAGGAAAGTAATAATTTAATTAAAGGAAAATATGAAATACCTGATTTTATAACAAATTTAACTGGAATTACTAATGATAAAATAAATAAAGAAGGAAATGATATTAATATTATATTTAAAGAATTTATTAATGATATTCGTAATGTTGATTGTATTTTAGCACATAATAATCGGTTTGATTTAGGAATTCTAAAAAAAGAATTGGAAAGAATAGATAATATTTATTGTTATAATGAATTAATTATGAAAAAAATCAATTTAGACACTATACAAATTTTTAAAAAATATATAGATAAAAAAAATATTCAAAATTATAAATTACAAACAATTTTTAATCATTTTCATCCAAATGATGTATTTATCCAAACACATAGGGCCATTGATGATTGTCATATGGTTTATAAAAGTCTTTTATATATGAAAAATAATAATAATTTTTGTATTAATGAATATTTTCTTAATAAACCACTTAATTTTGGTAAATTTAAAAAAAAACATAATTTAAAATATATATATAAGTATGAACAAAATTATTTTCAATTCTTATTTAAAAATGTTTATAAAAAAGTCAATTATATTAAATTTCTAAAATTTTTATGATTTTAGTAAGTAATTAGTAATTAATTTATTTTTAATTAAATAAAAATTTAATTAAAAATATAATATTACAATAACATATAAAAAAAAATGTCTAATCCTAGAATTATTTTCGGAGTGTCTTCATCACAAATATATAAAGATGAAAATACTAGTGATTTAGTCTTAATGAATAATACTACTGCGGTTATGAATATTGGTACAAATGAAAATGTTGGTATCGGTAAAGTTTCTTCTTCTACATATAAATTAGATATTGAAGGTTCAATGGGTATTTCAGGTTCAATCATCCCTTCTTTAACAAATACATTCGATTTAGGTTCTACCTCAAATAGATTCAACGATTTATATTTAGATGGTGATTCTATTTATATTGGTGATTCTGTAATAAATGATCATTCTGGTGTCTTAGGTGTATCAGGAACTATGCAAGTAAATGCTTTAAATGTAACAACTAATGCAGATATCGATGGTACTTTAGATGTACAAGGTATAGCTACATTCCAAGATGATTTAGCTGTTGATACTGATAAATTCGTTGTTGATATTTCAACTGGTAAAGTTGGTATGGGTATTGCTGTACCTGCTAACCATTTAGATGTTTATCAAGCAACAGGAAATACAAATGTTAAATTCGCTTCTGCTGCTGGTAATGCTGTTTTCCAACTTCAATCTGTAAATACTGGTGCTTCAACTATGAGATTTGCTGATGGAGATGATAATAATGTAGGTCGTATTGAATACGATCATGCCACTAATGCTATGGGTTTTAGAACTAATGATAGTGAAGCAATCGCTATTAATTCAGCTCAAAAAGTAACTATGAATGCTG
>Ga0315334_10003062_pt1 | contig 10471 bp, 12 predicted proteins | sample M150034915metaG_FD_205555 | JGI IMG/M metagenome (GOLD analysis project Ga0315334, IMG submission 205555) | Ammonia-oxidizing marine archaeal communities from Monterey Bay, California, United States - M1 500m 34915 | ecosystem: Environmental > Aquatic > Marine > Intertidal zone | place: USA... | reverse complement strand
AGAGGTATTTTTGAAGTAGCCAAAAACCCAAAAGGGAACGATATCCATCACGATGTAATGAAATTTCTTGAAGAAGCAGGTCTGTATTTTCTATGTCATGTCACCAGTGATGACTTCGGTCAAATGCTTCAGGATACCCATCCAGAAGGCCACGACCCTTGCGAAGATGCAAAGATAACGGAGAAGATACCTTTCTAATGCTCAACTTATCTATCGCGTTTTTATTTGGTATTAGAATTCAGGAATATCTGGAAGACTACTCTGGTAGTTGATTAGTGTCCCTCATAAAAACTGTCTTTACGGATTGATGTGCATGAGTCTGTAGAGCTATTTCTTGCGACGGGGGATATATCTTTTCCCGTATTTATAGGTCAAAAAGGCAATGACCCCTACTCCAATTAGAATGGGTGAAAAGACAATGATGCCTATCAGAAAATTTGCGATATGTTTAGAAAAAGAAACCATAGCCCTTACTGAATTGTCCAGGGAGTCGAAGAACCTCCACCCACTGCCTGTAATTGGTACCTTTTCCGTCATATAGATATTAAGAACAGAGTTATCTGTAGTTTTGCTAAGGTATTTCATCCTCCCCTCAAGACTATCTATCTCCCCCCTCAGTCTCATTAGTTCTCTCTCTACGCTCATGACCTCTTCTACATTGGCTGTTTCGGAGAGTAGTGATATGAAACGATTTTCCGTCTGCTTCATCACATTTAATTTTGCTTCGGTATCTACAAATTCTTCGGTCACATCATTGGAATTAATATTCTCATTAGTAACTTTTGTGGCGACATTTTTTATTGCCTCAATTAATTCATAGAATGATTCCCTCGGAATTAGGGCCGATATGTTGGCATATCGGTTGAAAGAGTCGCCTGAATCTGACGAGGTGATATTGCCCCCGTATTGGATGACCAACCCTCGAGTTTCTTGTAAAGCAGTCGATACATTTTGCACTTCTAAAGATAAATTCCCATTTATTTGGATTCTAGGTTCTAGTGAACTTTTTGAATAACTTTCAATGCCGCGTGACGGAGCATAGGCAGGAGCTGCCATGGCGTAGTCCGAGGATATAGCAGGCTCCATTTCTGAGGCCCGCGACACAGAATTAACCTCGTTTGAACAAGAGTTGAATAGACTGATTGACAGCACCATGCAAATAATAATAAAAGTTTTCATCTAACCAAGTTTTACCGTGGGCTCAAAGCCAATATTTACCTTTCATGACATTGTACGTCAGCCAAAGGAGAAGGAAAGTATATTTCAACTTAGTACTACAAAACGGAGAATTAAGTGAGAATCACAGAATTATTTTAAAGAAGTGGGAAATTCGAGGCTGTCACCACTTCTTGAATCTGCCACCACTGTGATGGCAACTAGGTGCTCATATCTCTCTTTTAACTTTGGATTCCAAGGGGGCATTCCATTAATTATGTGGCTTTTTTCTAGAACATCTCCTAAACTGCCGGCAAAGTTAGGTTCAATTAAGGAGGGTAGTAATGAGGTTTCAAGGTAAGGTGGCTATAGTTACAGCAGCGGCCAATGGAATCGGAAAGGCTACCTCGAGGATCCTTGCGCGAGAAGGAGCTCAGTTAGTGGCTGTGGACATAAACTCAGGGGCCCTCGCAGAATTGGCCAAAACAATAGAGGGAGAGGGGGGAAACATTAGCACCGTTGAAACAAATGTATTGGAAAGCAACCAGGTCAAGGAATTAGTGGACTCAGTGATCGGTAAGTTTAGCAAAATTGATATTTTGGTAAACGCGGTCGGAGGCAGCACCATTATCCAAAATAGTAAAGCCTCGGTTGACAACCTTTCGCTAGATGACTGGGATAAGGTCATCCAATTTAACTTAAGGGGTACTTTTTTATGCACTAGCACTGTTATCAAGCAGATGAAAAAGCAAGGCAATGGAAAAATAGTCAACATATCTTCTGACGCAGCCCACAGCATGGGCGACCCTAGCAGTGCCTATGTCGCGGCCAAGGCAGGTATCATGGCTTTCACCAAAAAGGTTGCCAGAGAGGCTGGACCGTACGGTGTGACCTGCAATGCAATCGCCCCTAGTGTGACCTTGAGTGAAAGAGTAGGACCAAGATGGGAACAGAGGTCAGAGGAAAACAAACAACAGATTCTTGAGCAAATTCCCTTAAGGCGTGTATCTCAACCTGAAGACCAAGCCAAGGTCATTGCTTTTCTAGCGTCGAGTGATGCGGATTATGTTACCGGGGTAACGATTGATACTAGTGGTGGTCGATACTAAAGAAGAAGATTCGTGTTTATATGTCCCTGAATTTGCCAATTGACCTAGTACTACCGTGAAACTTTAAACATAATCGTAGGGCTGTTCACCATATTGGTTGTAGCCTTCCCGGCCTTTACGACCATAAATGACAATTGCCATGACGATGTGGAGTAATAAACAGAGTAATTGTAGTAATCCTACGGACTCCCATACCGAAATCGTCATAAGGACGTACCACGGCCCTTCGATTAGAATCACCCATTTCCCACTCCAACCAACATCATGAAGCCGCCTCACACATAGCGATACGTAAGGCAGTATCACTAGCACATCTAAGTACAGGTCAACACCCAAAAATCCAGCTATGTAGTATCCCAAAATAAAAGGTATGAGATTAACCCAAAAAATAAAAAACAGCCAAAATTCCCTAACTGTTGCTCGTCCCTTGTAGTCAAAGATGTTTCGTAAGGGCTGTACAGAGCTTTTCACCAACAACACGGCGAAAATAGCGAGCCATCCATATATATATGTTGTGAAGCTTTTCTTAGCCATCTTGCCATCCTAGCTCAAATAATAGTAATGAACTAGGAGAATTCAAAGCCGGCCTTATTACTATTGGCAAATGATTCGAAAAATTAGAAGGTGCTCATCTGGTAGGATGTTTACTATGAATTGCCCTACTTGTGGAAAAGAAAATGAGTCCTCAGCCCAATTTTGTGGGATATGCGGTTTTCAACTATCTGACCAACCGACCACAGTAAATCAGTATGATATAGGTTCATCAAATCCCATGGTTGGCTTCGGAGAGGCTATCAGCTTAGCATTTAAGAATTACATCAACTTCAGTGGTCGAGCAACGAGAGCAGAATATTGGTGGTGGTGTTTATTTCTGGTGTTAACTGGGGTGGTTCTGAGCATTACTGATAGCATAACCGGGATTGGTGCGTTACAAAATATATTTAGCTTAGCCACATTTATACCTGGTTTAGCACTAGGAGCAAGAAGGCTCCACGACATAGGAAAATCTGGATGGTGGCAACTATTATGGTTTGCGATTATCGTTGGCTGGATTATTTTGATTGTTTGGCATATCAGGCCTGGAACTGATTACATCGATGAATCTGGAAATCAGCACGGCAATAAATACAATATTTAGTACCAGTAACGCTCTCATATAGTTCAAATCTGAGTGGGTCTGTAGGCCCATTAATATGATGGATAGCGCCACCGAAACCCCACCCATCACATTACTTCAGAGTATGAATCCTTTTACTGACTGTGCATTATCCGACTCACAATTCGTACAGGAGATTGAGCAAGCATCTCTGGGATCTTTCCCAGCTTACTTACAGCCTCTGATTGCTGTTCTTGAATATCCTGAAGACTTTCAGCAAACCTGGATACCCGGATTTGGCCTACAGGGCCAGCCAATGCCTGACTCACAATAGGTTTGATTATAGATGTGGAACTAGACCGGCTTTCAAGTAGGGCATCAACTAACTCTACTCTCCTGTTAGGTTTAGAATGCAAAATTGTCCTGGAGATAATTTTTGGCTCATAACCGTCCGGAAGAGAGGTCATAGGCTCGCTAAGAATCTCCGATACTACCCAAGTTGTTCTTTCACACAGGGCATCAATGGCATCAAGTCTCTGCATAGTTACACTGTCATTGAGAGAGGCTTCTTGCAAGTCATCGAGCTCATCCAATGTTTGAAATCCACCGATAAGGCTGACTATCGCGGGCCGGGCAATTGTCGGGTTTCCTACAGAAACGGGAACTGCAACGTTGCCTGGTCTTCCTACAGCCACCACTGACTCTTTAACTGCTTCCAGTACAGCACTAGTTTTACCTGGGCTAGGGTATCTGAGGAAATTCATGAAATATGACATTTGGGTCACTCCTATTGACGATTCTAAATTTTTCTACCACTGTAAGAATTAACTGAAATGGTGTCAATGTTTGTTTTATCTAAGTGAATCGCCCAAATATTATGAGTGGAAATAGGTTGGCGATGATGTTATCAGTGAGGAACGAAAAGAATTGATCTATATGTAATTAGCCCCAAGTTAATAAATATGATATCAGCCTCCGGAATATATCTCAGGAGGCTGATATGGATACAGAACTTACCATTGCCGTAGCGCAAATACTGACCGGAGCAGCGACCCCGGTGGTTGCATTCTTTCTAGCAGGGGAGCTTGTATTACAACGCAAAGTGTTGTCCAGAGCTCACGAAGATGCCGACAGAGAGCTCACTCTAACTTCTCTAGGTTTACTTCTTCAATATTTACAGTCTCGAACAACTAGTGACTCTCTGCGGCAATTCTATGAAAAAAACACGAGGGTTTGGATAATTTGGATGTTCCAGACCTTGACGGATTGTCAGCACATCTAAGGGCTGGGTACCTACTAACAAACACTGAGTGGGGGTTAAATAGAAATAGAAATTTACCAGGGTATTACATTAAAAGATTCGATGGTCTCATGGATTCTGTTGGTGGCCGCCAGTATTATGTTCAGTCAGGTAGGGCTATCATAAACCAACCTAACCTGATTGAATTTACCAATGAGGTGTACGCCAAATTGGAAGGAAACCCTGTTCCAAAAACAGCCGGGAAGGCTATCGACTTCGTACCCTAACAATCACATAGAGAACGTGTATTCTTCAGCTATTGTGGTTCAACCGCCATACCTTGGGATGATTGGCAGCATCGCTGGGACGCTGCCAATCATCCCAAAATTTATTCTGCGGACCGTAATAAACTTATCCCAAGAGCAGAGGTAGCCAAACAAAACCCAACATACCCAATTACAATCAATTGGTTACTGTAATCGATGACACATATAGCTGTGGTAAATATCCCGGCTATCACCATAACTGCGGCGATAATTACATGAAAGTTTTTTTGTTTTAGTATGCCTAACCCTATAACTAAGAATCCAATAAACATGAGTGCAGTAGCTAATGCACCAATTGCGCCACCTGCTGCAAATAAAGTCTGAGCTGTCTGTAATGATCCGAGCGAAGCCGCTTCAGCCGCGCCCATTTGCAGGCCTCCCTCCGTTACAAATCCTGGTGCGGCAATAACCATAAGCAGGAAACCAAATCTCGCCATAAAATGACCAGAGCCTCCTTCCATCGAGTTACTTATAAAGCCCAATCCTCCAATTACTATAATGAAAAATAATGTAATGATTGGGAAAATAATTTTTACCGCATCACTGTTTGCCCCTAATGCAGCTATGTACGATTGTGGCTCATGCGGACCATTATCAAATCCCAGTATTGCGCCAAGTATTATCCAACCGGCAAAAGCTAGTATTGGAAAAACTGCCAGAGATAAACTGACTAATTTTTGATTGCTCATTACATTCTCCTAAATTTCCTAATCAGGTTTTTTTTTGGAAATTGACACCTGATAATATTTTATTCACTAATAACCTACCATTTGACAGATTTATTTCATCGCACTTTTCTGCTCGTTTTTATCGAGCTTTCTGGAGACAACCAAAAAGGACTCTTTCCGATGGTAGTTAAATATCAGGCTTGGTAGTAAAAGAGGATTTTAACGAACATAGATGGGCCATACTCATACCTCCTCAAAGATTAGTAATGCTTATCCTGTGATGATGTGCCCATCATGAGGTTTAATTTGATATGGTACGTAGCTAGAGAAAATCTTCTTGTAAAAATCAAATTGGGATTAAAATGAGAGAAGAATTATGTACAGACTGTGACAGCGATAGCGTCACAAGAATAGAGAAAAATAAAAAAACTCAATTAATACTCCTAATGGACAACCATTTCAGATGCAAGGATCACGCATTGGATTTTCTTGATCTACGTGAAAAAATGCTTAAAAACTCCACGAACCTACCTACCTCTATTACGGAGCAAAGGATGCTTGATGAAGTTAGAGTAATGAAAGCTAAATTTAAATGATCAAATAGGAGAATAATCCAGGCAGTGACAGGTGTTTTTTCCGACATAAGAATCTTAGATTTTAGCCGCGATATTCCGGGAATGTATACGTCTCTTTTGATGAGTGATATGGGAGCCGAGGTAATTAAAATAGAGCCCTTTGGCGGGGATCCATTACGTTCTGATCCAAATTATAGATTCTATAATCGAGGTAAAAAAAGTATCTGTTTAGATCTTTCCTCTGACAAGGAAATGCAGAATCTCCACTCTCTCATTAAATCTTCTGATGTTATTGTTACTACCTGGCTTCTATCTGAAGCCAAAGCTATTTTTCTTGATTACGAGAATCTTTCCAAAATCAATCCCTCAATCTTGCATTGTTCAATACCTCCCTATGGAGATGTTGGTCCAATGGCTGATATCCCGGGGGATGAAGGTACTATCGGTACCTATACAGGTATACATGAAGGGCAAGGTGGAGAGACTGGGACTCCACTATACGTTCAACTACCGTTTCCTACCTACGGTACAGCCTTCACAGCGTCTCTTGCCGTATCTGCAGCATTATTTGAAAGGGAAACCAGTGGATTAGGGCAGAAAATCGAAGTTCCTCTCTATGCGGGATCAACGGCGATGCAAGCTACAGGGCTCATCGATGGTGAAAAAGTGATTACTCCAGCAAGGCGAAGAGGCCCACGGCCATCAACTGGCTTACCAGTATATCGTTTGTACAAGTGTTCAGATGACTGGATCTTTGTGGCATGTGGAAATAATGTTTTCTGGAATAAGTTATGCATAGCCCTGGAATGCTTTGATTTGTTGGAGGATGTTCGCTTTTTGGAAGCACCCTGGAATATTCCTTCAGAGCACTGGTCGGCTTTAGCAGAGATACTGGAGCCAATTTTTGCTTCCAATTCCAGAGATCATTGGTTAAATATCCTCAGGGAAAACGATGTGCCGTGCGCCCCAGCCGAAACTCGGGAATGGTTTTCCCAGCACCCACAAGTCATCCACAACGAAATGCTCCAAAAAATAGAAGACCCTGAATTAGGATTGACAACACAGGTTTCCCCTCCTTTGAAATTCTCTATTTCGAAGTCCCCCAAACCTCAACCAGCAAGGTCCCCTGGAGAAGATAATTCTTTGTTTGCTACTTGCATTCCGAAAGATCCGATTCCGCTGGGAAAAATGAATCAGCATCCTTTAGAGGGAATAAAGGTTGTAGATCTTACTGGTTACATAGCCGGAGCCTATGGCACGACTCTATTGGCCGACCTTGGAGCGGATGTGTTGAAAATAGAATCGTTCGCCGGAGATGGGTTCAGACAAAATGGAGCCGCATTTCAAGGGTGGAATCAAGGTAAAAGAGGAATGATTCTAAACCTAAAAAACCCTAAGGGATTAGATATATTTCATCAGTTAGTTAGGGAAGCTGATGTTGTTACGGAAAACTATAGAGGGGGGATAGCTGAAAATCTGGGTGTTGATTACAAGAGCCTTCGTAAGGTAAATCCTAAAATTATCTACTCAACGGTAAATGGTTATGGTCTCACCGGGCCATTCAGTGAATATCCTGCCTTCGATCCTCTTATTCAGGCCCAAGGGGGTGCAATGAAAGATCAAGGAGGCTCTGGAGATCCTGTCTTTTTAAGAATTGCCGCCTCTGACTACTCATCAGCAATTTTGTCAGCATATGGAATCGTCTCTGCTTTGTATTATCGATCCCGCCATAACGAAGGTCAGCATGTTGAAATATCTTTAGTGAATGCCGCCTTCGCTTATCAAGCAGCAGAATATTTTAATTATCCAGATAAGCCAACAAAACCCAGGTTAGCCTCTGTAGGTCAATCCGTCGACTACAGGCTTTATAAAGCTGCGGATGGGTGGTTCTTCCTTTCTTGTAAGGAAGATATCGAATGGAACAAGATGTGCCATGCAGTAGGAATACCTGATTTAGCTAACCACAACAAAGAGTCTCGAGCTGATAATCAAGACATTCTCAATCAGAAACTTGAATCATTATTTATAAATTCTCAAGTATCAGTATGGATAGATATTTTTCGGAAATCAGGGGTGAAATGCGCTGTAAATAAGAGCCTTCGGGTAATTCATGATGATCCTCAAGCACATTCACTCGGTCTCATTACCGAAAATGATTCCTACAATTTAGGGCGCATAAAACTGCAGGGGCTCCCCTTTAGGTTTTCACGAACTCCAGGAAAACTAGATTTGCCAGCCCCAGACCACGGAGAACATACAGATCAAGTACTCGAAGAGCTCGGATTCTTGAAAGAGAATATAGTGGCTCTCAGATCAAAGAGAATAGTAGGGTAGAAATAATCGAATTAGGGTCATACAAATGAAAATTAGCTCAATTGAATATGTCGTATTGGAAGGACTTCACCCTTTTGTTTTCATTCATACAGACGAAGGTATCACTGGCATTGGCGAATGTTTCAGACGACAACCATTAGTAACCAAGACAGTAGTGGAGGAACTTCTCGCGCCTTCTATCCTAGGTAAAGATCCGGTCGACACTGAAGCCAGGTTTAGGGACATGGCCGCGGCAGGTCAAGCCCTGGAAATAGGTGGAGCCATTTGGATCGGAATTGCCGGTTTGGATATTGCAATGTGGGACCTTAAAGGAAAAATTCTCAACTTACCCATTTACCAACTGCTCGGAGGAAAGGTGAGGGAAAAGGTACCTCTGTACGCTAGTTCAATGGCCCGAAATCTTACACCACTTCAAGAAGCAAATAGAGCGCTATCCTTTGTCGAGAAAGGTTATACAGGCTATAAATTACATAGTGCGGTTCCCGGCAGAATTGATGACTCGGCGGATCAGACAATAGCCACTGTGACTGAAGTAAGAAAGGCAGTAGGGGACGAAATTGACATATTAGTAGATGTGAATGGGGCCTACTCCGTGCATCATGCAATCGAAATAGGTAAGCAACTTGAGGAATTAGGAGTGTTCCACTTTGAAGAGCCCCGACCTCATTATGATCTCCCCGGTCTCGCTAAGGTGGCAAACGCACTTGATATTCCCATTGCCTCGGGAGAAATGATATACAGCCTGTATGAATACAAAGAACTAATGATGAGGGGGAAAATCGATATCATACAACCAGATATTGTTAAAACACCTGGCTTCACAACCTTAATTAAAATAGCTAATTTAGCAGAATCTCTTGGAATTCCTATAACCTGCCATAATACTCAACCAACCATCAGTACTGTTGCCCACGCCCATTTTGTGGCAGCAACCCCAGGCGCTCCTTATCCTCAGGAATATAACATTGAATCAGTTTCAATTAGAGACGAACACCCTATATTGTCTGAACCCTTGCAAATAGCGAACGGGTTTCTAGAAGTTCCCAATGGCCCAGGACTTGGAGTCTCTTTAAATATGGAAATGGTTTCTAAATTGAAAACCTAATTAGCCAAGACAAAATGAAAATCCCCCAGCCGGTTTAAAAAAACAAAACTAGGGGATACCCTCTGCCGCTTTGATAATCTGGAGGAGCGGCTATTAAAATGTAACTCCATAATAGCTTTTTTGTTCTATATTGTCAAATATTTTCCGAACATTACATCTAAACCACTTTGGTTTTTAATTAATTCCATTAATTAATTTTCATTTATCTGAACACTGTTCCACAAAACCTATTACTCCAGTTATGATACGAGCATAGGAATGCTTAATATGACTAATCCAGACCATATTCCAGACCAAGATAGACAGTATTATAGACTAGCCAATTTGGTGAAAGAAATACGGCTAGAAAAAAAGCTGTCCCAAAGGGAATTCTCCAGAATGTTAGGAATGAGTAATGCATACGTAGCACATTTGGAGGGGGGTAAAATTCAACCTTCCGTGAAAACTTTGCGAAACATTTCCGCGACTTTAGAAGTTCCCTATAACAGGCTGGCACTACTCGCCAAATACATCGATCAAAGTATATTTAATCAGCCAGTTAATGCTGACGATTCAATACGAATTAGAGCCTTAGCAGATCTAACAAAGGAAGAATGGCAGTCCGTTTTGGACTACGTTAATTATGTACGTAGTAAAAGAAAAATTTAAGTTCGATGGCAGCAACTAGGTAGTAAATAGGATGGGGTTTCTCATTTTAGGAGCTATTTCCGTTTCAGATAACTCAACCACGTCTTTCTGGTAAATTTGAATCCTGTGATTTCCAAAATCCGTTATGAACAATCTGAATTGATCATCCACTTTCACCGTCATAGGGGCGTTCAATCTCTGGGTCTTCTCAAAATCACCCTCGGCACGCAGCCTTA
>Ga0315334_10003061_pt1 | contig 10471 bp, 12 predicted proteins | sample M150034915metaG_FD_205555 | JGI IMG/M metagenome (GOLD analysis project Ga0315334, IMG submission 205555) | Ammonia-oxidizing marine archaeal communities from Monterey Bay, California, United States - M1 500m 34915 | ecosystem: Environmental > Aquatic > Marine > Intertidal zone | place: USA... | reverse complement strand
ATCAAGTCCGCAACGCCCGCCACACACGGATTAGTATGCTTCACAATTACCACCGCTGGCTCCCTAAGATCAGAAACACAATCAAAAGCTGCTGACGCATCCAGCACATTAACGTACGACATCTCCAGCCCATGATGTTGGGTGTATCCTCCCACGCCACCGAGCGATCCGTGACTCCCCTCTATCGCATATAGGGCGCCTCTTTGATGCGGGTTTTCTCCATATCGCAATTTGGTTTTTAACTGAGCTGTAATCGTAAGTTCATCTGGAAAAACCGTATCCTGATCTGTCAGAAAGCTAAAGATTATCGCGTCATAGGTACTTACATGCTTAAAGGCTTTGGCAGCAAGTTGCCTTCTTAATGACAAATCAAGGGCCTGAACACCAGTACCTTCATCAAGAAGATCAATTACTTTCCTGTAATCAGAGGGGTCGACAATTACTCCTACACCTTCATAATTTTTTGCGGCCGCGCGTATCATAGTCGGCCCCCCTATATCAATTTGCTCAATTGCTTCAGCCTCTGTGAACTCGTCGCTCGCGATCGTTTCTTGAAAGGGGTAAAGATTACACACCACAAGATCAATTGAATTTATCCCTCGAGCTTTTATCTCACTTTCGTCCTCTTCATTACCTCGACGGTACAAAATACCTCCGTGTATCAGCGGGTGTAGCGTTTTTACTCTCCCGGCAAGCATTTCGGGGCTTTTCGTATATTCGGACACGGCGGTCACCGGAAGATCCAACTCGCTAATAAAGCTTGCCGTTCCACCAGTCGCTAAAATTTGCCACCCAAGTCTCACTAGCTCACCTGCGAAATCTCCCAGTCCTGTTTTGTCAGATACCGCTATTAAAACTGTAGGTTTCACACGATCTCCAGTACTCTTTTTTTCATTCAATCACTCTTTCAGCACGCACTACGGTTCTTCTCGGATATTCACCCGTAGTCTTGTCAAACACACCGCCACAGGTGTACAGGGTTACCGAATCAACCAATACGTCAGATGACCACATACGTTCCCAAAACTCGGTACCTTTTTCTGGTCCCACATTCCACACCTGTGATACCGCATACCGGTAGCTCACATTGTCTTTATCTATTTCAATTATGTCTCCAACTATTAAGTTCCTTAGATTCACGAAAACGGACCATGCTGGACCATATCGCACGCCAGCGTACGGTACCCACGCCGCGTAATCATAGTGTCCCGCGAAAATTGAATTTCCTACGCCCGGAGATCCGCCTAGAGTGCCACCCCAAGCGCTCAGATCGTACCAAATAACGTCCGCTGGCCCGTAGGGATCTGGCATAGTCTGGCCGTAGTTAACCGCTCGCGCAGATACGAATGCGTTAACCCCAATCCGCTCGATTTTAATCTGAGCGTACGTAGCGGTTGCAGGATATCCATAATTAGTAATGAAATCGTTCAAATCAATCACAGCCAATGGTGCCGTTGGAATTGGAGACGGCGATGCGGAAACAGTCGCACTCACAGTCTGCTGGGGAGTTTGGGTTGATGGCGCTGTTGATGACGCTGTTGATGACGCTGTTGATGACGCTACGGCTGCCGTGGTTTCAGTACTTTTGGCTCCTGTTGTTGCTGTTGCCACCACTTCAGCAGGCCTCTCCGTGCATCCAACGAACAGGCTGAATCCTAGCAATACTACCACCGCTACGCCTCTCACTGCTCTGCTGATATCCAGGTGGCAGGAAAATTTTCAATTGCACTTTTCACCGGTCTGCCAGCCATTCCACCGAGCATACACAGCGACGCTTCTTCCATGACTTCAATTAATTCTCCAACCTTTTTAAGGTTCACAGTCTCCTGCTGCAGCAGTTGAGTAAGTCGAATCGTACCTTCTCTACAGGGGGTGCATTCTCCGCACGATTCTCGCTCATTATAACCGGCAAGAGAGTTTGTAATTTCCTTGATTGATGAGTTTGGTGACAATACGAAGATTCCTCCGGCGCCAATGTTTTTCATCTCTATTTGTTCATCAAATTTCTCACGGTGTACAAATGTTCCGGAAGGGCCACCTAAAAGAATAGCCGGCACTGTTTCTAATTCCGCACCAACAGACAACAAAAACCCATTCCAACTCAAGGTCCCATCAGTAGGAATTTCGTAAACGCCCGGGCGCGCTATATTACCAGAAAGAGAAATAAGTTTTGTTGGAGGAGGGAAATCTTGCCAAAGAGTGGTAACCGCAGCCAGAGTCTCGACGTTATTAATCACCGTTGGCATGCCCCATAAGCCCTCGTCGGTAGCAAAAGGTGGCTTAAACCTAGGGACGGGGCGCTCTCCCTCTATCGAATTCAAAATTACAGACTCTTCCCCGCAGACATATCCACCCGCACCCGCCCGCACCTCTATATCAACGGCCATTTTTTCCGGAAGAAATTTCGGTCCAGTAATCCCGGAATTCTGAGCTTGCTCAAGTGCAGTCATAAATGACTCGATTCCCTTATGAGCTTGGCCGTTTATATAAACGAATGTTTTTTCTACGCCAACGGCGTAACAGCAAATTAATATTCCCTCGATCAGCCTGTGGGGGTCTGCTTCTAGCAAATGCCTATCTTTAAAAACCCCAGGCTCGCCTTCTTCAGCGTTCACAACCAAATAGCGAGGCCCTTCATTCTGTGCTGCTAGCCTCCATTTTAGACCTGTAGGAAAATGCGCACCCCCTCTTCCCGACAGCTTACTCTCCTCAATTTTACTCAGGATGCTTTTTTGATCTTGTCGAAATACTTTCTCCGCCACGCCATAAGCACCGCGCTCCACCGCAGCGAGAAGAGTTCCGTCCAATTGACCAAATCGTGAAGTTAGCCCAGTTGCCCCATCATCAAACACATTATGCACCGTTGATAAATCAAGTACCTCACCCAGCTCTTTAAGTTTTACACCCAGGTCAATGCGATCAAATCGCCTGCTATAAGACACGCCTCCAACATCGATCTTTTGGGCAGTAACCGACGGTGCCGCCCAGCACCTACCGTCACAGGATGTTTCAATAATCTCGGCGTTCAAGCTCATCGCCAGCTCAATTATTCCCTGCTTCTCGCAAACCGAAACAATATCTGTCGCGTCACCACAGGTACCTTTGTGAATAAATAGTTTGGCGATAGAGTGCTTACTCGATTCGTCGAGAATAGTCTTCAAAAAGGATTGCTGGTTAGTCATGAAGCTTACTGATCTCCACTGTCTTCCAGAAAAAGAGCTCTTACTCTATTTTCAGTCAGTCTCCCAAGGATTTTTCCGCGGTGATCTGTACATATCGGGGCCAATGAACATAAAAATTGACAATCAGTACGCCCAAATTTTTCAGGTAATATCTCTATCGCGTCAATTATGCGCTGCGCGCCCGCGGCCTCACAGGCAACGCCAGTGCACACATACCATGCTCCGTATTCGGGCTTTTCCAGGCGCAATTCGGAATACGCAGTCGCTGTGGCATATACCTCCGACAAAGGAATTCGCAAATGGCTCGCGATTACTAAAATAGATTCTCGTGGAAGCCAGTCAAGATATTCTTGGGCCATATGAAAGGCTGGTAGTAAATACGACTTCCGTGACGGTAGTGTTAGCAACTGCTTTTCAAGATTGGCTAAGCGATCTCCCGCGTCATCTGCTGTCACATCGAAAGGAATCATGCTAACTGAGCTCCTTTTACCTATGACCTGACCACCAAATTATCATGAAGCTTCAGTAATCCACCTTTCTGGACTGGTTGTAAAAGAATTCCAAATGTCGGCTCCTCCTGTCCCAGTTTTCGAGTCAGAGTTGTAAGTATTTGCTGATCACGCACCCCTGTCGCGGGATTTGCGTGAACGGCTAGACACCTGATCACTGGGCCAGTTACTTCAAAGTCTAAATCACCGATCGATATTCTTTTGCCTATTAGCTCAAGCTCCTCCCACGGTTCAACTCCGTCGATTACGATGTTTGACCTAAACCTGGATTCATCTAATGACTGTGTCCCCAAAGCACCCGCAAGAGCATTTAGGCTCGCCAAGCTGTGCAGTGACAACTGGCCGGTTGGTCGGTCATGAAATCTTCCCCCAATTCCGTCACCCTCTATATGTATGGGAAACTGTTCATCTGTTGGCCTTAAATCCTCAGGAAGATCGCGCAGAAAACCCTCCAATTGGGTCTCGATATTTAACCTTCCTTCGTCAGTTTGGATAGAATCACGAACCAACACCGTGTCGTCCTTCGAGATAGTCAAATATCGGGTGTCGTTATCAAAGATGAGGTCCAGTCGGGCGATGTCAGGAAGATGCATTAAAGACACGAGGTGGGCCTTATACCACCAGCCACCGTGCGGTGTCTCTCTCATTGCCTCACCTGAGTTATCAAACCTAAAGGCCAACACTCTATCCCCTAAAGCTCGTCCGTCATCAGCTATCTGAAGAGATTGAGCCGACTCTGGCGTGAACGACTTCACAGGGTACTTAAACAATTTGATTACTCTAGCTTTACTACTCATCATAAGATTCTACATCAACTGCACAGGAACGCTCATGCGTTTACTCTACGTAAATGGTACCTATTAAAAATTCACTCGACGATATGTTCAAAAATCCCGAAATGCGAGCTAACTACGTGCAGAATATGTTCAGTGAAATTGCTCCGAAATATGATCTCGTCAACAGAGTAATGACTTTTGGTCTGGATATCCGTTGGCGAAATCTTGTCGCTTCGGCTGCAGTTGGAAGTTACGCCGATTTAATAATCGACACCGGCACCGGAAGCGGGGATCTTGCCCTTGAATGCTCGAAGATGGGGGCAAAGAATGTCGTCGGCTTGGACTTCGCTCAACCTATGTTGCTAAATGCTCGTTCAAAATCTAAGAAAAAAAACTTCCCTAATGTCGACTTCGCCGCGGCTGACGCGACTAGCCTTCCTCTACCCGATTCAATTGCTGACGCTTGGACAGGAGCATTCGTCCTACGCAATATTCCAAAATTAGATACGGCGCTTCAAGAAGCGTACCGAGTATTAAAACCGGGGGGGAGGCTTATTACCCTTGATGCGGCCCGCCTGCAGCCACGCACATTAGTGCAACGAATCGCAGCTCCGGGTGCGCGCTTTCACTTCAACAGCCTTGTGCCACTGATAGGCAAAATTCTTTCGGGCCATGAAGATGCCTATAGCTACTTACCTGTTTCGGCCGAAAACTTTTTAAGCCCAAACGAATTTTCCGCTCAACTTAGAGTTAATGGATTCACCGTTGTACGAGTATTTGAGTTTGTTTTCGGCACCGTAATGATGCATATCGCCATCAAGGAACAGTGATATCTAATGACAGTCAACTCGAATCTCGGTATCTGCGGAGTATGTACCCATGCCAAAATTATCGCCGCGAAAAATGCCGCCGAATACCTGCGGTGCTCACTGCATGACCAAAATCCGGCCACATTTACCAAATATCCTTCCTTGCCACTCATAGCCTGCGACGGATTCAGTGAGCATAGTAAGAAAACCCTCTCCAGCGCCGAGCAGGCCGCTCTGCCACAAAGCCTCCTTCAAGCGATTGGCGGCAGGCCTGTGGTCCGCAAATTCGTCGAAGCGTTTTACACCCGTGCTTCCGAAGACGAGTTGATTGGCCATCTCTTCGGTGAAGACCTAAAAGCCAGTCAAGCTAAACAATCTTTGTTCATGGAGCAATGGCTCGGTGGCGAACCGGTGTACTCACAAATATGGGGCCACCCGCGCCTCCGAATTAGACACTTCCCGTTCGTCATCGGTCCAGCTCATTCAGAAAGATGGTTGGAATTGATGGAAAAAGCACTACTCGAGTCGAGCGTTACAGTGAAATTGGTCAATAAAATAATGGCGAGATTAAAGCCTCTAGCAAAGCATATGATAAACATCGACGATAACGTACCAAGAGAGCCCCGAGCCAAAAAATGGATGGATTGACAAAAATATTCACCTGTCCCTTGATCCAACGGAAGTTCCTGCGTAACCTTAAGATCCAGATTTTTAAGCCCTTAGGAGGGCAATGATGCCCGATAATAATCCGTTCAAGAAATACTCTCCCTCTATCAAAAAGCGTTGGAGAACCACGGAAAAACGAACGGCTCGTTTAAAACCTTATCGAACCCGTGCGGCTAGTAGTGTTCGAGACGCTCGGATAGCGATCCAAAACAGCGATCCTGATAGTGCTGAATTAGTTAAAGCCGCTCAGGCCGCAATAGACCGGGCTGCCCGTCGAAACATCATTCACAAAAACACAGCAGCGCGCAGAAAAAGTAGGTTAGCTAAACTACTGAAAGCCCAAGCTGACGCCAGCTAGATATTCCTAGTTTTCGTAGGCCCACTCTGGCAAACCTGCTGCAGAATTCGAATCATATTCAGGAATATACGGCTTAATATCAAGCACCGGCGTATTATTAACCAAATCTAATCCCTCGACCAATATCTTATTCTTTTCTATTTTAAGTAATTTACAAACAGTCACGGAAATCGGATTCGGACGTGCACCGCGTAAAGCAAAGCTTCCCAGTTCAGGTAATGTTGAGTCACCCCGAGGAAACGCAGATGTTCGATTTCTTAGATCATCTGGGAAAAGGTGCAGCCAACCAAGAACAAAAATATGAGAGAAATCCGCCAAACCCTTGAGAGCCTCTTCAAATTTCTCGTTGATTAAGATAAAAGACCGTACCTTCCCCCAAGAAGCTTTAGCGACATCATCATACTTATTCTCGACGCGTCCTATTGGCACGATATGTAAACCATCCGAAGGGCTCATTTCTTTCTATTTCCCTCTAACATCCTGCCTCCAGATTCACCATTGCGGAGCATGAGTATTTCAGCAACAATAGCAACCGCGATTTCTTCTGGGGTTTCTGCCCCTATATTCAAACCAATCGGGGTGCTCACAGCATCCAGCAATTCTTGCTGAATACCCTCCTCTGCCATATGCCGCAATACGGTTTCTGTTCTCCGCTTTGAGCCGATCATTCCTATGTATCCTGCCTTAGTGTTAAGCGCTTGGCGCAATCCTTCCTCATCTAAGCGATGGCCTCGTGATACAAGCACAATGAAGGTTTCTCCTTGTCCGACTAATCTCGGGATAGCATCTGAAGGTTCAGCGACGTCTATCATGGTGGCCATGGGAAATCTCTCTTTATTAGCAAATGAGTCTCTGTCATCCGTAACAACAATTTCAAATCCGACGATTTCCCCTACCCGTGCTAGAGCAAGCGCTACATGTCCTCCACCCACTATAAGCAGCCGTGGCGACCCAGTAAAAAGCTGTGCGAGCAGCCGAGCCGACTTTTCTTGCACCTCGCCGCGACGATTAGTCAGGCTCAGTACCCCGTGTAAGTCACGGCTAATATAAACAGTACTCGCATCACCGCCTCTACCGTGGGATAATCCTGAGCGGGCATATGACTCTAGCAATACATCCAACTCTGAATCTCCCAATGACCCGAGCTGTTCCATTTCATCGTGTCGAAAAGCAACTTTGCTGCCAGGCGTTAAATTCGAAAGCTCTCCCGCCTCGGTGACCGTAAACACAAAAAGTCCAGCCCCACCCTCGAGAGCGGCCAAGGTGCCCTGCATTATCGCTAGTGTGTCATTGTTATGCTTCAAAACATCCCTTTCGTCACTAGGACGATCATACGCGCTTAGAGTGAGAAACTTGTGATTATGGAACTAGCTATATTAGGATTACCTCTCTCAGGCAAAACTGTGTTTTTTAACGCCATCACAGGGCAAAATGCTGAAACTGGCGGGTACAGTGGTGGCGATCCTAATATAGGCATTTTGAAAGTTCCAGATCAGCGACTCCAAGTTCTAGCAGAAATAGACAGCCCAAACCGGATTATACCGGCAGAAATGAGATGTATTGATTACCCAGGCGCGGCATTTATTAACTCTGGCGGCGCTGGACGAGGTCTAGCAAGATTTATAGATCAATTAGCGCTATCCGATGCGCTTGTTTATCTAGTTCGGGCGTTTGACGATGAGCGCGTTCCCCTACCTGGTGATGGGGTCAACGCACAGCGAGATATTGAGACATTAGACCTAGAACTAACGGTGGCTGACATCGGGCTAATTGAGCGTCGCCTGGATAGGATAGAGGTGGAAACTCGCTCAATGAAAATCAGCGAACGAGTGAATGCCGAACGACACGCAGCACTATTAGCTCGAATGCGCGAACACCTCGAATCAGGAAGCGCTCTGCGGTCCTTCAAACGAACCGCTGATGAGGAGAGAGAGTTGCAGGGCTATCGATTTGTGACGGACAGGCCATTATTAATACTTATCAACATAAATGAATCAGACGTAAGTCAAACCGTTGAAATTGAAAATCAATATCAAGATTTATCAAATGATGACTACACAGCCGTAGCAGCAATTTCAGCTGAAATTGAACACGAAGTCAGTCAGCTTGACCCAGCTGAGGCTGAAGCCTTTAGAGAAGACTTGGGATTACCTCAAGAATCTTCTCGGGATAAGGCACTAAATGCCGCGTACTCATTACTCGGAATGCATTCGTTCCTCACTACTGGCGAGGATGAAGTTCGAGCCTGGCCAATCCCCATAGGAACCACTGCAGTTCAGGCAGCTGGGAAAATACACAGTGATTTGGAAAGGGGTTTTATTCGAGCAGAAGTTACCTCGTTTTTCGATTATCAGGCAAATGAAGGCTCAGCTGCATCACTTCGACAGGGCGGTTTAACAAGGACAGAGGGGAAGGATTATGTTGTCAATGATGGGGATATTTTAAACATTTTGTTCAATATTTAGCGTCAATGTTTTAATGATACACTTAGTCAAATCTTCATATAGGAAAGTTCATTTACCTTGAGTACAGAAATTTTTAAAGAACTGATAAAGTCCCAAACTTCTGGTGAAGCACGTGTTTTAGCCACAGTGTCCGAAACTTCTGGTTCCACCCCACGATCCACTGGCGCGGTAATGCTTCTACGTCCGGATGGAACATTCGCCGGAACGATCGGAGGTGGTTGCGGCGAGGCGGAAGTCTGGCAAAGCGCCATGGAAACAATGCTTGATGGTGAAGCCCGAACAGTAGTTGTCGACCTGACTGAACCGTCTGAAGGTGAAGACAAAATTTGTGGCGGTGTCATGAATGTATTTGTTGAACGAATTGCACCTCCTCAGATTTCCAACTAAATAAAAAGTCTATATGGGTGACCAGTCCATCCTTCTAAGACAGTATGACTCATGGTTTGATTCGGCCGGTCTCAAAGGGTTTCTTGCTCGGAAGCTATTCGGCACATTTGGCCTTTGGGTTGCGTCAACTCCTCTGGTGAGATTGCCGGAAGAATTGTCACTAACGCCGCAAACAATACATCTTGATATCGGCTCTGGGACCGGTGCACTCGCGCGCCATCTGTCCCTTCGCACTGGTAGCTCTACTGCCCCGGTATTGATCGATTTTTCATTATCGGCGCTAAAGATTGGACGTCAGAATGAGCCATTGGAGAAGCCTGCCAAAACGATAACTCCTCATCTTCTTCAAGCAACAGCAACTGACCTTCCTCTCAAAACCGCTACGTTTACTTTGATAACTTGTGGCTATGTTGCTAAACACTTGGATAAAACTGATTTATTAAAACTTTTTTCCGAGGCATATCGAGTACTGGCTCCCGGTGGCCTTTTCCTGCTTTGGGAATTCGGCCCTAGTGGTAATAAAAAACTCGATCGTTGGAACTCTTTTGTTTTGTCTCGCTATGTCAGTAAGCCTATTCTACGATCCACAGAAACGCTCCAAGAGTTGGCGGAAAGTGTTGGTTTTGATTTTTACGAAGACGCTCGACTTCGTCCTTTTCTGTTCCCGCCCATCCCGCGTGCATCGATCCTCACAGGAAAGCCACCCGATGGAATTGAACTTCCTGACAGGCTGCGCAACTAACGCTATGAATTCTATGTTTGTGTTCGCCGTTTATGCTTTAAAGATTTGTGAATATTTTCATGGACTGTTTTTAGCCCAACCTAAAATCAACTCAGTCGCCCTCAGTGCAGTCAGTTCTTGGTTTCTTTGCACACACCTTTAACAAATCTTTCTAGTTGTCTTAAACGCACAATCTGTTGTATTGAAAGGGCGTAGGTATTCGTATCAATATTTTCACACATTCGTTACACCTACTACTACTATTAAATAACTTACTTCTACTTACGCGATCGCTTCCGAAAAGAACCATCGACCAAACAAGAGAGAGGAAAAATAGGAATTTTCATGTTGGATGTGGTGAATTTTGAGGTGAATGGTGGCTCAGGCGGGAACGGGGCGGTCTCTTTTCGGCGAGAGAAATTTATTCCGCGAGGAGGTCCAGACGGTGGTGACGGCGGCCGAGGCGGGGATGTTGTTTTTATTGCGGCAAACAACATAAGTACGTTGCAAGAATACTCGAACACTCGAATAATCCAGGGGCGAGATGGAATTAAAGGGCGCACGAAACAGAGGCATGGCGCTACGGGCGACGATCTTA
>Ga0315334_10003058_pt1 | contig 10475 bp, 8 predicted proteins | sample M150034915metaG_FD_205555 | JGI IMG/M metagenome (GOLD analysis project Ga0315334, IMG submission 205555) | Ammonia-oxidizing marine archaeal communities from Monterey Bay, California, United States - M1 500m 34915 | ecosystem: Environmental > Aquatic > Marine > Intertidal zone | place: USA... | reverse complement strand
CGCGAGTTCGGCGCCCATACCCTGAACAGCCCAGTACATCGTTCGGAATGGGTTCTGGGTCCTCCAACCGCCAGGGAGCGAAGTCACGCAACTCTTCCGGTCTATCAGATCAATCCTGAGGCCAGAAAAAGCCGCTGCGGGCATTGAAAGTGCCGAGAACGCCCGAAAGCGCGTTCTCCTACTCAATCCCTTCAACTCAGAGTCGAGTTTGACTTCGTCGATTGGCAAGTACCTGCCCCCAATTGTGCCTAGGCGTTGGCGCTCATCAAGGCATCCACCTTGTCGCAATACCGAGTCATTGCCTCGTTAGAGGAGATTCCCTGGAGGCGTTTCCAGACCTTCCACTTCCAGCGCTCCCTGAGCCCCGTCTTCGTTGGCGCTGCAGGGGAGTTTCCCACTGTCGCCTGCTTGAACAGTGCGTAGAGTACAAGCAATTCCTCGTCGGAGGGTTTGTCCGGAAGCTTCCAAACCCGCCTCTGAGCCAACTTGAATTTAGTTCTCAGTGTCATTGGTATGTCACCTCAGTAAGTTCAAGTTGGTTTTTCATCCACTTCTCTACTAACTCACGGCGTTCATTCGTGTCCACAGTAGAAGTGTGTGGCATGTCGAGGACATGGATTTCTGAAATGTGGGACATATGCTTCTGGATTAGGTCGAAGTGTTTGTTGCCTAGTGTTTCGTCATTCTCCGACTGAATGACGAGAGCCGGTACCTTGGGTATCCCAGAATATGGGAGTTCTGCATTGGCGTACCTAATGTTTAGGTCGGGGTGAATCCTCTCGTGCTCTCTCCTCAGTATGTGCCTGACCCATGGCTTGGCCATAACCGCCCTTCCTGGTAGCTTCGAGTCGATGATCTTGGGGAAGGAAGCCGCAGGGGATTCGAGGATGATTGCCTTTAGGGCTCCCTCCCACCAACTAGATGGATGTGAGGCGAGCCGTATCGTCAAGAAACCCCCCATTGAATGGCCGTAAATCCATAGCCTACGAGGGGTGAAGCCAAGTAGCATTGGAGTGTGATCAAGCAGCCCTTCTATGTCTGCGATTACCTTCAACAAGGTCCAATCGTGTCTCTTGCCCTGAGTTCCGAAGCCCCTCTGGTCCAAGCTAATCACGTTCAAACCCATTCTATGGAAATGGAGGGACCTCGACTCGCCCCTGGACATACGCGAGTTGTATCCATGAAGGTACAACAGCAGGTCCTCGCTTCCTTCGTCCGACTCGACTAGATAGGCTTTCAATGACTCATTCCCCCAACCACCGAATGTGAAAGGCTTCCATCGGGGGCTGATTGGTTCGCTCGAGACAGGCTTCCTAGTGACGAAAACCGACTGGTAAACCCTCCAGTAGACGAGGAACCAAGCGACGAATGGGACTGTGATTCCCATTGCAATCCAATAGAGTCTGTTGTGTGCAACGTCAGGGAATAGCACCAGAGTCAGAATCTCTACGGGAAGTACGACCATAAGCACACGAGGAATTGTTGGATACCAGTACATTGGAGTCTTCAGGTAGGCCGCTGCGCGCCCCTTGACTACGCTTTTCCCGGAATGACTGCCTTCTGAGATCATAGCATCGCCTCTGGGAATTCCATCAATGGCTTGTCCCCGGACTGTATCTTGGCAGCGAGAGACAGCGTCTCCGGGTAGATTCTCGCGAAGAAGAATCGGGCGCTGGCGAGCTTTGCTTCGTAGAACGGTTCTCCTGGCCTTTCCAGTGACACCTTGGCCATCCTTGCCCACATGTATGCAATCAGGACGTTGCCGAAGTAGCGGCAGTAGTCGGTGGCGCCAGAGGCGAGGAAGTGTGGATTGGCCTGACCCTCAGCAATCATCAGAAGTGTCAGCTGCTGGAGTCCCCGCACACCTTGATGAAGCGGTTTGTTGAACTCAGACATCACGGATATATCCCGGTTCTCCTCAATGAACTCGGTGAGAGGCCACATCAAATGACGGAGGTTCTTGCCCATCTCTTGAGTAATCTTGCGCCCTGCCAGATCTAGGGCCTGAATACCGTTCGTTCCCTCCCAAATCCTTGAGACGCGTACGTCGCGGTAGAACTGTTCGACGCCGTACTCGGAACAGTATCCGGCACCGCCCATCACCTGCATGCAGGTGCTGACCGTCTCGCAGCCAAGGTCCGTGAAGTGTGCCTTGATGATGGGAGTGAATAGAGCGACTAGGGCCTTGGCGTACTCCGCCTCCTCTGGGTCGCCGCTGTTCATCTGTTCGAGCAGGATACCTGTCCAGGACGCTAGGGCCCTACAGCCCTCGTTGTTGACTTTGGCCTCGAGAAGCATTCTGCGAACATCCGGGTGTACCAGTATGTTGTCTGCCCTCTCGTTGGGATCCTGCATTCCCTTGAGGTCTCTTCCTTGTCTTCTCTCGCGGGCCCATGCGAGTGCATTCTGGTATGCTATCTCTCCGGCGCCGATTCCCATCATTCCCGTTGCTAACCTTTCCTTGTTCATCATCTGGAACATCAGGGGCATTCCCTCGTGGAGATCGCCTACCAACCATCCGACACAGTCATCGAAGTTCATGACGCAGGTTGGTGAGGCGTGCAGTCCCATCTTCTCCTCAGTGCCAGAGCACGAGACTCCGTTGTGAGTCGTCCGGAGTTCATGGGACAGGCCCTCAACCCCCCCATACTCCCACTCGGATGGCAAGAATTTCGGGACTAGGAAGAGTGAGATTCCCTTTGTTCCCTCCGGGGCCCCTGGAGTCTTTGCAAGAACGAGGTGGAGGATATTTTCGGTCATGTCATGTTCTCCGTATGTGATGAATATCTTAGTCCCCGAAACTCGGTAGGATCCATTCTCTTGCGGCACGGCCTTGGTCGAGATAATTCCCAGATCGGTGCCCGCGTGCGGTTCCGTCAGGCACATCGTGCCCGACCACTCTCCCATGGCGAGTTTGGGTGCGAAGTAGTTGATTAGATGTTGATTTCCGTGTTGCGTCAGTACCTCATAGACTCCGATTGAGAGAGCCGGCAGCACGCTAATTGCCAAGTTAGTCGCAGTTCCGAACTCCGCCCATGTTACGGCTGAGAAGAAGGTTGGGGCTCTCATGCCGCCATGTTCGGGCTTGCAAGACGTGGCCATCCATCCACCTTCTACGCCCTCTCGATAGGCATCCTTGAACTCCTGAGACATCTTGATATTTCCATCCTCAAACTTGAGCCCCTCAAGGTCGCCCAGTTGGTTGACTGGTAGCCAAACCTCAGTTGTGAACTCGGCCCACCCTTCCATCAGCATTGACAAGTAGTCGGCATCGAAGTCCTCGTGACCCAGTCTCTGCGCTGTTGGAACGGCGTCGAAGACCTCGTTGAGCAGGAATTCGTAATCTCTGACGGGTGCATTGTATACTACCATTCACTCACCTCAGTTCCTCAGAGGCTTGCCTGTCTCAAGCATGTGTTGCATACGATCCAGAGTCGCTGTGTCTCGCCCTAGCCTGCCTATGGCTGTCCTCTCCAAAGCGAGAATCTCATCCTCGCCCATCGTCTCGGTGACGTCGGTGTCACCACCGGAGAGGATTTCTGCGAGCTCGCTTGCTACCACGACGTCGTGAGGTGTGGCCAAACCAGAAAGAGCGAGGTCATTCACTGCCAAGATTAGCGCGGCCTTGCCCGTCGCTCCGGGAAGCTGGTATGAATTAGGCTCGGGAGGAAAGTAGTCCTCGGCCAGCTCCAAGACTAGGTTCTTGGCATCGAAAAGAAGTCTGTCCCGGTTCATTGTAATGCGGTCGTTGGGGCCCAAGAATCCCAATGAACGAGCCTGCTCGGCGGACTTGGCGACCTGTGCAGTGCCTATGGTCTCAAAGGCTTTCATGACGGGTCCCATAGGGCCGCCGTTGGCTATGCCGAAGTGGCGTAAGCGGGCCAGCAGTTCCTTGCATCCCCCCCAAGCTGGAACGATTCCTACTCCGACCTCGACCAGACCAATGTATGACTCTGCATGGGCTTGGACGGCGTCGCAGTGCATGAGGACCTCGGCACCACCGCCGAGGCACATTCCAGTTGAAGCAGCGACAACTGGGACATCGGCGTATTTGACCGCCTGATATGTCTCCTGACCAAGCGAGATGAAGTCCTCCAAATCGCTCCACGCTGCAAGATTGGAAGCGAACAGAGCCAAACCTAGATTGGCTCCGGCGCAGAAGTTCGATCCGTCGTTACCAATCACGATTCCCTTCCAATCACCAGTCTCGGCCATGTCTACTGCATTGAGTAGCATCTCCATGTTCATCGGATCCATTGCGTTCATTTTGGTGTGATACTCAACGAGTAGCACCCCATCGTCCATATCCCAGATGCTTGCAGATCCGTTTCGCCCCAGAGGCTTGCCACGGCGCTTTAGGTCATTCACTGTCAGAGTTGTCTCCGGACGTTTCACGGTCAGCATCTTGCCATTTGGTGACAGTCTCTGTATTTCACCGCCCTCAACAGCGTAGAATCCTCCTTTATCGGCTGCAAGCCTCAGGAACTCTGGTACCTTCCTACCAGATGTCTCCAGCCTCTCTACCATCGAGGCAGTACCTATCTGATCCATCATCTCAAACGGTCCTCGCTTCCAGTTGTATCCAACTCTCATGGCGCCGTCTACAGCGTATATGTCGTCGCTGACCTCGGGTACGATATACGCGGCATAGGACAGAGAATCCAGAAGTACATCGGTGAGGAACTCGGAGCCCTTGTCGTTGCAATTCATGATTGCTGCGATTCCCTTCTTGCCCATCTTAGCAGATTGAAATGCTGCCGCCCTGTCTGCTGTGGAGTAACCACCCGAAACTAGGGATCTTGCCTCCTTTATGCGCTTGCCGTCCGTTGTGTTGAGTCGGTAAAAGCCCCCCTTGCCCTTACGTCCAGTATAGCCGTCCTCGATCATCTTGGTCACGATATTCGAACCATAGCCAGCTATCTCGTGGAACGGGTCATCGGGCTGGAGGTGTGCGAGCAGGCTACCCATGACGTGAGGGACGAGGTCGACGCCGACGAGATCCATCAGTCCGAAGACAGCGGTCTTGGGAAGACCGATTGGACGGCCCATCATCGCATCCGCCTGCTCGACTGTCAGTCCGTGGTCCAATGTGGCCTTGAATGCCCTCTGAATGAAGTATACACCCAGCCTGTTTCCGATGAATCCTGGGGTGTCGTTGCACATCGTCACGCGCTTACCGAGGTGATTGGTGGCGAATTCACAGAAACTCTCGATAACCGAGGCGTCGACTTCCGCTCCTGAAACAACCTCGAGCAGTGGTAGGTATCGTGGTGGATTGAAGAAGTGGGTAATCAGGAACCTAGATGCTATGTCGTGTGGCATGCCGTGAGAAAGTTCCGTCCTAGGTAGAGTCGATGTGTTAGATGAAAGGATTGTCTTGTGGCCTAGATGCTCGGCCAGACGATCATACAGACTGCGCTTGATATCCAGATTCTCTATTATCACCTCGATAACCCAATCCATCTCCTTCAACATTGGAAGGTCGTCCTCGATGTTCCCCGCAATGATTCTCTTCGAGTTTCTCTTGTGCATCAGCATCTCGGGGTTCGACTTTGGCATGTCCTCGATGGCTTCCCTAGCGATAGAGTTCCTGTCATCAGCTCCATCTGGGACGATATCAAGCAGTAGCACCTCGCATCCTGCGTTGGCGCAGTGTGCGGCTATTCCAGCACCCATTACTCCGCTACCAATCACAGCTACCCTTTGGATTGATGACTGTGAGGCAACGGTTTGGTCCGACCGAACCTTCGTGCTGACTGTCTCTTGTGTCATCTGAATCACCTATGGCTTCTCTAGAATTGTTGCGATTCCTTGTCCTCCGCCCACGCACATGGTCGCAAGCGCCCTCTTGGAACCATTGCGATGCAGCAACTGGGCGGCCTTTCCTGTTATTCTCGCACCGCTGGCACCTAGAGGGTGGCCGAGGGCTATTGCACCACCATCGATATTGACCTTAGCAGGGTCGAGATTGAGCTCATCAATCACCGCAAGAGATTGAGCAGCGAAGGCCTCGTTTAATTCGATGATGTCGATTTCCTCTATGGATAGCCCTGCGCGGTCGAGTGCCTTCTTTGTAGCCTCGACAGGCCCTATACCCATTACCTCAGGAGCACATCCGGAAACCGCGGTGCTGACGATTCGTGCCAAAGGCGTGAGGTTGTGATCTATTGCGAACTGTTCCGAGCAGACTAGCACGAATGCGGCCCCGTCGGTTAGAGGGGATGATGTTCCAGCTGTCACAGTTCCAGCTGTCTTGAATGCAGGCCGTAGACCGGACAGAATTTCGGCGTTGGTATCCGGGCGGATGCATTCGTCGGCGTCTACTGTACCATCAGCGGTCTCGATTGGGACAATCTCTTCTGCGAAAAATCCAGACTTCTCCGCTTTGGTAGCCCTAGTGTGGCTCTCGACGGCAAAGGCCTCTTGCGCCTCCCTATCGATTCCGTGCTTGATTGCTAGGTTCTCTGCTGTGATGCCCATCGACGTGAAAGCCTCCGGATAGTGCTCACTCAGCTTCGGGTTCGGCATCGGATTGAATCCCGTCATTGGAATTCTGGACATCGACTCGACGCCGCCTGCGATGAACGCATCTCCCGCCTCAATCGCTATGCGTCCCGCGGCGTCGTGGATGGCCTGCATTGACGAACCGCAGAATCTGTTGATTGTGACTCCTGGGACGGTCTCTGGAAGATCGGTAAGGAAAGTGACCATTCTCGCTAGGTTGAACCCCTGCTCTCCTTCCGGGAAGGCAGTTCCCACGATGATGTCCTCGATGAGTCCGGGATCTAGATATAGGTCTGAGAGAAGTCTGTTGACTACAGTCGCTGCAATATCGTCCGGCCTTGATTTAGATAGATTACCCCTTCCAGCCTTGGTGAAAGGGGAGCGGGCGAATCCTGCGATTACTGATACCATGTGTCCACGGGCACTTCTGGATTAGATAAAGCATCGAGTAACATTGATTGCAATACGTTGTAGGAGGTACATCGGGTGTGGTTTGCAACATCTAGTCAAATTTAGAGTAGGTTGATGGTCTATTGCCCGTCTGGGCTTTTGAGGTGATAGAACGTCAGAACAAGAAATTGGGCGCGTCGACCGTTATTTCCGAAAAGTTGGTGTCGCCGCACTTGAACTTGGTGAAGATCTATCCATAGGAGATAGAATCAAGTTTATTGGAGCGACCACTGACTTTGAGATTGTTGTGGAGTCCATGCAGATAGAGCAAGAATCCGTTGAAAAGGCGGGAGCTGGTGATGATGTCGGAATCAAAGTCCCGGAGAGAGTTAGGCCTAGTGACAGGGTTGTCCGAGTAGAGTAGTATAATTTGGTACATGGGCGTAATTATCTGCACCAAGCAGCAACATAACGGTCAATACTAGGGGTGTCTTCGTTGACAAATGGACTGAAGTTGACTTGGCGGAGTTCGTGAAAGCGGCCCTCCATCCAAATTCTGGTTAATGGCCAAGGAGGAGTTGGTTCATCTGGAATACGATTAGTGGCCAATCGACCAATGCATAGCAAGTGGCCACCCGTTAGAAGTAACTTGGGTAGATTCGAGACAGCCTGATCTCGGATGGAATCTGGGATGACTTGCAAAATGTGAATCTCCACGATGAGGTCGAAGTGGTTGAGCCAATCATCTGGGGGTGACAACAAATCTGCGATGCAATAAGTCACTGATGATTGTGGAAAGCGTTCACGACACCAATCAATTGAAGATTTTGAAATATCGAATGCTGTGACCTCAAAGCCTGCCGCTGAGAGCCACTCTGCATCATCTCCCAATCCACACCCAACAACAAGGGCTTTTCCAATGGCTTCTGGATGATTGGCAATCCATTCAACCATCTTTGGATGAGGTTCCATTCTCGCCCAAGGAATCTCTTCTGAATCACGCTGGGCATTCGAATACAATTCCTCAAACCAACGAAGTGGTTCGCCGTCGGCCTGTGCCTTATTGGATAGAGTGAATAATTTCGCTCTAATCTGATCGATGTCATCAGCCATTGTTAGTCGCTCACATATGATTGATGATAGCTTGACCAAATTCTGAGCACTTTAGTAGGGTCGCTCCATCCATCAAGCGCTCAAAATCGTAAGTCACAGTCTTGGCACTGATAGCACCTTCCATGCCCTTGACGATGAGATCTGCGGCTTCGGTCCACCAAATATGTCGCAACATCATCTCTGCACTGAGAATCAGGCTGCCAGGGTTTACCTTGTCCTGCCCCGCATATTTTGGAGCTGTTCCATGAGTGGCCTCGAAAATAGCCATACCGGTGTCGTAGTTGATGTTGGCACCTGGCGCGATTCCGATTCCACCGACCTGTGCTGCGAGCGCGTCGGAGATGTAGTCGCCGTTGAGGTTCATCGTGGTAAGTACGTCATACTCGCTTGGGCGCGTTAGCACCTGCTGCAGCATGGCGTCCGCGATTACGTCTTTCACCGTGATAGTGGTATCAGTACGGGGGTTCTGGAAGGTACACCACGGGCCACCGTCCAATTCAATCGCACCAAATTCTTCCTTCGCCAGCTGGTAGCCCCAATCGCGGAATCCGCCCTCTGTGAACTTCATGATGTTGCCCTTGTGGACAAGAGTAACGCTGTCCCTCTCGTTGTCTATAGCATGCTGAATGGCAGCGCGTACTATGCGAGCAGTGCCCTCCTGACTAACTGGCTTGATGCCGATTCCAGCAGTGTCGGGGAATCGGATCTTGTCGACTCCCATCTCACTCTGTAGGAAGTCTATGACCTTGCGAACCTCCTCACTACCTGCCTCCCACTCGATTCCGGCATATACATCCTCGCTATTCTCACGAAAGATGATCATATCCACAGCCCCCGGGTCCTTGACTGGGCTGGGCGTCCCTGCGTACCAGCGAACAGGCCTGACGCAGGCGAAGAGGTCGAGTTCTTGGCGCAACGCGACGTTGAGGCTGCGGATACCACCTCCTACTGGAGTTGTTAGCGGCCCCTTGATTGAAATGAGGGCTTCGCGCATTAGCCGCATTGTGGTCTCGGGCATCCAATCTCCAGTCGCATCGTACGCTTTCTGGCCGGCTAGAACCTCTCTCCACTGGATGGTCCTTGCACCATCGTAAGCTTGCTCCACTGCAGCATTAACTACGTTCATCATCACAGGAGTGATATCTGCTCCTATACCATCGCCCTCGATGTAGTGAATGAGTGGGTTGTCTGGCACGCTCAGGCGGCCCTCTGCCATCGTGATGGCTGCTTCCTCGGGCATGTCTCTCAGTGGCGCCGACCGATGTGCCACTCATAAGCCAACCCTTCAAGACAGGCGGCTTCTTGCCTCTGTCATGAATGGAGAAGTGCGTTGGACTGGGGTAGAAGGTTACGTTGGAACTACCTCAAGTGGTAAGAGTTTCAGTATACATGGAAAAGACACACCGGGTCCGATGGAGATGGTTCTTAATGCTCATGCGTGTTGCTCACTCATCGACGTGATTGTTGGTCTCAAGGACAGGGTTGGCAACGTTGAGAGTGCTACTGTCGAAGTCGAAGGTATCAGGGCCGATGACCCTCCTCGAGTCTTTACCTCGGTTCGAATGAATTACGTCATAGAGGGAGATGTTCCTGAGAAGTTGGTTCGCAGACTGATAGAGCAGAGTCACGAGAGGTACTGCTCCGTTGGTGTGATGATTACACGCTCCGGTGCGAGCCTTGACTGGAGCATGGAAGTCAGGCCGTGAAAAAATATAATCTAACGCGATTGGATTGACAAAAATTTAGTAAGAATCGAGCCGATAAAACATCTCTTTTTCCTCAATCATTAAACACCCCCCATTCGGAAGCGCAACTCCTTGCACAAGGCGGGCCAATCCTGACCGACAGATGACGGGAGAGAGAAGAATGCAGACAAAAGTGAAGACGTCCGGAAGTGTCTCTGAGGCTGAGACCGGGCTCGTAATAGAGCGACGTTTTACCTCGGTTGGTGAGAATCCTTTCGACTCGTTCGATTGGATTGAGATGGATGTCGAGATTAGGAATCCTGACGGTTCCATGGCTGACTCGATTAAGGGCGTGAAGCTACCTTCCGGGTTCTCTGGAGTACCTGGGAAGGTTTGTGCCCAAAAGTATCTGCGCAAGGCGGGGGTTCCGAAGTTCCTTCGGAATGTCTCCGAAGATGGGGTGCCCGTCTGGCTACAGCGAAGTGAGCCGGACCACGAGCGGTTACACACAGTAGGTGCCGCTGATAGAATGGGTGGTGAGAACGACGGGAGGCAACTCTTCCGTCGACTTGCAGGGACCTGGACCTACTGGGGCTGGAAGTACGGTTACTTCGCTAGCGAGGCTGATGCCCGCGCCTACTTCGATGAGATGTGCTACCTAATCGCTAGCCAGCGATCTGCACCCAACAGCCCCCAGTGGTTCAACACAGGTCTCCACTGGGCCTACGGCATAGAGGGACCAGCACAAGGCCACAGTTATGTCGACCCTGTCACTGGCGAGCT
>Ga0315334_10003056_pt1 | contig 10481 bp, 7 predicted proteins | sample M150034915metaG_FD_205555 | JGI IMG/M metagenome (GOLD analysis project Ga0315334, IMG submission 205555) | Ammonia-oxidizing marine archaeal communities from Monterey Bay, California, United States - M1 500m 34915 | ecosystem: Environmental > Aquatic > Marine > Intertidal zone | place: USA... | reverse complement strand
TAAATTAGAATACAACACATATTCTGAGTTAACTGAAAAAGAACAACTAACGGCTGAACTTCTAGTAACATCTACTACTGCAGCTAATGGAAAAAAGAAAGATGAGGCTGTACAAAATATGAGGAAAAAAGGTGCTAAAACTGCAAGAGTCTCGGGATGGTGTGCTTTCTCAGAATGGGCGTTGAAGAACGTAGATGCTGGATTCCCCATAAGCGATCATTCTGATTTTAGTGGAACTATGAAATTTGTTAAAGAATGTAATCCTAAACAAGTTTACACTGTGCATGGCTCAACGAAAGAATTAGCAAAGGAAATTAAAAAACAATTGGGAATAAACGCTCAGCCGTTACCTAAATATGGCCAAGCTTCAATAGAAAAATATAACTAATCATGAACAGTGGAAAACTTATCTTAGTGAGACATGGATTATCTGTTTATAATGATCAAAATAGATTTACAGGATGGAAAGACGTAGATCTAAATGAACAAGGTGTAACTGAAGCTGAGCAAGCTGTTAGTTTACTTGAAAAAATTGATTTTGATATGGCTTTTACTTCAAAGCTGAAAAGAGCAAATGACACTTTAGATCTTATTCTAAAAGGAATAAAACAAGAATCTATTCCTATTGAAAAAGATTTAGCTCTAAATGAAAGGGATTATGGAGATCTAGTAGGTCAAAACAAAGCTGAAGCTGCAAAAGAATTTGGTGATGAACAAGTTCAAATCTGGAGAAGAAGTTATGACATTCCACCTCCGGGCGGTGAATCACTAAAAGATACTGCAAACAGAGTAATACCTTATCTTAATGAAAAAATATTACCGCAAGTTTACGATGGAAAGAATGTTATTGTAAGTGCTCATGGAAATAGCATAAGAGCAATAGTAATGGCAATCAAAAAATTTACTCCTGAAGAAATCCTCAGAACCGAAATAGGATGGTGTGAACCTTTGATTTTTGAATTTGAATATAAAAAATTAATTAATTTAAAAATTAAAACAAGACCTAATTCAAAAAGTATGAGTAAATTACCAAATTAACGGAGCTCTGACCAAGCTTTAATCATATCAAGATTTCCCTTTGTGGCCTTTATTTTTTGCTTACGGCCCCATTCATCTTTTACAAGTATATCCTCTCCACTAGCAAAAAAAAGCATGGAAGTAAAATATCCTGATTCTGCTTTAAACTGAACTTCAAGTCTACGTTTAGATCCTTCACCTTCCCATGAGACAGGGTATCCTAAGTCATCATAGTAGTCACTGATCTTTTTCATAAACCTGTCACTAACTGTCATTAATAAATCCACTAAGAGACCTTTATTAATTGTTGCTTACGGGGGACATTTCTAAAGCTACCTGTCTCTAGACCAGATGAAGCCCCCTAGTGTAGCGGTCCATCATTCAGGCCTTTGGAGCCTGAGACCTCGGTTCGAATCCGAGGGGGGCTACCATTTTACAGTTTATATATTTTTGTATATTTTGAAGTTAAATATTGAATGAAATCATCGCTGCTAGGTTCTTTTCCTGTAGCTTGTGTAATTAACTCTGCAGGCCTCAACTTAGAACCATGAACGTGGATATGGCTCCCCATCCAATCTAATAATACTCTAAATTCTCCTTTAGCTATTTTACTAGGAATACTTGGATTATCTGCTATTGCTGCAGCATAAAGTTGAGCAGCATATAAATTCCCGAGAGTATATGTTGGGAAATAACCTATAGCACCCATTGACCAATGTATGTCCTGGAGTACTCCTTTAGTATTATTTGGTGGAGTGACTCCCAAATATTCTTCCATTTTAGAATTCCAGAAATCCGGCAATTCTGAAACCTTGATATTTCCATTAATTAATTGCTTTTCAATCTCGTATCTAACCATTATGTGAAGATTGTATGTTGCTTCATCTGATTCTACTCTTATGAGCGATGGCTGAACTGTATTTACAGCTCTATGGAGTGTATCTACATCTAAATCACTAGGTAAATGTGGAAAACATGCTTTGAATTCCTCAAGATAGTATTGCCAAAAACCATGGCTTCTACCAACCATATTTTCCCACATTCGTGATTGAGATTCATGAACTCCTAAAGATACCGCCTGACCCATAGGTGTTCCTTCATGTTCTTGCAATAATCCTTGTTCATATGTTCCATGACCTGTCTCATGCATTACTCCATACAAACATCCAAATGGAAATTCTTCATCATATCTTGTGGTAAAGCGAACATCATTTGGCCCTGCTCCTGAACAAAAAGGATGGGTTGAGGTATCCATTCTTCCTGCCTCAAAATCAAAGCCTATACTTTCAGCCACTTTCAACGAAAACTCACGTTGTTTTTCCTCAGTAAATTCACCAATATATAGAAAACTTGTATCTGGTTGATTTGAACTTTCCCCCACGGCCTTGACAAGTGGAACTATAGCCTCTCTTAATCCTGCAAATAAAGGATCTAACTGAGCCACAGTCATTCCTGGTTCATAAATATCCAATAATGCATCATAGATATTATCATCATATCCATAATATTCTGCAGTTTTACAAGTTAATTCAACTGTTTTCTCAAGATATGGTCTGAATTTTTCAAAATCGTTTTCAGATCTTGCTTCTTGCCATACTTGAAGTGCTTGGGATTTATGACGTGCCTTTTCTTCAACTAACTCTTCAGGAAGTTTAGTTGCTTTATCATATGAACTGCGTATCTCCCTAACATTAGCTGCTTGTTCTTCTGTAAGTTTTTGAGATTCTAAAGAATCTAATAATTTTCCCATTTCAGAATCTGTAATTCTAGAATGTGCCTGCTTTGAGAGAAAAGCCATCATTTCTGAACGTAATTTACCGCCTTTAGGAGGCATCATTGTTTCTTGATCCCAGCCCATTAAGCCTGTTAAACTGCCAATCAAATTTAATTCCTTTACTCTGCCTATGAAGTCGTCATAATCTGACATAGAACAAGACAATGGTGGGAGAATTAAAGAGTTGAGTTTATTCTAACCCATTATTAGTCAGAATGAAACTCTCAACTAGCTCTTCGGGAAGTGATCTATGCTTTTTTAGCCTAATTTGTCTAAAACTAGCTCTTTTCGTTTTTTCTAAATGGATTATTGTCTTAGAAAGGTGCATTAGGGATTTACCAAAATAAGGCCCTATTTCTCCATCTTTTTCAAAAACTTGTGCTGAAATCAAGACCGGATAATCTCCTTTTTCTGCCAATGGCTGAAGAATGGAAGTCATTTCTAAAAATTGGCGTGAAGAAAGCTCTTTATTCTTAAGATATGATAATCTAACATACGCATTTATTGTATCTACAACAATCAGTGATATCTTTGGATGTTTTTCTAATTTCTTAGTTAATGTTTGATGTAAATCTGTTAAACTTGAAGGTCTAATTATTAATAATTTTGAAACATCGAAATCTCCAAATATTTGTGCCATTCTTTCAAGAGATAAACCTTCAGTGTCTACAAACAAGACTACATGATCTGGATAGGCTTTGATTGCCTCACGTGATAATTGGAGAGCTAAACTTGTCTTACCTGTTCCAGCTTCGCCATATACAAGAGAAACTGTACCTTGTTCAATTCCTCCAGCTAAGAGTTTGTCAACTCCTTCACACTTAGATGGGAGCCGTGGAATCATAATTTCATAGTTCCGTACGTTGTTAAACTACTTAGTGTGTTCTACGTCTTAGAAGAGTTATAGCTCCAAGAGCTGATATTACTCCTAAGAAACCAAAACCAGGTAGGCCAGAATCACTATCTTGTAACTTCTCAATCAAATCCACTGGGATAAGTTCCACCCTGCAAGTCTCACCACCGTCTTCATCAACTGCACAAATTATAACTTCAAAAGTATCACCTGATGCAAATTTGTGACTTGCATTACCGGTTTGCGTAATTAATTGAGAGGTTCCATCTCCAAAATCGAAGGTGTAAGTTATGGTGTCATCTCCTGGATCTGTTGCATACACTGAGAAATCCATAGCTACACCTTGTTCACCTCCTGAGGGTAAAACGAATTCAGTGAAAATTGGAGCCACATTTTTAACTATAACCATTTTCTGCTCCATAGTTGAACCTCCATCATCATCTTTGACTTCTACTGAAACCAAAAACTCTCCATCATCAGCAAATGTATATTGAACAAAAGCTCCTTCCAATACTCCATCAGGGAAAACCCACTGGACTGAAATATTATCCATATCTCTTGGAACATCTTCATATTGAACGTTAAAGGATAATTCGTCTCCTTCATTAACATTTTCATCAAGCATAATATTCAAAATAGTTGGTGCCCTATTCTTTACATATATCTCAAATGAAGCAGTTTCATATTGATCATCACCGTAGGCATGTATGAGTATCTCATACCACCCATCTTCTTCGTATGCATGACCTACGTTGTAAACATTCTGATAAGCATTTCCATCGCCCATTTCCCAATCTACTACTAAGCCTTCATCACCTACATTTGACAATATTACTTCTAATTGTAGATATTTGCCTTCGTATGCATTATCTCTGCCTGTAACGTCTTCAATAATAAATTCCGATTCATCATAGGTGTGCATGTAGGAATCAGTCCAATGATAGTCTTGCTCAATAATTTCTCCATTTGTATCTTCATCAACCAAGTACTCTAGGATACTATCAAAGGTATAATTGCCTTCTTCATAAAAGTTAGACCAAGCGAAATTTAGTGTGACCTTCTCATCTTCTGGAATCCAAAAGAACTCTTCGAAGGTATCTACCATGTAACCAGATTCATTGTAAATATCAAGAATTAATAACATGTACATATCACATTCGCAATCTGACATTATGTAATAATCAAAATTTATACTATCTTCAAGTCCATTGTCGTCTAAATCCATTCCATAAATATCTAGCATATCAAACCATGCATGTGGTTCCTCTTCATTATCGTCACAGTAAGCCCATACAGTATAGTATCCATTATCTATGTTATTGCCGTCATAATAGGCCTCCCAACGGTATTCTCCGCATGGATTATCAAAGACTGCTGCTTGTCCACTCTCATTGGTGTAAGTTGTAGCATAATCTTCCCAATATCCACTATCTTCTTCATATCTTTCGATATCAATAGTAACATCCTGGACTCCATTATCCCAATCACCTATGTTAGCTGCAAAGTAAGCATCATCACAAGGACCGTCTTCACAATCTAAATCAGGGTCTCCATCTTCATCATTATCTTGTAACACTGCTTGATGGACATTAATTATATCTGAATTATTAACTGAAGAATATCCATATGAATAGAATCTTCCTTCCTGATATGATTGATTGCCGGCCTCATCTACGTTTATACGATGATAATACCAGCCTTCATCTAAATTTTCTGAAAACCAAATATCCTCTGAATAATCGCCATCTAAGAAGTTCTCATTCTCATCATATATTTCAAAATAAGCGCCATCAATGCCTTCTACAAAACCAACGAAATCATTGATGTATCCATCATCATCCACATCTGTAATATCTGCAAAGTGACCAATACCTTCACCATTTTCACCATCAGAGCTTAGGTAGACATCAGAAATCCAGAAGTCATCTTCATGACTATCTGGACCATTTTCACCATCGAATAATACTACATGGAAATCATAGACTCCTTCTTCATCAGCCGTCCAATCTTGAGTAAACCAGTCATACTCATCGTAGAAGATGTAATAATTATCTGAAATTGTATCAATTTTACTTTGATTATGGAAAACATCAATATATGTCCAAACTCTTACTTCGCAATAACAATCTGTGTTTGGATCATATCCTATATCTATTGTATATGAATCTACATCGTAGTCCCAATAATCAAACCACTCATCTCCAGTACTATTACTGCCCTCTGAACGAACATGAAGTTCAATATCTAAATATTGTTCTTCATCTTCTAGATTTTCATCTTCGTCGTATAAATTAACATAGAAATCAAAGGAACCATTGTACTCTGGTGACCAGTCTACATATGCATAATCATCATCGTCGTGATAGATTTCATACGTGTCTTCATAGTCATCAACGTACTGACCTGTTGTATTATCAAAAATTTCAACTTCAAACGTTATGTTTACCCAACATTCACATGTTGTATCTGCGTCATAATCAAGCTCAGCTGTGTCATTGTAACCGTCGCCGTCATCATCGTAAGTATAAGCATCAATCCAGTCAAAGTATTCATCATCATCACCTGGACCTCCTGCACCGCTAGTTTGATACAAATAAACATCATATATCTTGAATGAATCTTCATAACTATTATTATCATAAAGCCTTACCTCAAAGTCATATGAAGTGCTATTGTGAGAAGTCCAGGATAAAGTAAACCAATCTTCCTCTGTACTGTTTATTGTATACTCGTCTCCTTCCCAATCAACCCAATTCCCAGATGAATTATAGAATACTGCCAGCTCAACATAGATATCAACATCACAATCACAATCTGTATCTGGATTGAAGCTTACTTCAATAGTATCATCTAAATTATCTGAATCTGTATCCATTGTTTCATAATCTGATGATTCAAACCATTCATTTGGATCACAATCTTCTACACATTCTAAATAAGTCGTAAATGTGAAATTGTCTTCATCATTCCAATTTTCATCATATAATCTGAAATAAAATGTATAATTTCCATCTTCATATGGAGACCAATCGTTAGTTTCAAACCAGTCATCTTCAGTACCATTTATTTCATGGTAATAATAATCTGAGTCTACATAATCTCCATTATCTGCATTAATTACATATGTGTCAACATTAACATACATAGAACAGTTACATTCTGTATCTGGATTATATCCTACAACTATGGTGTCATCTACTCCATTATTATTGGTATCATTTGTTTCATAATCCCAATCCTCGAACCATTCATCATAATCACATGATGAATTATTACTCTCTGCATTACATTCTAAATAAGTCGTAAATGTGAAATTGTCTTCATCATTCCAATTTTCATCATATAATCCGAAATAAAATGTATAATTTCCATCTTCATATGGAGACCAATCGTCAGTTTCAAACCAGTCATCTTCAGTACCAGTTATTTCATGGTCATAATAATCATAGTATACATAATCTCCATTATCTGCATTAATTACATATGTTTCAACATAAACATCCACAGAGCAGTTACATTCTGTATCTGGATTATATCCTACTGCTATGGTGTCATCTTCGCCATTGTTATCATTATCTTCTGTTTCATAATCCCAATCTTCAAACCATTCATCATAATTACAATAATAAGATCCGCTACCGCACTCTAAATAAGCACTAAAATTGAAACTATCTTCTTCGTCCCATCCTCCTTCATCATATAAGAAAAACTCAAACGTATAATTTCCTTCTTCATCTGGGGACCATTCGTCAGTTTCAAACCAAACTTCATCAGTTCCATTAATTTCATATTCATAATCATCATAATGAACAAAAGATCCTGTTTCATTGTAAACTTCCATTTCCACTCTAATTTCTACTGTGCAATTACAAGTAGTATCTGGATTATATTCAATTGTTATTACGTCGTCTATTCCATTATTATCTTCATCATTTGTTTCGTAATCCCAATCTTCAAACCATTCATCATGGTTTGTGTTGAAGCTACCATATGAATGCATCCAACCTGTTTGCATTAAGTCTCCTGATGAATTTTCATTATACAAATTGAATGTATAATTTCCTTCTTCGACATCATAAAATACTACTACAAAACCGTCACCATCTCCACCATCTTCATCATACAATGTGTTATTATCATCATAGAAAAGTTCTACATAAACTCCATCATTAATGGACTCCTCTGATCCATTAGACCATCTAGCAAAGATAAAATCATCAAAATCATCATCGCCATCAAAATCATCAATAACTCCTACATGTCCAATATTATTATCAGATGTTGTACTGTAAAATACAAATGTATGACCTTCATCTATGTCATCATCGTCATATTCTGCAAACCATCTATATTCGCCACTAGACATGTTTTTGAAAGCTGCCTCACCATCATCGTTTGTTTCTTCATCTCCTACATCAACCCATTGAGTTCCTACTTTTCTTTCTAATTCAATAGTTACATTTTCTACACTGTAATCTTCCATAATAGCTATAAACAAAAGATCATTGTGTAGGCCGTCATCATCATCTGCAAGAACTGCATGATCAACCTGAACTACTCCCTCTGGAACAATTGTAGTTTCGTAAAGATAGATGTCTGATTCAGTGAAGTTATCTTCATAATACCAATAACCATCTACAATTTCATAAAGTCTAAAATGAAAATCAAATGGACCTTCACAATCATCATCGTAATCGTCACAATCGTCAACCAACCATTCCATTTCAAAAGTATCATTGTCTGTCCAATAAATTTCGTAGTTATCCCCATCTGAGCCTACATAATTACCATTATCATCTCTAACTTCCATGTCAACTTCGACTTCTACATAATCTGTTACATTTGTATCTACATCAAATGTGAACATTACTGTATCATCTTGATTATCTCCATCTGTATCAAATAATTCATAACTCCATGATTCAAAGTATTCATCTGAATTACTATCGGCCACGGAGTATGGGAGTATGCTTAACACAAGAGCGAAAACTGCGGTCCATGCTAATACTTGCTTGCTTATTGAATTTCTATTTTGAGACATTAGATACCTCGGATATCGAAAGCTATTACCTATGTATTAAAGAGTTTGTTCATAACTTAGAAACGATGTCTCTTGTTATGATTGATAATGAATATGATACAAAATATGCCTCTTCCCAGGGTTTCAGATATCCCACGTCTATAGCGTATTGGAGAAATTCTTCCTGCATTTCAAGGCCTTTAGAAACTAAAGAAACATCATCATTATGCATACCTTTTGCCACAAATTCAATTGGATAACCTTCTCTATGTGGTTGGTAAAGCAAATAATCGGGAATTATAGAACGGCCATGCTTTGCTTCATTTGCACAAAGCTCCCACTCTTTTCTCAAAAATGCATTTTCCATAAGTCCACTCCTAGCTTGCCTTGCCATTTTGAGAGGCTCTGTTGCTACATCCATCGCGACATCCTCAGGTAAATCTGGTAATGCGTTCTCTAATTCATTTTCAAATAATTCTTTAGCTCTAGACAAGTAGTCTTCAGCATCTTCTTTCAACAAAATTTTACCTACTGCTCTTGCCTGGAGTTCTCTTCCTAATTCATTGCCCTCTAAAGAAGGCTCATCTAATTCTATGGATTTTCTAATGAAAAAATCTCTCTTGCCCTCATTTCCAAGAAGTGCATGGCCTAAAACGGAACCACGTATGATCAAGCAATCATCTGAATCTTCTTGATCTTCTAATTGTTCCAAAAGTGGCGGACGAAGGTGATCTGGGATTTTCATTTTATTGACGTGAAACTATGGATTCTCCTTCCTGCCATCTAGCCATAGCCCAAAGCAAATCTGATAATCTATTAAGATAAGGTACTGATAAAGAACCTTCAATATTACAAGCTATAGCTCGCCTTTCGGCTCTTCTTACTACTGTTCTAGAAATATCAATTAAAGCCGAAATCCTATTCTGACCTGGTAATACAAACTCTTTGGGTAATTCAAAATTTGATGTTATCTCATCAATGAAATCTTCTAAAAACTTTATCATTTCTTCATTAACTTTACTTTTACCTGGCTCTAATTCATCGTGCTTGGAAGGATCTGTTGCTAATTCAGCCATTAAAACATAGAGATCTCTCTCGATATGAATTATTTTATCTTCTAAATCTGCGTTATCGCCGCATTCTGTTCGAACTAAGCCTAAAATTGCTTGTGCCTCATCAACAGTTCCATAAGCTTCTGGAAGAACAGAGTTTTTTGGTACTTTTTCTCCATGAAGTAAACCTGTTTGACCCTTATCACCGGCCCTAGTGTAGATTTTCATTATAATGTGTTAATATAGTGTGAATTATAAAGCTTGAATTAATTTTTCGTGTTAATTAATACTTGCAATAATGCTCCTTTATGTTTTGCACGGGCAATAAAATAATTTGAATTTGAATCAATTAATAATTTAGACCATTTTTCAACTTCTTCCATACTTGATTCTCCAATATTTTCATTACTACTCTTAGCTTTTGCTGCAATATCTACTAATGCCTCAAACGGAATACGGCCGTATTTTCCGATATAGCCCGTAAAATCTTCCCATGAATCAGCTATTCCTTTTGCAAATTTTTGTATTGATGGTGCCTGTTCTGATAATTCTAAGGATTTATTTCCCTTGATTATATCAACATCAACTCCAGATTTAGCTCTAGAACTAGCTTTCTTTGAGAATCCCCAATACGCAAGGGCTACTTTTCTTGCCGTTTGTGCAGACATTATTTTTGGATAGTAAACACCACTAAATATGTGATTTGATGGGTGATAAGGTTTATTTGGAAGCTGAATATTAATGTTAATAATGAAAAGAAAGAAT
>Ga0315334_10003054_pt1 | contig 10484 bp, 10 predicted proteins | sample M150034915metaG_FD_205555 | JGI IMG/M metagenome (GOLD analysis project Ga0315334, IMG submission 205555) | Ammonia-oxidizing marine archaeal communities from Monterey Bay, California, United States - M1 500m 34915 | ecosystem: Environmental > Aquatic > Marine > Intertidal zone | place: USA... | reverse complement strand
ATTACGCGCCTACATGGTACTTTAGCATCAGGAACGATTGATGGAGAGCCTGCTACTGGTACAGCATATTTTCAGAAAGTCTGTGTCCAAGCACCATCGGTTCCATGGTTTTGGGGGATGTTACATCTTGATGATGGATCATATATCGATTGGTTCGTACCCCATGTCTCACCAACGATGACCGCAAGAGATTCACGTCCATGGAAGAAACGCGACATCGCACATCTTCCTCTCTCACAAGGTGGAATTTTCCATGATGTCTCACGAGGAAGAACTGAACGTTTTGAGCGGGTAAAGGTCGAACGTAAGCTCGGTGAAAATGGGCACCCAGTTTTCTATGTCCGCATGTGGAATGGCTTGACTGAAATCAGAATTGAAGCGACAGCAGTTAGTAGAGCACACTGGACTTTTGACCAACCCACATGGGGTGGATTAACCTCACATCTCACCTACAATGAGTACCCAATTGAAACAACAAAGTTGTGGATTGACGACGAAATTGGATGCCGTACTAGAAGTGATTGGGGGACAATACATGGTAATGCAGAGCACTCTTGGGGATTACTTCACTAATGTTCCAGATAGGGGAAGGTTCATCATCGACCATGTTCTGTATACCAATTAGAGATGATGACCATGTCCGACGAAGAGACTCCGGCACCGGCTGAAGAAGAAACGGTAGTTGAACCTGAAGAGGCCGCTACAGGTGCCGCTATCGAGGTTGCGGAAAAGGACGACGAAGTACTTCGTAAGAAGTTCCGTCTTACCGCTGATGAAGAGATTCTAAAGCACATCAAACCATCGCCATTTGCATTCATTAGTTTGTATGTGGTCGGGGTATTGATGTTCTTAACACACTTTCTTTTCAGTAATATTGCCGACTTATTATTGAATCCAAGCGAAGATTCAAATTTTGTCTACGACCTAATGATTTTCCTCATTGATCATACCGGTGTTTTCGGATTTGTCTTGGTAATGTTCCTCTTGACTTGGTTTAATCGAATGATGAACGGTAGTACCAGTGGAGGATGGGTTACTGGGTATCTCCTAATTTGGACATTCTTACCGGTAATTCTCTTCCTCGATGATTCAATCATTGCATGGATATCTGGTCAGGAAAATGGATATCTTCCCGGATTTGAAAATTATCCATTCGTAATAATGGGCATAATTTCTTCTGCGCTATTTGTGGTCTTAATATTGGTCTATCAGCGTAGTTTCCATTATGCAATAACAAATCACAGAGTCATATTTACTCAACATCTAATCATCCCTGGAGACGGCCGTAGAATTCTATTCGACAATATCAACGAGGTAAGAACACAGCGCACCTTAATGGGTGGATTCTTGGGCTACAACACAATTCTATGCGACACCGGTTCTCAACTCAATGTTGGTGAAGAATCCATGGGTGTTTCCGCAGGTGCAGCGTCTTCCGGCGGAGGTAGTGGCATGTTAGAGACTCAATTGACTAAGAGTTTCTTCTTCAAAACTTTTGCATTCCTAACATATCAGAGAACAAGAAAAGTCGAATTACCAGATCCACGATATTGCTTCTTCAGTATTACCAAGTGGAAAGACATAGAGGAACTACTCAACGAAATGCATCAACGCCACAGCCAATCAGGCATCCTTACTGAATTGAAGGAGCAAATTGCTGGTGAAGATTGATTCGTAGGATTCAAGAACCCATCCCTATAGGGATGGGATATGAGCGAACTGATTCAGCAGGCGGGCATGGCCCTTTCAGCGGGAGCGTTTGATGATGCAATCGGACTATTTGAGAAGGCGAAGGAAGAAACTCCTGACAGTGCAGTTGCACATTATGGCTGGGCAGAAGCTGCTTTCATGCGAATGAGCATTGACATGTCCGACGATATTCCTGCGGCACTTGTTATGCGTTCATACAAGAAAGCGATGGAGCTCGATGAAGAGAATCTTGAGTATGTTTCTTCGTTTGCAAATTTCTGCCTTGATTGTGGAAGAATTCCAATGGCTATCAAGGAATATCAGCGTCTTGAAAAGATGGCAGACCTCAACGAGATTCCGGTCGATGATACACTATTCGAAGCTAGTAGACTAATCGTTGAAGCCATCGAGAGAGTTGGCCAAGGTCGTGAAAATCCTATGATTCGACCATGGATGAAGCAGGCGCTAATTTGGGCTGTAGGTGGTCTCGGATTCAATTCAGAAACCGCTGTCGAAACCCTGACCTCTGAGTGAGGTGATACTCGTGGGGAAGGCGCGCATCGCCTTCCGTTTCGGCCATTATGGCGATTGCTTTCACGGTAGTCAAGTCCAGCCGGATGTCCCCACTGTTCAAGGAGCGTTCATGCATGTTTTCAAAAAGAAACTAAAGTGGACAAATGAGCGAATTCCTGTCGCCATGGCAAGTAGAACCGATTCTGGCGTTCATGTTCGATTGAATGGTGGATATATCGACATCGATGAGAATCGATGGAATGCAATGGGGGAAAGTGGATTCATCAAAGCAGTAGGACATCAAATCCCCGATAGTATTGCATTAATCGATGCTAGGCGCGTAGCCGATGATTGGAGTCCACGAAGAGCATTACGCCGTACATATCGCTACAGAATGGAATGTATGGAAGGATGGATCAAACCTTCTCTAGATGATTTTACTAATTGGTGTTCATTATTCGAAGGCAAACACGATTGGGCTAATTTCTGCCGTCGGGAGCCTGGGCGCAGTACTCAACGAGTCGTTGAATCGTGCCGCCCGTGGACAAGTGAAGGGCGAATCGTAGGATTCGAAATAATCGGTGAGGCCTTTGTTTGGAATCAAGTTCGCAGAATAGCAAACGCGCTGCTCGCAATCTGTAACGGATACCATTCTGTGGAAAGGGTGCTTGAAGCGAGAGATACTCCCGGTGTTGAAATCGACCTTGGATTATCAGACCCAGATTGGCTAATCTTGTGGTCGGTCGAATGGGATGATATTCTAGACATTGAGAGTGAGGATGCAATAGTCCCCTTGCCCGACCACTCAAGCCGCAGATGGCAAGACCTATGTCGCCAGCAACAGAAGGACATTCTCATTCGCCAATTCGACCTTATCGAAGGTAAATATTGACTTCATCACCATCATCAAGGTCGCAGGATTCTCTAAGAAATGTACCTGCAATAACCTCGACGACATCATCGTGCCTAGTCAAATCAGGAATTAGAATTGCACAGTCTATTGATTGGTGGTGTGCTTCCAGTACTGCAAGGAAAGCAGTAGCCCCACCGAAGGATACTCCATCACGGTCAAATCCTTTGATCCGATGTGATTCAGCTCCACTTTCTTCACCCTCATCTAAGCCAGCAGTAACTCGTAATTTGCGATAGTCAACTAGTGGTTCACCCTCGACCTTGATATTGAGAGTACCAGGCCATGCAGTCATGCCTAGCAATGCTTTGAATTGGTCCTGATAATGGTGCTGTGCCATGAATACATGTGCGCGCCCTAGACCAGACGTCACTACTCCCGACAAGCGCATGGCTGGCCCACCCCTATCCTCTTCATGACTGTTATGTTGACAGCAGAAACCCCATTTATCCCCTATCACTTCATCGAAACATGGCGGGAGACCTATCATGGATGGATGCGAGATTCCGGGAGTTGGACGAGCAGTCACTACTTTGGCAACCTCCTACGCTAGAGGGGTCCAATTCTGCACGCTGTATAATGGATGGAAAACCAACGATTATGCTCTCTGCAAACAATTATCTCAACCTCACAACCCACCCGCGAGTTGTTGAGGCTGCAATCGAAGCCACACGCACATATGGAGCGGGAAGTGGTTCGGTAAGAGCGATTGCGGGAACAATGGACATTCATCTCGAAGCAGAGAGGAAGGTCGCGGATTTCAAGAAGGTCGAATCCTCATTGATTTACTCAGCGGGATATACTGCAAATGTTGGCCTCATTCCCACCTTGGTCACCGGCAAAGATGACATCATTATTTCCGATGAACTAAATCATGGTTCAATCATCGACGGCGTGAGACTGACAAAGGCTCAAAGAGGTGTATTCTCGCACAATGACGTTGGTGCACTTGAAGCAGTTCTCAATGACAATAAGGACGCTAAGAGGAAGTTGATTATCGTTGATGGTGTATTTTCGATGGATGGTGACATTAGCCCTCTCGCTGAAATTACAAGTTTGGCTGAGGAACATAATGCGATGGTCTATGTTGACGATTGTCATGGCGAAGGGGTTCTTGGTGAAGGAGGAAGAGGGATTGTCGATCACTTTGGTTTACAAGGACGAGTCGATTTTGAAATCGGCTCATTTTCCAAGGCCTTAGGAGTCCAAGGTGGCATCGTTGCCGGCAAGGAGATTGTACGCACACATGCTCTAAATCATTCTCGCTCATGGTTACTTTCTGGTTCACAACCGCCGGGTGTAGCAGCAGCTCAAAAGGCAGCAATAGAGGTCTTGATGGATGAGCCAGAACACCATGCTCGCCTTTGGGAAAATACCGAATTTTTCCGTGGCGAAATGCAATCACTTGGGTTTGATACTGGCGTTTCAGCAACACCAATCATTCCCGTCATGTGTGGTGAATCTAGTACTGCAAAAGCACTCTCTGCCGCAATGCTAGAACAAGGTGTGATGGCAGGTGCAATCGTATTCCCAATGGTTGCAAGAGATAAAGCGCGAGTTAGAACTCAAATGTCGGCTGGATTGACAAGAGATGACCTCAATGAAGTTCTAAGAATATTTGAGAGCGCAGGCCAAAAAATCGGCCTTATTTGAGATTCATTCTTCAGAATCGAATTCTTCGACGACCTCGAGGATTTGCTCATCATCGCCAGAGAGTGACTCAGAAATCATTTCATCTGTTTTCTCTTCTACATCCATTCCAGGAAATGGGTCTACCTCATCTTCAATCATGCACAGCAACCTCCAACGCGGCGCCCATGAGAGATGAACATAAAGCGGACCAGGTAGCATAATCAAAGTCCAAGGAATCAGTGCTGGAAACGTTAGCAAATCGGTTGCGGACAAAGTGAAAAGCCCCACACCGACAAATGGCATTGGATAGAGAATTTTACGCCATGGAGCAACTGGCATTCGTTTGAAAATAGCTGACATGAATCTACTTACCATACCCAAAACAAGACATGAAAAAATCAGTAAAGATGCATGAAGTATCCATAATGCACCCCATTGTTCACTTGTCATACGATATGGCAGTATTAGCGCTAGAGATACCAGCAATCCGTAAAATGCAGAGATATTTGCCGGATGTGATAGCCATAGTGGAAGGCGTGAGAATCTCTTAGAGAGTCCCCCTCCGGTAATGACTTCAGCATGAGTTGGGTCGAGTTTTGAGACTCGATTCTCCCACGATTCAACGGTGTTCATCACCAGTAGGGCGTTGCATACACTTCTTCAAGGTACGGTGTCAGATACTTCCCTAGAGTTGATTTGTCAATCAGATGAGAAAATTCGCGAAATCGGCCCTTGGATCTCGATTTCCTCGTCATCGAGCCATTCTCTTTCGAGAAGATCGCTACTTTGTGATTCTCTCTCTCTTGCATCTTCAAATTCATCGTGATTCTCATTGATTGTATTATTGAAGGAAATCGCTTGATTGATGATAATAGTCCACATTTGTAATGTCCTCTCACTACGTCGTGTATCCCATCGACTGTAGATGCTGAAATCTTCGTCAATTCGGTGGAGAACCCATCCCCGTGTATCTTTTGCAAGTTTCAGTCGATAAATGCCAGCATCTTTCCATCTTCCATCTACCAGAATCATTACCTCAGATTCTCCTGCAGAACCAGTCTCCATAAATGGATGATTTAGATTTACAGCTAATGGCGTATTCATCAACATTTTTGCCTTCCAAAGTGACGAAGAAGAAAAGGCCATTATTAGCACTCCTAATATTGCTAATTGTCCATTCCAAATTATTGAAGAAACACATAACAGCACTCCGATTACAATAAATGGTAAAGCGCTAGCCATTGTACTCTTGACTTGCTCTTGACCAATAGGAGTCAACTTGAACGAAATCATGCCTTTTGGCGGCTCCATGTCTACGCCACATCTGCCAAGGACATCAAACCGTCGCCACCAACAGTAAAGCACCCCCATCATTCAAGAAGGGTGGAAGGGCCAAGACACCCCGTAGGGGTGCACATGGTCGAGTTGATTCAGGGTCATGTTGTCCAAGAGAGGCGTGGTGGCGCTGGTATCCTCTCTAGCCTTGTAGCAGAAATGGCGAAGTTATCTTCTACCGGATATATCCGTCTAGAACGCACTCCTTCTGAATCAATTCCTAGAGTTGGACAAATTCTAATCAATAATGGTGCATTCGTTGCAGCAATCCACGAAGAGAAGGCTATACTCGAAGGCTTAGATGCCCTGCTTGAGATTGAGACCGACTCTTTGGAACTAGATTGTAGAATGCAAATAGTAGAAGATGTAGACATGGCAAAAATCCTTGATTTACACCCGAATTCATTGATTGAAATCGAATCGCCTGAAGAAGGGCAATCTGGCAAATGGTGGCAGGATATCAAAACACGCCCACGTGGTTGGACAAGGTCCTCTCGTCTTCCAGAAATTAAACCGACTGAAGAAGCTCCAGAATTCATTCAAAGACAGGCTGCTGCAATGATAGTAAGAGCCACAGGCACTAGCCAAATGTTGAGGCCTGGAGCAGTACACCTGCTCGATGATGCGGATGGTAGCCCAATGTTCGGCCTTGCAGCAAACCTTGCAAATTATGGAAGACCTTTGCTGGTGATAAGTAGAATTCGTAGAGAGGAGTTAGTTGTCGCACATTCAATCGATGCCAAATCTTGCCTCACATTATCACAAAATGATGGCGAAGAAGTTCAATTCGTTGATCTCGACGCTATTATGGGAACTATCAGAGGTTTCCTTGAAATCAATATTCGAGCAATTATCATGCTTGAAGGTTTAGAATACCTCGCAGCCACTTGTGGATTAGATGAGATGTTGGCGATGTTGAGAGACCTTTGTGATATCATTCGCATGGAGGACCATTGCCTATTGATGACCGCTGACCTCAGTGCATTCAAATCCACAAACTCAAGCAGTATCTCACGTGTCGCACCTGGTATTGACAGAGAATTAATCGAATCATGGTTAGAACAGAGTGATGTTTTGCTCGACCATCCACTACTTGCTCCTCTAAATGAAGAAGAACTCTTGACGCTCGAGAAACATATCGAAGCAACACTTCCGCCTCAGCTCGATCAGGCTGAAATCGAAGCACCAGAAGTGATGACGATTTCGATTCCTCAAGCAGAAATTGTTGTCGAGGAAGCCTCGGTCGAGGAAATCATCATCGTGGAAGAGCAATTGCAAGAGGTCGTGGAGAACACTGCACCCCTGCCGCCTCGGCCGCCAAGAAAGGCTCAACGCGTTAGCAGACGCAAGTCATCCACCCCACCTAGTCTGAGTGATGGTGATGTGGCAAAATCATCTATTTCCGCGATGAGTGGTAATGAAATCAGTGCGGAAATGCCTGTATTGGAAGTAAGTTCAGAATCATTTGGCAAAGGTAGGACAGGCGAATTTGATGAAATTCCGGAATTGATTCCTAACACACTTTCTGATCATATTCGCCAACCTGCATTCAGCAGAAGTCCCAGCCTTCCCGAAACTTCTGATGCACCCAAACCCCTCGAGGCGGCTGCAACAAGAAAGGACGGGGCAGCAATTGCAAGTTCTCTCGATGCGCGGGGTGTCAAGATTGAGGCAAATGCCTCAAAACGCTCACAGTCTTCTAGTATACCTCAACGGAAAATCGATATCGATGCTGAACTAAGAGCATGGAGAATGCCACAGGAGGAACCCAAATGACCGTCGAAAGAGCAGATCGACTTCGTCTTGCACTCTCCAATGCTCGTACTTCTCTAAACCGAAAGGGTGGCGGTGGACGTCGGTCGCTTTCAAAGTTGAATACCTTGAGGGGAGTAACTCATATCGAGGATAAGAGAGAGGGCAACTTAATCTCTAGAACCGGAGTTAGAACTCGACCGATATTCGACGGCATTGCAGATTCGATTCTCGGTACAGATGAGTGGAAACCTAGTATTGAATTAGAATCTCTTGAAACTACATCATTGGCAGGTATTGCATCGGAACGACTTAGAGGACTTAGAGAAAGAAATATTCCCGCACCAACAGATGCTGATGAGTTAGGAGATTCTTTTGGCTTGATGGATGATGGAAGCCCAGTATGGTCTAACATCCTTAATGAGCAACGTGGATATGCTTCCAATTCCTACGATGAGATGCATGTTCAAGCTCCTTTTACTCCAGAATGGCCCCCTTGTCTTCGAATTTCAAGCCACAATACTTGGCAAGACTGGCATGTTGTTACAGAGAATGCACGTGCCTCAATCGCCTGTGAAAGGATAATCGAAGCCCCAGGGACTAATTTGAATCCCCTTCTGATTACTTCTGAAACTGGAGGAGGAGGTTCTCACTTGCTCAATGCTACAGCACAAGGAATGCTGAGAAGGGAGGATGGCAATGTGCATCTGATTCAAATGTCTACATTGATTGGTAGAAAATCTCTCCCTCGTGGTTGGCAAGATGCGGTGGGACATGCAAAATTAGTCGCAATCGATGATATTCATCTCGCAACAGGTCAATTGGCCAGTGAATTAGGCCTAATGATTGACTTAGCACTGAATATGGGCGTTCAAATTGTTGCCACAGCTAGGAATACGCCTTCTGAATGGGAAGCAAATGGTATGTCTCAACTAATGAGTGCAGCCACTATCATCGCCATGACTCCTCCCAGCAATGCAAGCCTCGTCACACATCTCCGCAGAGCTAGTTCTGGAAGAGCACTATTGCTCGATGATTCAATGTTAGCACGAATAGTGACACATGGCGATGGTAGTTGGAGAAGCGTGGATGCCCTCTTTGAAAAAGTCGCATTGGTTATCGCTACTGGAGAAGAGGTTCTAGATGCCGAGGATATTTCTGCCATTATTGAGGGTCGGAATCTAAAACCAATTGATGCAGACCGAAGAATCGACCGTGAAAATATCGAGGAACTCGCAAGTAAGGTAGTCGGTGATGCACTGGACCACGTCTACACCACAAGTGACCTTTCAGGAGTTGACCTCTATTCGCCATTACCTGAGGAAGAGGATGATTGGGAACCACCGAACATCGCCCTAGGAAGAATGGATCAACTTCATGAAAGACTTACCAGTGATGCATTAACTCCGCATGTTGACACTACTTTGACAGTTGATGAAGCAGATGAATTCCTTGTCGATAGATCTGCGTCTCTCTCAGGATACGATAGCGTAAGAGTTAGAGAAACCACCGCAGGAATTGACAATTTATCTGAAGAAATGTTCGCAGATATGTCACGCAGGCATGAAAAAGAAACTTTGCGCCTTGCTAAACTCGAAGAGGTAATGGTCGAACTTGCACAAAGAAGTCAAAGTGCCGATGTAGAGGAATTGATTGACATTGCTGACCAGCTTCGAAATGTCGAAGCAGAACTCGGAGGCCTCGATGAATTCATTCCCGAAGGAGAATGGAATATTGATGCGAGCGAAGTTGGACTCAATGAACTTCTTGAACATGACTCTGAATATTCCGCAGTTAGACCGGTCAAAGTTCTTGCTCCGATTGAGGAATCTGAATGAGTGCGCCTTGGTGGATGACTGGCATCCCCTTTACTTGCCAGCCCGATTGTGGCAAGTGTTGTGATGAGCCTGGAGGAATAGTGTACCTCCGTCCAGAAGATGCGGTCATAATGTCGAAACACCATGACCTAGATGTCGAAGAATGGTTGACGCGAGATTGTCGTCAAACAATTGATGGGCGTTGGGTTCTAAACTCAGATCCTGTTACTGATATTTGCATCTATCTCGATGAAGATAAACGATGTTCAACATATGAAGCGAGGCCCGTTCAGTGCCGTGCATATCCATTTTGGGCTGAAAATTTGCGCTCTAGTAGGTCATGGGAGAAAACTGTGGAAGAATGCCCAGGTCTATCTGCGGAAGAGGCATTTATCATCGATGGGAATACAATTCGTACAAAAATTATCGAAGACAGAGATGCTACCAGAGGCTTTCGAAGTTGGCCACTCGGTAAAAGGTAAGGAAATAGTCTTCACACAAGGATGCAGTGTGTCGCACTAAGTGTTGAAAAACACACCTGTTCCCATTCGGTCTTCTCAATCCTGCGTCGCCCTTATACCGAGGCGGCATCTCCATCTGCCCGAGGGGTGAATTGAGAATGTCTGACGAGCCTGAATCCTTACTTGAATTGACAACTGCCCACCTCAATTCTGGACTGCGTGGTGTACCTGTTGGAACCTGCCGCACATCTTTCGTAACTCCAGATGAGGGAGTTCACTATTGCGGATACCCAATTAGAGAGTTAGCAATGCTCGCTCCTGAGGATGTCATCTACCTTCTGTACAATAAGGAACTACCCACTCTTGAACAATCGG
>Ga0315334_10003051_pt1 | contig 10489 bp, 10 predicted proteins | sample M150034915metaG_FD_205555 | JGI IMG/M metagenome (GOLD analysis project Ga0315334, IMG submission 205555) | Ammonia-oxidizing marine archaeal communities from Monterey Bay, California, United States - M1 500m 34915 | ecosystem: Environmental > Aquatic > Marine > Intertidal zone | place: USA... | reverse complement strand
TGCACCTATAACATTGTATGAAAAAATTATAGATAGATTAAGCATAATTAATAACGAGACAATATATAACGGATAAGATGATAAATTGACTAATCCTAAGTAATAAACAACACCCAAAACTAATGAAGCTAGCAATACTTGTATTTGTTGTTGTTTTGTTGTTAACGCCACTAACACTAGAATAAGTGGTGTTAACAATATTTGTGCCATCGTATTGCCCACCCACCAATACTCAAATACGGTTAAATAATTTTCACTACTGAGGTGGTTAAAGTTGCCGAGCGCTAAAACACCCATTGCTGCGCTAAATGGTTGCAAAACTAATGCTATAACACCAATTAATTTTATGTAGTTTTTTAGGGCGGTATCAGTGATATCAAATTTTATTTTATTAAAAACCCAATAAGCGATCAACATCTCAACAGAGTTACTGATTGATATTAAGATTACCGATTCTAAAGATAAATGTGATGAAAATGCTAACGCAAACTGGCCGATAAACACGCCAGGAATGACCCTGGCACCATACAGCAGTACAAACGCAAGTGCAACACCCTCCGGTAAGAAAATAGAGCTGGTTACCACTCCGAACGAAACGGCATACAAAAATGACAACTTACCCAATACAAAATACAGTATCGCCAGTATGGCTGGTTGCTGGATATGCTTAATATTGCTGATCATTGGTCTAGGTAAGCTGTAAGCGATGGACACTCTATGAATAGTTATCCAAATTATGCCATTGTTTGCTAAATAATTATTACAAAGTTATATTCTTTTTGAGTAATAGAGTTAAAAATTACAAATAAAAATCGGTAAATTATTTGAAGCCCTTATGGTGCGCCCGAGGTGATTCGAACACCCGACATTTGGCTTCGGAGGCCAACACTCTATCCAGCTGAGCTACGGACGCATAACAACTGCCCACAATTGATAGGAAAATTGTTTATTATTGTGAATATGGAATATTAAGTTACTAATTGCTATGAAGCAACGAACCACTTAATGAGAAAGTTAGTGGTCTTTATGCCTAACTTTAAGGTTTAGAACAAAAAACCTCTTGCATATTAGCAACAAGCTTCAAAATTTCTCTGTCCTTAACTTTACACAAAATCTTGTTGCCGTCACGCCGTGATTCAACAATATCTTTCGTTCTGAGTATGTCAATGTGTTGCGAGATGTTTGACTGAGAAGAGCCAACCTGCTGAACAATTTCAAGAACAGGTAATTCTTCGTCTTGTAGGGCACAAAGAATTTTCAAACGTAGTGGATGAGCCATAGCCTTCAAGGCGTTGGTGGCCCGAACTATGTCTTCTTCTTTTTCAGATAAATTTATTACGCTCATAATGCATTCCCCTAATTATTAATGTGAATTATATTCTACTTAACATACCATATAGTCCGTATCTTCTTAATTTTACGGATACCATTTTTTGGTAATAATTAATTAAACTGTCTTGGTTAAGAACGATATCAAATATCTGCCATTTTTCATCACTATTCTGATGGAACAATAGGTCCATAAAAATCCCGTATCTTGAGTAACCTTCAACCTTAAGCTGTACCGCAATCTTGCCGCCCATGATCGGCCTTGCAGAAATAAATCTAACTGAAGTAGAGTTAGCCTGAGCGAGCCTTGAGAGTAGAGTAGTTATGATGTTTGTCCTAAGCTTTTTAGATACAAAGGCCACCAAATCTTCGTCTGAGCTTGCGTTGGCCACTAACAACACCTCGTGCGCAATGTAATGAAAATCAAACATAGGGGCAACCTCTTCATCAATAAGGGCACTCATCATTCTTGGTGAATAAATGTTTGCGTTAGTTAACTGGTTTAACTTTATGATGGCTGACTGGATCGCCTCTACAGGGCCATCATTTTGTTGTGTATTTGTTTCATGTTCTGGTGCTGGGTTGGATTGATGTGGTTCTGATATAGCCTGCTGTGATGCTGGGTTACTGTATGGAGATGAGTCGGCATGGGCAACTGTTTGGTGTGCTGCTAATACTAAAATACCCAACAAAAAACTATTTAATCTTATCATTCTTTCTCCATTATATTAATTACAAAAACAAGTAAAATCTAGATATTCACGATGCGTATAACCTAACGATGTATCGATATTATAGATTAATTTTATTATTAAATAATTATATTATGACATTCTACAACATTTCTAAACGTATTACATGGTTTTTATACTGTTTTTTTGTTGTCGCTATTAATCCTGCCTATGCCCAGACCGACTCAGAAGATCAAAAATTAAAGGAATTTTTCTCTATATACAGTTATATCCAGCAACTATACGTTGACGATGTTGAGAGCGAAGACCTTTTTAGTGACGCCATAAGGGGTATGGTCAATGGCCTAGATCCTCACTCCAACTACCTTGAACCTAAAGAGCAAAAGGACTTAATCGAGAGTGCAACTGGAAAGTTTGGTGGTTTAGGAATAGTTATAACCAAAAAGGGGGACGCTATCCAGGTCATCTCGCCAATTGATGACACTCCTGCTTACAGGGCCGGACTTCAGGCAGGCGATTTGATTGTTAAGATTGGTGACAAGCTTGTTAGCGAGATGACACTAGAGGACGGTGTCAGCCTTATGCGTGGTTTACCTGACACCTCAATCAAGCTTACAATTGTGCGTGAAAATACAGAGCCATTTGTTGTCAATATAACTCGAGAAATTATTACCATCGTGACAGTTAAGGGTTATTTACTAGATAAGGATATTGGGTACATAAGAATCTCTAGCTTCCAAGAGCCCACCGCAAGTCTGGTAGAGTCCACCCTGAACACTATAAACATACAAAATAATAGCCACATCAAGTCCCTAATACTAGACCTAAGAAATAACCCGGGCGGGATATTAAATGGTGCGGTTGATGTTTCAAATCTATTTATTGATAGGGATGGATTGGTCGTATATACCGAGGGACGTATACCCAACTCCAACATCGAATTTGAAACCGAGTCTGGCGACATTATGCTAAATTACCCAATAGTGGTTCTTATAAATGAAGGCTCAGCCTCGGCCTCTGAGATTGTTGCTGGGGCGCTGCAGGATCACTCTCGTGCGATAATTATGGGCAACACATCATTCGGTAAGGGTTCGGTTCAGACTGTTATTGAGTTAAAGGACGGTTACGGATTAAAGCTTACCACGGCACGATACTACACCCCTTTGGGTCGATCCATACAAGCAAAGGGTATTGAGCCTGACATCTTTCTAAAAAACATAAACCTTGAGAATGAAGAGGAGAGCGCTATCTCTGAAACCAAGGAGAGTGACCTTAGTGATCATCTCAAGGTCGAGAACCCATCAATACTAAGCTCCGAAGAGATACTTGAATCCCAAGAAAAGAAAAAGGACGAAGATGACAAGCTTGCAATCGAAAAATTAAAGAATGATTATTTTGTGCATGAGGCCTCTAACCTGTTAAAAGCACTGATAATTTTGGACAAATAATGGCAACCGTTCTGTCTATTGCAAATCAAAAAGGTGGCGTCGGTAAAACCACAACTGCAGTCAACCTGAGCGCATCACTAAGGGCAATCAAAAAGCGCGTACTGTTGATTGATATAGACCCTCAAGGTAACGCTACCATGGGTTGTGGTATCGACAAATATGACCTCACTAACTCCGTATGTGAGCTTCTATTAGGGGAGTGCAGTATTGATGAATGTGTTTCCTATTCAGAGCAAGTAGGTATTGACGTGTTACCATCGAACACTGACCTGGTGGCTGCAGAGGTTGAGCTTCTTCGTATGCCTGAATCAGAATATAAATTAACCAATTCAGTGGCACCTATTATCGATAACTATGACTACATAATTATTGACTGCCCGCCCTCTCTTAATATGCTAACAATTAACGCATTTACAGCCTCAAATGGCGTTATTATCCCGATGCAATGTGAATACTATGCACTAGAAGGTCTTAGCGCTCTTATGCAAACGATTGATAAAATTAAAGAGACAACAAACCCAAAGCTCGAAATCACTGGCCTGGTTAGAACCATGTACGATAGCCGAAACAATCTGTCGAATGAAGTGTCAATTCAGTTGTTGCAATATTTTTCTCACAAAGTTTTTAAAACCATTATTCCTAGGAATGTAAAATTAGCTGAGGCTCCTAGTTTCGGACAGGCCGCAATTAATTATGCTAGAACTTCGAAGGGCTCGGTTTCATATATCTCATTAGCTAGCGAAGTGCTAAGAAAAACACAACAAATATAGAGTAGATTCAGTATGGCAAAAACATCAAAACTCGGTAGAGGTCTTGACATATTACTAGGACAGACCCCATCCTCTAATAGTAAATCTGATTCTAATAACGGGTTAACTATGATGAATATCAACTCCCTCCAGAGGGGTAAGTTTCAACCCAGAGACGATATCGATACTGAGACATTAAATGAGCTAGCACAATCGATAACCTCTCAGGGTGTAATCCAGCCCCTTGTCGTTAGAAAGGTGGCATATGACAGATTTGAAATCATAGCCGGGGAGAGGCGTTGGAGAGCAGCACAGATTGCTGAACTTGAACAGGTTCCAGTTATCATACGTGACATAGATGACCGGGTAGCGCTTGCTATCAGTTTGATTGAAAACATTCAGCGTGAATCCCTTACCTCCCTAGAGGAGGCAAATGCTCTATCTAAACTCATAAAAGACTTCGAAATGACTCACGAAGAGGTGTCCCATGTGGTTGGGCGTTCAAGGTCAAGTGTAAGCAATCTTATTAGATTATTACAGCTAAGTGATCCAGTTAAGTTGTTACTTGGCAAGGGGAAAATAGAGATGGGGCATGCAAGAGCCCTGCTTCCATTGAAAGACGATATGCAGCTAAATATAGCGAACAAGGTAATTGATAAATCCCTTTCTGTGCGTCAGACTGAAGATTTAGTTAAGAGAGCTCTAAATTTTAAAATTAAAAAATTAGTTCCAGTTGAGCCTCACATAAAAAAAATAATAACGTCGCTTTCTCAAAAGTTGGACTCTAAGACAGAGATCAAATCAAAAAACAACAAGGGCAAGATAATTATTCATTTCAACACCTCTGAAGAGCTAGACAATATCTTAAATCATATAGTCTAGTACAAACTTAACCAGCTCTGCTAGTCAATGCCGCCCACCCTATCGAGTTTAAGCGATTTGTCCCAGTGCATCCAAACAGCCACAGCGTTGCCAATGATATATTCATTAGGAACAAATCCCCAAAAACGGCTATCACTGCTTCGTGAGCGATTATCTCCCATAACGAAATAGTGCCCGTCAGGAACTTTCACGTCCGGTATGCTTCTAGATTCTCTGTTAGGGTCTAACAAAATGTCATGAGGGTTTGATTTGAGTAGTTCTCGTTTATGATTGAAACCTGTCATCTTTATTCCAGACTCAAATCCAAGATAATTACCAAGCTCCTCATACAATATCTTTTCCTTATTTATAACTAGATGATCATTCGAATAGGATATTGTGTCGCCAGGCAACCCAACAACACGCTTAATAAAGTCTGCTCCTTTATACTCAGGGTTGTTCTCATAATTTGGATAACGGAACACAATAACATCTCCAATATCTGGCTCACCAAAGTCAATTATTTTGGTATTAAATATTGGAACGTGTACCCCATAATTAAACTTATTTACAAGCACAAAGTCACCAGTCAAAAGTGTTGGCATCATGGAGTTTGATGGTATACGAAAAGGCTCAAAAATGAAACTTCTGAAAACGAAAACCAATAACAGTACCGGAAAAAACTCTACTGACCATTGAACTATTTTTGGACGGTGAAGGTATTTTTCATTTTTATTAAACTTTAGGAAGCACAAAAAATATAAGAATTTACTTACGAATGAACGCTTTTTTAGCTCTGGCTTTTCAGCTTCAGAGTCATAAAAGAAAATCCTATCAATCAAAACAATAACAAAAGCTAAGATTAAAAACAACGCCAAATAGGCTACCACATCCATCGCGAAGAATGGTTGCGCTTTTTCAATAGTCATAGTAAAAAAAGGTGTAATATAAAATTAGTATTATATAATAAAACCTTTTTATGTTTTTCATATTGGAGGAATTATCGATGGCTTTAGCTGACTTAGAAAGAGACGAACACGGTTACTTGACAGACCTTAGTAAATGGGACGAGGATATCGCATCTGAGCTTGCACAGGAAGAAGGTATTGTATTATCAGAGGACAGCTTGAAGCTAATTTATTTTTTACGTGATGAATATATCAACAATAATTCTAATCAACCAAATGAACGCAACATGGTCAAAGGCCTAAAAAATGACTGGCCTGAAAAACTAACAACCAAAGCATTGTATACGTTATTTCCGAAGGGCCCTGCGAAGCAGGCAGGTAAGATTGCTGGATTGCCTGAGACTAAACGCAAAGGCGGTTACTAGGATTTATTATTAGACTATAAAAAAAGCACCATTAAGGTGCTTTTTTTTTATAACTCCACTAGTAATCATTCATATATTTCTTCAATGCACATTCCAGCAGAGTTTGCGAGTTCCACAAAGTTAGGGAATGAGGTCCTTACATTTTCTACATCGTCAATCTCAATATTAAATTTGGACCTCAATGAGGCTACCGCAAAGGACATAGAGATTCTATGGTCGTGATGTGATTTTATTACAGAGGATGGTTGCCTGTACTCACCTCCCTTTATCACTATGCCATCTTCTAGTACCTCGCAACTGACTCCAAGACTCATTAGTCCATCTGCCATAACTTGTATGCGATCTGACTCCTTAACCCTTAACTCTTTGGCGCCAGTCAATATCGTTTCACCTTTGGCACAGCTTGCAGCAATAAATAGCACCGGAAACTCGTCTATAGCTAGAGGTATTAGGTCTTCTGGTATGGTTATACCGCTCAACTCTGCAGACTGAATTCTAATATCGGCCAACAGCTCACCGCCTATTTCTCGCTTATTGGAAATATCTATGTTAGCGCCCATTAATTTCAAAATATCAACAACCCCAGTTCTTGTCGGGTTTACATTAACACTCTCTAAAGTAATATCTGCTTTGGGTGCTATGCTAGCAGCTACCATGAAGAACGCTGCTGACGAAATATCACTCGGAACTTGAATCTTTTTTGCCTTTAATTTTCCATGACCTTTCAGGCATATTCTATTATTATTTACTTTGACATCATAACCAAAACCTTTCAGCATGCTTTCAGTATGGTCCCTAGTTGGGGCTGGTTCAGATACACATGTTTCACCATCCGCATATAGGCCTGCAAGTAAGATACAAGACTTAACCTGGGCAGAAGCAATAGGTGAATCGTAACTCAATCCTTTCAACTTTTGGCCGCCCTTAATTTTGAGTGGAGGCTTCCCATCGTTGCTCTCAATTATCGCACCCATTTTTGTTAGTGGGGAAATCACTCTACCCATAGGTCGTGATGATAGTGACTCGTCTCCACTAAGCTCAGAATCAAACTCTTGGGCTGCCAATATCCCAGAAATCAAACGCATAGATGTGCCAGAGTTACCTAAATAGAGCGATTTTTTGGGTTTTTTTAAACCATCTATGCCTACTCCATGAATGATAATGTTTTCATCGTTTCTGTGAATCTCTACACCCATAGACTGAAAAGCATTCATAGTGGAAACTACATCGTCACCCTCCAATAGACCGTACACCTCAGTAATACCAGTTGCCAAAGAACCCATCATCACAGAACGATGAGATATTGATTTGTCTCCCGGTATTTTGATGTTGCCGGACAATACATTAGCCGGCTTAGCAATAAATTTACTCATAAATTTGTTGTACTATTTTGTTCTCAGCCAGCTATCTCTTGCAGACTTTGCATCAATGAACAGCCTCTCTAAGCCTTCAGAGTTCTGTTCGCTAATTAGATTTGATAGCTTGCTGAGTGTTTTTTGGTAGTCATCAATGTGTTTAGCAATTTCCTCAGCATTGTTTAAGCAGATATCACGCCACATAACACTATCTCCAGAGGCTATCCTTGAAAAATCCTTGAAGCCGCCTGCGGCATAGTCTATAGCATCAGGGTTCTTGTGAATCAGATAATCCATCAATCCGAATGCAAGCATATGAGGTAGATGTGAAGTCATGGCTAATAATTCGTCGTGCTGTTTAGCGCTCATAGTCTCTACAATAGCGTTCATTGATTGCCATAACTCTGTGACCTGTTTCAGTGCATCGGTATTATGGTTTTCCTGGGGCGTTAAAATAACTCGTTTATTATTGAAGAGATCTGAATCACTTGAATCAACCCCGCTATTTTCTTTTCCAGCTATTGGGTGTGCCGGGATAAATCTTGGAGGTACTTCACCGAAAACTGACCTAGCACTATTAATTACGCTCTCTTTAGTGCTACCGACATCGGAAATAATTGTGCTCTCAGATATGTGCGGCTTTATAAGTTTAAATATACCTTCTATACTATCTACAGGTGTTGCGATAATAACTAGTTCAGCGCCCCTAACAGCTACACCTACGTCTAGTGTATATTCATCAATAACTCCTAACTCTTTGGCTCTGATTAAGCTATTCTCACGTATACCGTACCCGCAAACAGTCTTAACTTTGTTGGCTTTTTTTAATCCCCTTACGAAAGAACCCCCAATCAGACCGACCCCTATAATGCAAACCTTATCCATTACTCTAAACCCAATACTGATTCTAGTACGTCTAGGAAATCATCATTCTCATTCTTTGTACCAACAGAAACTCGTAGATAATTTTTCATTTCTATAGGTCGAACTATAAAACCTTTCTCTAAAAGTGACTCATAAACTGACTTAGCATTACTCACCTTTAGGGCAATAAAATTAGCAGAAGATGGAACATAAGACAGCCCCATCCTATCAAATCCATGAGACAACTGCAATAAACCATTATTGTTGGCATTAATAGATCTAACCATAAACGCCTCATCGCTAAGAGCAGCTTTGGCTGCACATTGAGCAATATGGCTCACATTGAATGGCTGCCTAACACGATTAATATAGTCAGCAATCTTTTGACTTGATAGCGAATAACCAACCCTCAAGCCAGCTAAACCATATGCCTTAGAGAATGTCCTGGTGATAATAAGATTACTAAACTCGTCAAGCCATTCTATTGCATTATCATCCATATCAAGGTATTCAAAGTATGCCTGGTCGAGCACCACTATGACAGTTTTAGGCACCTTCAGAAGGAAGTCGTGTACATCAGAGTCGCTCAATAAGGTTCCTGTTGGGTTGTTAGGGTTGGCAATAAATATTAGCTTTGTTTTCTTCGTAATTGACGACAGCATAGCACCTAAATCATGCCCAAAATCAGTAACAGGGGTTACAACTGATTTAGCTCCGAGCACCTGGGCAACCAGAGAATAAACAACGAAAGAATATTCTGAATATATAACCTCATCATCGGCACTACAAAGGTACATTCTTGCAATTAGTTCTAACAGCTCATTTGATCCATTACCTAGAGTTATTGCATTCTCATCAACTGACAAATGGTCGGATATAGATTTTTTCAGCTCAAAACCGTTCCCATCAGGGTACCGCCCCAACTCGTCAATAGCTTCAACAATCGCCTCCATTGCTTTTGGTCCAGGACCAATAGGATTTTCATTGCTAGCTAATTTTATAACATCTTCAAGCCCAAGCTCTCGCTGTAATTCACTGATAGGTTTGCCGCCCTCATAAGCTTTCAATGTAAGAATACTTTCGCAAACTTTCATAAAGCTGCTACTGGATACGAGCCCAAAACTTGTAACTTTACTACCCTATCTCTGACTTGATCCAAAGCCTTTACTAAATTGTCTTCTTTGTTATGACCCTCAACATCTAATAAAAACAAGTATTCCCATTTAACACCTGGAATTGGATGTCTTGCTAATTGTAGAACATTAATTCCATGATTTTTGAATGGCTCAAGAACATCTACCAATGCGCCAGACTTATGTTTAGTTACAACCAAGACAGAGGTCTTATCATTTCCAGACTGAGGAACATCCTCCTTCGCAAGAACTAAAAACCTAGTCATATTCCCGGTCTGGTCTTCTATATTTTTTGATACTCTTTCAAGGCCATATAAGCTCATAGCAGCTTCGGAAGCGATAGCAGCAGCATTTTTTTCATCTCTTACAATGCGTGCAGCAAGTGCGTTTGATGCTACAGACTTCAGGCCAACATTCGGGTAATGATTAGACAACCATCTTCGGCATTGTTCGAGTGCCTGTTGGTGAGCATAAATAGTTTTAATTTCCTGAGACTGGTCACGCATCATGAGTTGATGTTTGATTGAAATCTCTACCTCTCCGCATATTTTCAAACCCTGCGAATACAGCATATCAATTGTAGCCCCTATAACTCCATTGGAAGAGTTTTCTATTGGCACAACACCATAGTCTGCATTGCCCTTGTCTACCTGAGAAAATATCTCTTCAATACTTCCACAATCAAGTGTCGAAACCGCATGTCCGAAGTGCTTTAATGCTGCCTC
>Ga0315334_10003048_pt1 | contig 10496 bp, 11 predicted proteins | sample M150034915metaG_FD_205555 | JGI IMG/M metagenome (GOLD analysis project Ga0315334, IMG submission 205555) | Ammonia-oxidizing marine archaeal communities from Monterey Bay, California, United States - M1 500m 34915 | ecosystem: Environmental > Aquatic > Marine > Intertidal zone | place: USA... | reverse complement strand
TCGGCGATCTCGTCGATTGTCGCCTCCCAGTTGACCGCTAGGTAGCCCTGGCTTAGTTGTTCAGTTGCCCATGGACCGACGAGGTGTACTCCCAGGAGTTGTCCTGAACTCCCGTCAGGGCGTCGCTCAGCAATGACTTTGATGATTCCGTCACTTTCGTTGACGATCATTGCCCGGGCGTTGCCAGCAAAGCGATGCTGCGCTACGACGACATCATGGCCAGCTTGTCGCGCCTGTTCTTCAGTCATGCCCGCGAAAGCAACTTCGGGGTGGCAATAGATAGCCCATGGCACTTTGGGATAATCGATCGGGGGTGGGTTTTCCCCGAGTATGTCGCGAACAGCGAGCATCGCTTCAGCAAAGCCAACGTGCGCGAGCTGGGGGGTATCTATTAAGTCCCCAATTGCATAAACGTGGTCTTCTGATGTCCGACACAGGTCGTCGACTACAACGAATCCGCTTTCATCAACTTCTACGGAGGTGCCTTCAAGCCCGAGATGATCCCCAAATGGTCTCCTGCCCACGCATACGATCACCATTTCGACGTCTATGTCAGTCCCGTCCTTGAGATGAACGGTCGTCCCCCCGGTGCGAGGAGAATGGCCACTCACGGCGACACCGGTGATCGATGTGATTCCTCTCTTCTCGAAAGAACGTTTCAGGGTCTTCGCTATATCGCTGTCGGCGCCGGGGATCAGTTGATTCATTGATTCCAAGATGGTTATTTCACTTCCAAGGTCTGCCAGCATCGAGGCGAACTCACACCCGATTGCTCCTCCCCCGACGATGGCTGCACTCCCTGGTAGTGCTTGTAGGTCTAGGACTTCGTTCGACGTCAAAACGATCTCACCGTCGATTTCAAAACCCGGGATGGTTCGCGGTACGGAACCCGCAGCAAGAAGAACCGATTCAGCGGTGAGTGTTTGTTCGGTTCCGTCACTGTGCTGCACCGTGACCGTTCGACCAGTTTCTAGGCGCCCCGTCCCAGAGAAAACCTTCACTTCCTTCTTTTGTAGAAGTTGGTTCACTCCTTTGAACAGACGATCAATAACCGCACGTTTCCGATTTTGGGTTGCAGAAAAGTCGAGGGTTGGCGCAGACGTGATCACCCCAAATTCCCCTGCATGCATAACGGTGCGATGCACAGTTGCCGTTTCGAGAAGCTCCTTGGCTGGTATGCACCCGCGATGCAAACACGTTCCGCCCAAGAGATCTCGCTCAACTAGGCCGACGCTAAGACTCGAAGATGACGCGGCTAATGCCGCTGCATACCCCGCAGGTCCTCCACCTACAACGACTAGATCGAAATGGTTTGAACTCATACTGAGGCCAATCGTATCTGCAGGTGGCGGTGGGCTCGTCTCAGTTTGTCAGTTGACTCCGATAACGACCTACGCCGCGATGAGGACCTGTGCTGCAAACGCTAAGAGGATCATCAGACCCGCCGCTAGGGCCGCGATGATCAAAGCTCGGGTACTCACATCTGCTGAATCTAGCGTTCTTGCAGCTTCTGGCACATAGCCTTTGCGCTGTGAGAGCACTCCTTCACAACGCAGTGCTGTACCTATCGATTTTGGCGGTGGGCGCGTGCTCAAGCGGTAGCGAGTCCGATGTTCTCAGTAGCGGGACCGTGTCAGTGTCAAAGCAGCACTATGTGCTTGCGGATCGTGACTCTGCACCAGTGGAGAAGGTGGAAAACAAGTTGCCGGTCCAGTTAGCAGTCCTTGAGCGTTCGACTCTCGGCGGAGAAATGTTTGACCCGATGTCGTTAGCGGGAAAAGAAGTTCTTTTGTGGTTCTGGGCGCCATGGTGAGGGACTTGCAACCGGGAAGCAGCGGCGGTCGCCGCTCTCACAAGTGAAGTCGACGTTGCCATAGTCGGGATACCCGGCCGAGATGTTCGTCTGGCATATGAGCTATTTGTTGAACGTCACCACCTCAGTCACATACCTCAGATCGAAGATGTCGATGGAAGTCTCTGGAACTATTTCAGAGTTTCTGGTCAGCCTGCATGGATTTTCTTCGATCATGAGGGAGGCGTAAACCGCGGACGAGGCCCGATACCCGACAAATTGTTCAAACCGGGTACATGACAATGCATGATGAACAGCCAGCTAGGTTCTGAAGATGGCTTACCGAGCTATAAGTAGCGAACTTCTCATTTCAGCCGAGGCATCCCTCATCTTCGATATCTTGGCGGACCCTTCTAGGCATGCGGCGATTGACGGGTCGAACACGGTGCGAGGCCACGTAGGAGAGCAAACTCGTTTAGCGCTAGGCAGCACGTTCGCAATGAAAATGCGATACGGAATCCCCTATCGAATTAAGAGCCGAGTGTATGAGTTTGAAGAAGGTCGCTCAATCGCGTGGGGACATTTGGGTGGCCATAGGTGGAGGTACGAGTTGGAGTCGACTGGCGAGCAGACGCTCGTAACGGAAACATTTGATTGGTCGACATCTCGTTTGCCTATTGCGATTCACATACTGGGTTATCCGCGGCGCAACCGGAGGAACATGGAACAGACGTTGCAACAGCTCGCGGGGTTAGTCGAGTCGACGAGCGAGTGAAATTCGCGGTGACGGCGTTGTGTGCGCTGCTGGGAACCGCTGGTTGCGCAAGTGCTGTGGGAGTCTCGCTGGACGATCAGTCGGTGCGCGATTCGTCGGGTCGCATAACGGTGGGTGGTGAGGTCGGCGTACTTCGGTTAATACCTGGAGATTGCTTCGTTCTGGGTACCGATGAAATCGAAACCGTTGATGCCGTTCCGTGTGAGGATGACCACAACGCGGAAGTGTTTGCGATTTTGGAGTTGGCGGACACCGACTGGCCGGGAAACAAAAGCGTCGCACAGGTCGCTGAGACCGGGTGCATTGATCGGTTTCGGATCGCTACCGGGCATGTTTTTGACCCAGTGCACATAGCCATAACTGGGTACGCCCCTAGTGAACAATCATGGCGAGATGACCGAAAGGTGCTTTGTGTCGTTACAGCCCACGACCTGGGTTCGGTCCGCGGACGAGCGACGAAGTGAGTTCAGCAAACTCACTTAGGATCTATCACCCAAACATCTTCTTCGAGGTTTCTTTCGAGTTTGCGTTGCAAATCGCCCAGTGTGCGGTCGTCCCCGTGCCGGACGAGGACAGCTTCGGCGGCGTACCGAAGTATGGCGTCGTCGCGCCGGCCCATCGCCTTCGCAAACTCCGAACTGGTTTTCGGCACCTCAGGGTTGACGGTGATGATTGATCGAGCTCCTGCGAGCAACTCGCTGTAGCGTCTTTGTGTTGCGTCGGGCCAGCGTCGTTCCATGCCTTCGAACGCGAGTGCCACCACGTACGGAACTGCGGCAGCGGCCGCCGCTTCAGCGGCAAGCATTTCAACACCAAGTCCCAGACCTGTTATCACCTGGAGGTCTGGGTGCATTTCTAGCTTGGCGCGTAGCAGTTCTATAAGGCGGCGGCGTACGGACATGGTGATCGAATTTTCTCCGTATCCACCAAGCTCGGGTGGCCTATGGCCGAAAACAGCGACCGAGTGGGCACTGTTGGTCATTTGATGTTCGCTATCCGAGGTGGCCGAGGGACCATCCCCGTCCAGCCCTCTGACGATGGCATCGGTGAAGATGCCCCCTGATTGATGTTTTTGTTCAGCTGCTGCGGTTGTAGCGAGTTGATCCGCGGCGTCATTAAGGCGGTGGCCCGAGTGTCCCTTCACCCAAACGAATTCCACGTCGGCCCGAGCATTAACCAACTCAATAAACGGCTCCCACAAATCGCGGTTCGCAACAGGTTCCTTTTTTGAGTTCTTCCAGCCTCTTCGGAGCCATCCCTTCCACCACTCTTGAACAAAACAGTTGACGACATAAGTCGAGTCACTGTGAACACACAGCGGACCTTCCAGGGTCTGCACGGCCGCGCTAGCCGCGGTGAGCTCCATTCGCTGGTTGGTGGTGTGTGGCTCGAATCCCGATGACCATGGTCCCTGGTCTACGACAAATGCCCACCCGCCGGGGCCTGGGTTACCCAGGCACGCCCCATCAGTGAATACTTCGGTCACCATTGCTGTACTTCCTAGCTCACTGGCGTGTCAAAAACGTGCAGGTTGAGCAAAGCACGTTCTCTGAATGCGAGGATAGATGCATGTTGTTCGACGGTTTCAACGAACAGACGCCTGACGTCGACCCAGAAGAGACTGACGAGTGGGTGCAATCGTTCGCAGCGGTGGTCGAAGAACGGGGGAAAAATCGAGCACGGTTTCTCATTAGGCGCCTAATGACCGCCGCACGCCAGTTACAGGTCGACTTTCCAGCAACAGTTTCATCTCCCTATATCAACACCATCGCACCAGATGATGAACCCTGGTTTCCAGGTGATGAATCCATAGAGAGGCGCCTTAGGGCATTCATTCGCTGGAACGCCGTCGCAATGGTGACTCACGCCAACACGTGGGCAGACGGAATAGGCGGTCATCTGAGCACCTTCGCTAGTTCAGCAGCGCTGTATGACGTCGGTTTTAACCATTTTTGGAAAGGGAAAGAGGATGGGAAGCCCGGGGACCATATTTACATTCAAGGGCATGCAGCTCCCGGTATATACGCGAGGGCGTATCTCGATGGTCGGTTAAACGACGAAGACCTCGACCATTTTCGCAGAGAGATCGGTAGGTCGGGGCTATCGTCGTATCCTCATCCCAGACTCATGCCCGATTTCTGGGAGTATCCGACCGTGTCGATGGGCTTAGGTCCTATTTCTGCGATCTATCAGGCGCGTTTCAATCGTTACCTTCATCACCGACGGATCGATGACACTTCTGAATCCAAAGTTTGGGCGTTCGTCGGTGACGGAGAAACTGACGAACCCGAGACGCTGGGAGCGTTACATCTTGCGGCTCGGGAACGACTCGACAATTTGATATTTGTGGTCAATTGCAATCTTCAACGTCTCGACGGTCCGGTTCGAGGCAACGGAAAAATCATCCAGGAGTTAGAAGCGAATTTTCGGGGTTCAGGTTGGAACGTAATCAAAGTCATCTGGGGAGGGCGGTGGGATGAACTTCTCGCTCGAGATGTCGACGGTGTGCTTGCCAACAAGATGCTCGAAACCGTGGACGGTGAGTATCAGCGTTATTCCGTTGAGAGCGGAGCCTATATCCGGGAGCATTTCTTTGGACCTGATCCGAGATTGCGACAAATGGTTGAAGATCTTTCCAATGAAGATCTCGAGCAGCTACCTCGAGGTGGTCACGATTACAAGAAGCTCTACACGGCTTATCGGGCAGCAGTCGAACACGAGGGTAGCCCCACGGTAATACTCACTAAAACAGTCAAGGGCTGGACTCTGGGTCCGGATCTGGAAGCTAGAAACGCCACCCACCAAATCAAGAAACTTTCTCGGGAGCAGTTGTCAATAATTCGGACCAGATTGCATCTTGAATCTGAGATCCCCGAGGATTTTGACACCGATCACCCTCCTTACTACCGCCCCGCTGAGGGTTCCGACGAACTGGAATACTTACTTGCGCGGCGCCGAGAGTTAGGGGGGCTGTTACCTGCTCGCGACGGTTCGTGGCGACGCAAGTCTCTTCCCCAACCAAGTCGTAAACCGTTTGAAGAAATGGGCGCAGGTTCAGGCGACCAGCACGTTTCGACCACTATGGCGTTTACTCGATTGCTCAGGGCATTGACAAGGGAAGAGGGTTTCGGTGAGCGGGTGGTACCGATCATTCCTGACGAAGGCCGAACCTTTGGAATGGATTCGCTTTTCCGAGAAATCGGTATTTATGCGAGTCAAGGCCAACTGTATGAGCCCGTCGATCACGACCTTCTCCTCTCCTACAGCGAACGTCAAGATGGACAGCTACTCGAGGAGGGAATTACCGAAGCGGGCGCTCTGGCAAGTTTCACCGCGGCCGCGACTTCGTATGCGACGCGCGGTGTTCCGATGGTGCCGTTCTATACGTTCTATTCGATGTTTGGCTTTCAACGAGTCGGGGATGCCATTTGGTCTTTAGCGGACATGAGGGGACGCGGGTTTTTAGTGGGTGCCACAGCGGGGCGTACAACCCTGATGGGAGAAGGTCTCCAACACCAGGACGGCCATTCGCTGTTACTCGCTTCTGCGGTACCGCCGTGCCAGGCTTACGACCCCGCGTTCGCGTATGAATTAGGAATAATTGTTGACGACGGCTTGAGACGAATGTTTGTCGACAACGAGGACATCTTTTATTACCTCGTTGTATACAACGAGAACTATCTCCAGCCGAAAGCTCCATCAGATCTTGATCGTGGCGCTCTACTCGCCGGCTTGTACAGATTTGCGGATGCTCCCTCGGGTCATTCTCATACAGCAACGATTATTTTTTCTGGTCCGTCGCAGGCTGCGGCGAGATCAGCTGCGGATCTATTGGCCGAAAATCATGATGTGGCCGCTGATCTATGGAGCGCGACATCGTTCAAAGCTTTGAGAGATGAGGCGCTGTCCGCCGAACGTCACAATTTGTTGCACCCAGAGGATCCGGTTCGGGTCCCGTTTGTGACGAGGCAGCTTGGTGGGGGGACAGGACCGGTTGTAGCAGTCACTGATTTCATGAGGTCAGTTCCTGACCAAATTTCTCGATGGGTCGGGCGTGACTACGCGTCGCTGGGGACAGACGGGTTCGGTCGAAGCGACACCAGGGAGCGTCTGAGGGAACATTTTGAGGTCACAGCCCAGCACATCGTCGTGTGCGTGTTGACGCGACTCGTTGCCCTGGGCCGGTGTGACCATTTGGTGGTGAGTGATGCAATCAAGCGTTATGGACTTGTCACCGACCTAACTGATCCTTGGTCCACCAGCACCTACTGAGAACAGAGCACCCGTGCCAACTCCTCTTCACTTCACTGGCGACCCCGCCGCCGACGCACTGCTAAATACCGACCCATTAGCCCTTCTGATCGGAATGGTCCTCGATCAACAATTTCCGATCGAGCGAGCCTTTCTGTCCCCTTTTCGGTTACAACAGCGGCTTGGTCGGCCTTTAAGGACCAACGATATAGCGCGCATGCCCTCAGAGACACTGATCGAAATTTTTGGTGACAAGCCGGCTCTGCATCGCTTTCCTAAATCGATGGCGCACCGAACACAACAATTGTGCAGATACGTAGCTGACCACTACGACGGAAATCCGGTAGACATTTGGAGCAATCTTCCCGACGCCGTATGTCTTCGAGAACGACTGTCGCAGCTTCCAGGTTTTGGCGATAAAAAGGTCAAGATTTTCGTCGCGCTCCTCGCGAAACGGTTTGGGGTTGCGCCACAAGGATGGGAGAAAATTAGCGGTCACTACTCAACCCCTGGGTTTCACTCAGTGGCGGATCTCGATTCTCCAGAAGCATTATCTCAGCTACGAGCAGTTAGAGCAGCCGAGAAGGCCAATCCATGAATTCAAACACCCCTTGCAAAGACCGCTGGTATGAGGACTTTTCAATCGGTGAATCGTTCACCCTCGGCAGTGTGCAAATGAATGCGAAAGAGATGATCGATTTTTCAACTCAATTCGACCCACAGCGTTTCCACATAGACGCGGAGGCAGCAGTTGACACGATCTATGGCAGCCTTATTGCGTCGGGTTGGCACACCGGTTCTTTGATGATGAGGTTGCTCACTGATGGCTTTTTGGGTGACGCAAGCCAAGGAGCAGCTGGAATTTCAGAGCTCACTTGGCCTTCACCGGTTCGTCCCGGCGACACGCTTACGCTCAGGGTCGAAGTATTAAGCAAACGAGTGAGCCATTCCCGGCCCGATATTGGTTTCATCGAGCTCAGTAATGAGATGATTAACCAGGACGGCGACGTCGCGATGCGAACCGTACCCACAATGATTCTCGCCAGACGGGAAGTAGCTACTTAGTTGCGGGTTTCAGTCCCTTGACGTTCAAGCCATCCCATCAAGACCGCCATGGCCCGAGGGTCGTGACGGATCCTGTGGTCGGCTCCTGTCACGAGCCGCAGCTCCGGCGAAGGATGCAGCGCCGCTAGCTGTCGAGCGTCGTCGTGTGGAACTTGACGGTCGTTCATCCCATGCAAGATCAGAAAGGGACGAGAGCCAAGTTGTTGCATTGAGTCAATCGCACGGTGTTGTCGAAGTTCTTTAGCCCATTGGTTCAACGAAGCGGGGTAGTCGTCGAGGTCGACAACTCCCACATTGCGGCAATGTTGTAAGAAGCGGCGCGGATCCGTCGCCCAATCGTCAAAGTCGGCGCGCGGGGCCATCACTGCGACACCACGAATTTCTGGATCCCGAGATGCTGCCATGATCGCTAGCGACCCACCTGTCGTCGAGCCCACGAGCCATATTCTTTGGGATCCTTCTTCGCGTAGCCGTTCTATTGATCTAGCAACATCTTCAAGCCAGCCGAGCATTGAAAATTGGCCTGCAGACTGTCCGCATCCGCGAAGGCTGACAGCAAGGACGACCCAACCTTGTTCTTCTGCAACCCGTTCAGCGAATTGTTCATACGACCGACTGGGAACCCCCGGCCGTTGCGCCGAGGGGAACCCGTGGCACAAGACCATCGCTGGAGCATCAGCTGTGTCGCGATCAGGGCGGACAAGAAAAGCCTCGAGCTGGGGCTCTCCTTTGATTGTGGTTTCTGCAATGGTGACCGGCAAGGCTAAGACCGCAGCATTCAGAAGCAGCAAGCCGCAGGCTTGTATCCCCGATTTCGCGCTTCACGGAGCTCGTCCGGGCCGAAGGTGGCATAGGTTCTGGAAGCGCTGATTCCGTCAATGGCATCTCGATGCGTGCACGACTCAAGATCATGGACCCGCTGAATTCTTTTGTCACCCACGAAGCGGTGGCCTTCTAGTTCTTTAGGTGATTCCATAGCAACCATCTTGCCTTACTCTGAGCTTAAGGCCGCGCCGAGGGCTCCAATGACGGTGAGATATTGAAAATGTGCGTCGACCACTGCATCAACGATTGGTCTGGTGATCTCTATGTCTTGTGACCGAGCTTCGCGGTAGACACGTTGGATTGATGTTGGTTCGTCCGCGATTTGGTCGACGGCCTCGGGGTCAGACTTGAACTGCAACTGGTTGAGGTGAATTCGCAGAAGCTGCCTCAAAGTTTCACCGTCGATCTTTGCCGCGACGTCAAACGACAATTCTCCTTCGACGAAGACCGCTGCTTCCTCCAATCGCCAAACAGGCTGACGTGGTTGGAGGCTGAGTCGGCGCGACTCGCGGCCGATCACGCCCGCTGCGACGACGAAACCGATTCCCAGCGAAACGGCAACGACAAGTGCAAGCATGTGGTTTGAAAGGTGCCTTCAGATTGGAAGGGAGGGTCTAGAGCCCGATTCTCTGAGCAAGCAGTTCGCGGTGGTAGGCGGGGTCGCCAAACATCAGTTCAGAACTCTTTGCTCGTTTGAAATAGAGATGTGCGGGATGCTCCCATGTGAAGCCGATTCCACCGTGGATTTGAATGTTTTCGGCCGCGCAATGGAAGTAGGCCTCCGAGCAATAGGCCTTAGCTAGCGACGCCACGGAAGGAAGTTCGTCGTTCATCTCTGAGGCGCACCATGCGGCGTAATAAGCGGCCGATTTGGAGGATTCAACTTCAAGCAACATGTCGGCACATTTGTGCTTTATCGCCTGAAATGAGCCGATGGGTCGACCGAACTGAACTCGATCTTTGGCGTATTGCACTGCCATATCCATGACGAACTGCGCTCCCCCTACCTGTTCATTGGCGAGGGCTACGGCTGCCAGATCGAGGATCTGAGAGACATACGCGAAATCATTGGTGTCACACAAGTGACTTGCTGGAGTTCCGTCAAAGGTAATTCGAGCCTGTTTTCTGGTTTGGTCCATTGTCGAGAGGTTTTCGCGGCTGAGGCCGGTTGCATCCCCGTCGACGGTGTACAAGTGAATTCCGCCGTCAGATCGAGCGGCGACCACAAACAGGTTTGCGGTTCCGCCATCGGTGACGAACATCTTTTCGCCGGTGATTGTCGCTCCGTCGCCGGTACCAGTTGCCTCAACGGTGATGCCTTCGGCATCCCATCTTCCGTTTGCTTCCGCTAGGGCCAAGGTTGCGATGGTGCTGCCATCCGCGATGCCGGGTAGCAGCGCCGCTTTTGCGTCTTCGTTGCCGGAGTGGATGATGGCGTTGCCTGCAAGAACGACAGTGCTGAAGAAGGGCGCACAAAGAAGACTACGTCCCATCTCCTCGAGAGCGATCCCTAGCTCCACGTAGCCGAAGCCTTGGCCGCCGTACTCTTCAGGGATGATCATGCTTTGCAATCCAAGTTGCTCAGCCATTTGGCTCCAGACGGCGGGGTCGTATCCGTCGTCTGTGTCCATCAATTCGCGGACGGCTGTTTCGGCAGATTTGTCTTCCATGAAGGAGCGAATAAAGCTGCGGAGTTCTTCTTGCTCTTCGGTGAAGGCAAAGTTCACGGTGGCTACCTCTTCGTAGTGTCGTGGGAGGCCAACGTTTTAGCCGTTATTGGTCCGACGC
>Ga0315334_10003047_pt1 | contig 10498 bp, 11 predicted proteins | sample M150034915metaG_FD_205555 | JGI IMG/M metagenome (GOLD analysis project Ga0315334, IMG submission 205555) | Ammonia-oxidizing marine archaeal communities from Monterey Bay, California, United States - M1 500m 34915 | ecosystem: Environmental > Aquatic > Marine > Intertidal zone | place: USA... | reverse complement strand
TTTTATCCAAAGACCACTATCATTTACCATTGCTAAATATTTATTGTCATTGGAGAGTTGATTTTTTAAATTTAGATAATGAAATTTTAATTTTGATGCCAAATTATAATAAATTCCTACACTAATAATACCCATTATAATTGATGACAAAAATAAAATTTTGATAATTTTTAAATTACTTAATCCATTTTTTTTTAATAGATCTATTTCTTGCTTTTTAAATAATTCATAAAATAAAAATTGAGTAGTCAATAAAAAAATAAACGGAAATATTTCAAATATAGTTATAGGTAAATTTAATAAAGTAAGAAAATAAGGATACCAAATACTTATATCTAAATTTTTAACAAAAGATATTTCTTCAAGAATGTTTAGAATAAATGTCAGAGATAAAAAAATTAAACTAATATAAAAAAACTTTATTAAAAAATTATTTATTAAGTATTTTTGATAAATTTTAAACATTTTTAATTATCTTAAAAAAAATTAAATAAGATGAAATAAATATAAACCATGGAAATATAAGATAAGTATAAAATAATATTTCAGAAGAAACCGAATATCTCAAAGATGCCTCAGAAATTACAAGAACAATAAATGTAGTAATAAAAACTAAGTTTCGTGTTTTGTTATAATTAATTTTGTTGCTAGAAGTTATAATTAAAAAACAAGTAAGCATTCCAATTATAGGTATATAAATTGGTTTGTATAACCTCTTTAACAATTCTTGCTTTACTTCCAGCAGCGTCTTATCACAATTAAATGATTCAAATTTTTCAATTCTAATATTTTTAAAAAAACAACTCAGCAATCCAAGAGAACTTATCTCCTGTATTTTTGGAACAATAATAGTATTTGTGTCAAAAGTTTTTAAATTAAAATCAATTTGATCAAAATCAAAAATATTTATTTTTGATTTTTCATTATTAATTACTCTTCCATTTAAAAGTTTAAAAATTTTTTGTTTTTTATTATCAATTAAAATTCCATTTTTTGCATAAATCATTTTTGAATTTTCTTTTGTAGAGTCGTCTATAAAAATATCATTATAAGAACCATCTTCATTTTTTTTATCAATAAAAATAGTTAAATCTTTTACAACGTTTATAAATTTACCTTCTTTTATCAATGAAGTGAAAAAATCAATATTAGAATTTTTTAATAATTCTCTACCTTTAAACTGAGCAGTTGGTGAAACATATGAGCCAAGAAAAATTTGAAAAAACATCATAACAATTGACAAAAAAATAATCTTATTCGTCAATTGAATTTTATTTATTCCATTTAACCAAAAAATTTTAAGCTCATGTCTAAATTCATACATTATGAGAGTATAAAAAAGAGATATAAAAAATATAAAGGGCAGTATTCTGTGGATAATTTTAGGAAAATTTAGAATAGTGAAATAAAAATAAATTTTTAATCCGTGACCATCTTCTGCAACCAAGTCAAAATAGTTAACTGCTTGCAAAGTCCAAACAATTAAACCCATTAATATTATTGATGTAACAAAGAAGCTTAATATATCTTGATTTAATTTTTGAAATATTAATTTTTTCATTGAAAATATAAATTTACTTTATATATACCATTCAACACGTATAGGGTGTATTAAAAATTATGACTATTCAAATTAATTATAAAAGCACTGGTCTCAAAAAAAACACGAATAATCTTGTCTTATTTGTTGATGAAAATTTCAATATTAGTGGTTTAAAAAAATATATTTCAAATACTGAGTTTTCTTACATATCTGACTTATTAAAAACTAGTGATTTAAAAAAAAACTTACTTTTTTTTGAAATTAATTCAAAAAAAACAATATTTTTAGTGTCGATTAAAAAAGATTTAAAAATTTCTGACATAGAAAGTTTAGGAGCTAAATTTCATGTTTATATAAATTATGATAAGAAAAATGATTATTTTGTAAACTCTGATACTATAAATAGTAAAATTGAAAATTTTGTAGGATACTTCCTGCATGGATTAAAATTAAAATCTTATAAATTTAATATTTATAAATCAAAAAAAGAAAAAAGAGTTATTTCTATAAATGTCATTGGAAATAAGAACAAAATATCTACTCAAAATCAATTAAGATTTAAAGCATTAGAAGAAGGTACTTTTTTTGCAAGAGATCTTGTATCAGAACCAGGAAACATTTTACATCCAGATGAGTATGCAAAAAGAATAAATTCTCTTAAGAAACATGGTTTAAAAATAAATATCTACGATGATAAAAAATTAAAAAAATTAGGAATGAATGCATTGTTGGGAGTTGGACAAGGAAGCATTAGAGGTTCATACCTTGTAACAATGGAATGGAATGGATTAAAAAATAATACAAAACCTTTAGCTTTTATTGGTAAGGGAGTTTGTTTTGATACTGGTGGTATTTCTTTAAAACCTGCAAAATTTATGGAAGACATGACTTATGATATGGCGGGCTCTGCTACAGTAGTTGGTTTAATGAAAAATTTAGCGATAAGAAAAGCAAAAATTAATGCAGTTGGTGTTGTAGGACTTGTAGAAAATATGCCAGGCGGCAACGCCCAAAGACCTGGAGATATTGTTAAATCTTATAGTGGCAAAACAATAGAAATATTAAATACAGACGCAGAAGGTAGATTAGTTCTAGCTGATGCTCTAACTTTTACTGAAAAAAAATTTAAACCTAAATTTATGGTTGATCTAGCAACTTTAACAGGTGCTATTATAGTTTCTTTGGGTTCAGAGTATGCAGGACTTTTTTCAAATAGCGACAAATTATCAAAACAATTATTGGATGTGAGTGAAACAGTTGAAGAGAAATTGTGGAGAATGCCTCTACATAAAAACTTTGACAAACTTATAGATTCAAAAAATGCAGATATGCAAAATATAAATTATGTAGGAGGAGCTGGCTCAACTACAGCTGCTCAATTTTTACAAAGATTTATATTGAATAAAACACCTTGGGCTCACCTAGATATAGCAGGAATGGCTTTTTCAAAATATGGAGGAGCTTTAAATTCAGGTGGTGCAACAGGTTTTGGAGTAAGATTATTAAATCAACTAATAGAAGATAATTATGAGTAATAAAGAGCAAACACTTTCAATTATTAAGCCAGATGCAGTCGAGCGAAATCTTGATAATGAAATCAAAGAAATGTTTAAAAATAAAGGCTTTCAAATTGTTAAAGAAAAGAAAATTCAGATAGAAAAATCAGAAGCTGAAAAATTTTATAAAGCTCATGAAACAAAGCCATTTTACAACGATTTATGTGCATATTTATCGTCAGGACCAATTGTAGTTATGGTCCTAGAAAAAGAAAATGCGGTTTTAGCAAACCGAGAATTAATGGGAGCAACTAACCCTAAAGATGCTCAAGAAGGAACGATAAGAAAAAAATATGGTATCTCAATTGATAAAAATTCAGTCCATGGTTCTGATAGTACTGAAAATGCAAAAATTGAAATTAATTTCTATTTTAAAGATTAGATAAAACTTTGTTTAAAGCCTTTGGATAAAGAATATGTTCATGTTTAAGAATTTTTTTACTAAGTCTTTTAAATGTATCATTTTTTAAAATTCTAACTTTTTTTTGTAGAATAATCTTTCCCGAGTCTAATTTTGAATTAACATAGTGTACAGTACATCCAGAATACTTCTCTTTATTATCTATTGCTCTTTGGTGTGTGTTTAGTCCTTTATATTTAGGCAATAAAGATGGATGAATATTAATCATTTTACCTTTGAAATTTTTTATAAAATTTTTTGAGAGAATTTTCATAAATCCTGCGAGACATATTAAATCAATCTTATTTTTTTTTAATTCTATAAGAATTTCTTTTTCAGCATTTTTAATATTTGAATAGTTAATAATTTTCTTTTTAATTTTGAATTCTTTTGTGTAATTTAAACCTTTAGCTTTTGGATTATTTGAAATAACTAGAGTAATTTTAAACTTAGAATTCTCTTTAAGTGAATGATTAATTAGATTTTTAAGATTACTGCCAGTTCCTGATATGAATATAGCAATGTTTATTTTTTTAAATCCAATTGATTTTAGCATTTAATCTAACTTTATTTGTACCGCTAACTATTTTTCCAATTACATAAGGTTTAAATTCTTTTGAGAAAAACCTATTAATTTTTTTTAAATTTTTAGGTTTTACTATTAAGCAAAAACCTACACCGCAATTAAATGTTTTTAACATTTCTTTATCTGAAATATTATTTTGTTTTAACCATTTAAAAATTTTTAAAGTTTTAACTCTACCTAAATTAATGTCTGCACATAGTTTATTAGGAATAACACGACTAATATTATCAGCTAATCCACCACCAGTTATATTTGCACAGCTATTTAATAAATTGTGTTCAATTAAATTTAATATTTCATTTACATAAATTTTAGTAGGTTTAATAAGTTCTCTTTTTAAAAAATTATTTTGGTTTATATTTATTTTTTTTATTTCCAAAATGTGTCTAACTAAAGAATATCCATTTGAATGTATTCCACTTGAAGGTATTGCTAAAATTAAATCATTTTTTTTAATTTTTTTTTTATTTAAAATCTTGTTCTGACCAACCACACCTACAGCAAATCCAGCAATATCAAATTTTCCTTTTTCATAGGTTCCTGGCATTTCAGCTGTTTCACCACCAACCAGCTCACAATTTGCTATTTTACATCCTTTATTAATTCCTTTTAAAATTGATTTAAGTTTATTTAAATCAATTTTGTTAATGGAGATGTAGTCTAAAAATATAATAGGTTTTGCACCTTGAACAATTAAATCATTTACGCTCATTGCCACCAAATCAATACCAATCGTGTCATATTTTTTGATTAAGTTTGCAATTTCAATTTTAGTACCCACTCCATCTGTACAGGCAACAATTTTTGGTCTTTTAATATTTTTAGGAATATCTGAAATAGACCCAAATCCACCAATATTATTGAACTTTTTTTTGCCTTGTTTTTTTGATGATAATTTAGATATGAACTTTACAAACTTATCAGCCGCATCAATATTGACGCCACTTTTTTTATAGGTAAAGACAGTTTTATTCATTACTATAACAATTAGTTTAAATGTATTATTTTAAAAACTTATATATATTTTTTTTCTTTATAGCTTTAAATTTATTTTTTTTTTCCACAGTAAATGCATCGGCAAAATCTTTTCAAGTAGACGAAATTGAAATCTCCGAACCATTCAAGGAAATGTTTGATAAAAATTCTGTAATAGACAAGGGATTTAGAAATGCATTTTTTAAATTAATAAATATGTTAGTTAAATCAACTGATTTTAATAAAGTTAAATCCATCAGACTTAACGAAATTAAAAGCATGATTGAGTCATTTACAATTCAGGAGGAAAAATTTATCGACCAAACATATTATTTAAAACTAGGTGTTAATTTTGATAAAAGAAAAATTTATAATTATTTAGAAAAAAAGAATATTTTTCCATCCCAAATCAAAATTGAAAAATTTTTATTTTTACCTTTAATAATTGATGAAAATACTAATGATATTATTGTTTATGCAGATAATCCATTATATAAAAAATGGAATTTAGATAGTAGTAAAAATTATCTAATAAACTTTTTATTACCAACAGAAGATTTAGAAGATTTAAATTTTATTAAAAATAATATTGACAATATTGAAAATTATAATTTTGAAGAAATAATAAAAAAATATTTTTTAAAAAATTCTATTATTTCAATAATTTTTAAAAATAAAAATGATATCAAAGTTTTATCTAAAATTTATATTGAAGATAAAGAAATAATATTAAATAACTCATTTAAAAGTTATGATTTTAATAACAAAAAAGAATTAAAGTATTTTATTGATGAATTAAAAATAATTTATGAAGATTTGTGGAAAAAACAAAATGAAATTAATACATCTATTAAACTTCCATTAATAATTAAAATTGATAATCAAAATTTAAGCATTTCTTTAAAAATTGAAAATATTTTTAAAGATATAGATTTAATAAGTTATTATTCAATTAAAAATTTTGACAAAGATTATATTTATTATGAGATAATTTTTAATGGAACACCTCAAAATTTTATTAAAATTATGAATGATAGAAATTACAATTTTGATACACAAAATAAAATTTGGATTTTAAAATGAGAGATTTAAATCAGTCTATTATTAAATTCAACTATGATCAAAATTTTACAGATGATGATTTTTATGTTTCAAAAAGTAATGAACACATTTTTTCACTGTTAAATAAATGGCCTAAATGGCACAAAAATTTTCTAAATATTGTTGGTGAAAAATTTTCAGGTAAAACCCATCTTTCAAATATATTCATCAGAAAATTTAAAGGAATTAAATTAAACTCAAACTCACTGAAAAATGATGATTTAAAAAAAATTAAAATTCATGAAAATATTATATTAGAGGATCTTGATAAAAATATAGATGAAAAACTATTGTATAGTTTGTTTAATATTGTGGATTTAGAAAATAAATATATTATTGTTACTTCAAATATTCCGATAGTTAATATTGAATTTTCATTAACTGATTTGAAATCAAGAGCTAAGAACTTTATTTTACAAAATATAGAAAAACCTGATGATAATTTAATTTTTGCGTTGATATTAAAAAATTTATCAGATCGTCAAATATCAATAGATAAAAAACTCATAGATTTTATTATCAAAAGAATTCATAGATCGTATAGTAAAATATTTGATTTTATATATAAAGTTGACGAGCTAAGCTTGAAAAAGAAAAAACCTATTGATTTAAAAATTATAAAAGAAGTTTTGGGAGAATAATTGAATAAATATAGAACTCATAATTGTAATGAATTAAGAAAATTATTAGTAGGCCAAACTGTTAGTATTTCAGGTTGGATTAACAAAAAAAGAGATCATGGCAATTTATTATTTATTGATTTGAGAGATAATTATGGAATTACCCAATGCATAATTGATAAAGATTATCCTAGATTTAACGAATTAGAAAAAATGCAACTTGAAACAGTTGTGAAAATTGAAGGTGAGGTTGTTGATCGATCTAGCGAAACTATTAATAAAGATATTGAAACAGGAGAAGTAGAAGTTGCAATTAAAAACTTTGAGGTGCTTGGAACTTGTAAGGAGTTACCTTTACCAGTATTTAGTGATCAAGAATACTCAGAAGAAATCAGATTAAAATATAGGTTTTTAGATTTAAGAAGAAAAAAAATTCATCAAAATATTATTTTAAGATCAAAAGTAATTTCTTTTATTAGGTCAGAAATGATCAAATTAGGATTTTTGGAATTTCAAACTCCAATTTTAACATCTTCTAGTCCTGAAGGTGCTAGAGATTTTTTGGTACCTAGTAGATTAAATCCAGGGAAATTTTATGCCTTACCTCAAGCACCTCAACAGTTCAAACAATTAATTATGGTTTCTGGATTTGATAAATATTTTCAAATTGCACCATGTTTCAGAGATGAAGATGCTAGAGCAGACAGAAGTCCAGGAGAATTTTATCAATTAGATTTGGAAATGTCATTTGTAGAACAAGAAGACGTATTTGATGTAGTTGAAAAATTAATGGTTAAAGTTTTTAAAAATTTTTCTGATAAAAAGATACTTTTCGAAAAATTTCCAAAAATAACTTACTCGGACGCAATGTTAAAATATGGATCTGATAAGCCAGATTTAAGAAACCCACTTATAATTTCAGATCTAACAAAGTTATTTGAAAGAGATGATATTAGTTTTGAAATATTTAAAAAACTTGTAAAAAAAGGCTCAATTGTAAGATCTATAGTCACAAAAAATACTAAAGATAAACCTAGAAGTTTTTTTGATGGAATTGATAAATGGGCAAAAGAACAAGGATTCTCAGGTCTTGCTTATTTTACTTTAGAAAAAAACGACAAAATTTCCGGCAAAGGTCCAGTCGGCAAATTTTTTTCTGAGGAATCATTAATTGAACTTATGAAATTAACAAATGCTGAGGTAGGGGATACCGTTTTCCTGTCTTGTGGTAAGCAGAATGATGTAGAAAAAATTTTATCCCTAGCAAGAACAAAAATTGCAGAAGAGCTAAATCTAATTCAAGATGATTACTTTGCATTTTGCTGGATTGTTGATTACCCAATTTTTGAATTGGATGAATTAACTAAAAAAATTAAATTTAGCCACAACCCTTTTTCTATGCCCCAAGGTGATATTTATAATTTAGATTTATCAAAACCACTTTCTTTGAAAGCATATCAGTATGATATTGTTTGTAATGGAATAGAACTTTCTTCTGGAGCAATTAGAAATCATATACCAGAATTAATGTATAAACTTTTTGATATAGCAGGATATTCAAAGAAAGATGTTGAAGATAAATTTAGTGGTATGATAAATGCTTTAAGTTATGGTGCTCCACCACATGGTGGTATAGCACCAGGAATAGATAGAATAGTAATGCTTTTAGCAAATGAAAAAAATATTAGAGAAGTAACAATGTTTCCAATGAATCAAAATGCTCAAGATTTAATGATGAATGCACCTTCAGAGGTTAACGAAAGTCAATTAAAAGAGTTGAGTTTATCTTTAAAAACAAAAAAATAATTATTTCTTTCCTTTTAAACTTATTTTGACATCAGATAAGTCTACTAGATTTTTTTTATAATTATTTCTTACAAAACCTTTGCTTGTTATATCTTTCACAATTTTTAGTAATTGGTTTTGATCATCTGAAGTTTGATCATCAGTACTTAATTCTGACCCACTAATTGATGGAGTATGAGCTAAATCCTCCCTATTTTGGTAAGAAATAGCCAATTCTCTAAAAATGTAATCCAGAATAGATGTTGCACTTAAAATTCTATCATTTCCATGAACTTTACCTGAAGGTTCAAATTTTGTTCCGACAAAAGCGCTAATATATTCATCTAGAGGAACCCCATATTGAAGACCAAGTGATACAGCTATAGCAAAATTATTCATTAAAGCTTTTACTAGCTCACCTTCTTTACTTGTATCAATAAATATTTCTCCAATTTTACCATCTTCGTACTCACCAGTATGCAAATAAACTTTATGATCACCTATAGTTGCTTTTTGAATATAACCCTTTCTTCTATCTGGCATACTAAATCTCTTACCAGTTTTTTCAGATTTATTAAAAAAATTTGTTATTGGTTTTTCAAGATTACTTTCATTTGTTTCATCTCTTTTAGTTGCTAAATCAATTTTTTTATCAGTAACTTTATTTATTGGGTCTAAACTTTTAGTTTTTCTATTGTCTAATTTTACATCTATAACTTCAAATTTCCCATCATCTCTTTTTTCAAGATTTTTAAGCTCTGTTTCGTTTATATTATCCAGATAATGGTTAACTTTAAATGTACACGTATAATAAGTTTCAACTAAATATTTTGCCATTTTACCTCAATTTATAAATTTTGTTTTGAATAATGAGTCATTTGATTTATATACAAATCTATATTTTAGTCTAATTTAAATTATACAATTTTGAATTGAATAAAATATATTTTTATATGTTGACACTTTTTAAAAAAATTTTTATCTGGTGGAATCAAGATACTTTTGGAACAAGAATAAAAACAATTTTTTTTGGAAAATTAGTAGGAACAGATAGTTACGGAAATAAATATTATGAGAGCAAGATTGGAAAAAGGTGGGTTATTTATTCAAATGAAATTGATGCAACTAAAATACCAGTAGAATGGTATTCATGGATGCACTTTATAAAAAATAGGATAGAAAAGAATCATGAATTAAAAAAATATGAATGGCAAAAACCTCATAAACCTAACTTAACTGGTACTGAAGCAGCATATTATCCTAACAAAAACAACCAGGATGCAATCGATAAAAAATATAAAAGTTGGAAAGCTTAATAAATTTTTAATATTATTAATTATTTTAATAAGCTTATGTCAATTTAATTATGTTAAATCTCAAGAGAATTTAATTGGCAAAAATACCAGTATAAAAATTTTAGACAAAATAAGTTCCAAAAATGAACTTATTAATTTAGTTAATGGTGAAGAGCTGATTTATAAAGATCTTGCAATAAAAAGTATGAAATGTACTAATTCAGAGTTTGATGATAATCCTGAGATAAAAGCTTATATACAGGTTAGAGACTTAACTAAAAAAGATAATGATAAGGTCTATGTTTTTAATAATTGGATGTTTTCATCGAGCCCATCCATAACACCTTTTGATCACCCAGTTTATGATATTTGGCTTACAGGTTGTGATTAAATAATTTTTTCTTTATCTAACCAACTAACGTTAAAATCAGAATTAATAAATTTCTTATGGCTTAATAATTTCTTATGTAAGGGAATTGTAGTTGTAATTCCCTCGATCACAAATTCATCTAAAGAACGCAACATTCTTTGAATAGCCTCAGTTCTATTTCTTCCATGGCATATTAGTTTACAAACCATACTGTCATAATATGGACTTATCTTGTAACCTTGAAATATTGCACCGTCCACTCTAGTT
>Ga0315334_10003046_pt1 | contig 10499 bp, 11 predicted proteins | sample M150034915metaG_FD_205555 | JGI IMG/M metagenome (GOLD analysis project Ga0315334, IMG submission 205555) | Ammonia-oxidizing marine archaeal communities from Monterey Bay, California, United States - M1 500m 34915 | ecosystem: Environmental > Aquatic > Marine > Intertidal zone | place: USA... | reverse complement strand
AAGAAACCGCCGAACGCGATGCTCCGCGGACTGCCCAAGGAAGTTCATCGCAGGCAAATCAAGAATCCGCATCGACAAAAAAAGCACGGCCTGCAAAGAAGAAGTCAGGTGGATTTGGCACGGGACTTGGCGTGGATCTTGGTGAAGAAGAAGCTGAACAAGAAACTGAAGCTGAACCACAACTCGGCTCGAACGAGCCAACGACAGATCTGCTCGCCTCCGCTTCCGCATTTGGCGAGCCCCGCCGCGACGCAAGTACAGAGCGAAGCGAGCCCCGAAAGTCACGAAATCACGATCGCGACGAAGGTTCGTCGCGTGGTCGCTCACGTCGGGGATCGAGGGATCATCAAGAGCGTGACCGCAATGACGGGGACACCGGCACCGAGAGAAGTCAGCATTCCAAGTCTCCGTCAGACTCTGGCGAAGATCGACAGGAACGCGGCGGAGATCGACAGGAACGCGGCGGAGGACGCGGGCGAACCCAGGAAGGCTCCGACTCGGAGCGAGGCGAATCACCACCACCCGGACGGCGTGGACGGCGTGGTACACGACAACGGATGAGTGAGGGAGATCTCGATTCGGCTCCCTCGAAGGAAAGCAGCGACGAGGAATCACGTCCCCGTCGTCGTCGTGGCCGCCGTTCAGAGAATTCAGGGGACGACTCGTCTGCTAACAAACGCGAAGACTCCGAGAATCGCGTTCGCAACGAACGCCCCAAGCAGAATAAAGACGACGACCTTGACTCGGAAGTCACCGTGGAACGCTCGAACGCTGAGACAGAAGAGGAGGGCACTCGTTCAGGGTCCCGACGAAGGGGTCGGCGAGGCCGCGGTCGTGGACGTGAACGTGAACGTGAGGAAACGAAAGAAGCTCCCCCCAAGAGTCAAGAGGATCAAGATCCGCTGCTGCAAAGTTCTGCATTTGATGATGACCACGAAGATGACGTGGAAGTAGAAGAAATCCGCCGGGGTAGACGCGGCTCTCGATCCCGGGGTCGAACTAACGAAGGCGACTCACAGGACTCGGGACGCAGCGAGGCATCTGGACGCAGCGAGGCATCTGGGCGAAATCGCTCTGATCGCGATGCAGACGACGAGGACAGGCCCCGCTCACGGCGTTCTCGCGGTGGACGCGACAACGAGGACGATAATTCGGACGATACTCGTCGCAAACGCGCAAATGTGCCCACGTGGCTCGAAACCGTCGAATTGCTGGTTGATGCCAACATCGAAAACCACAAGAATTCGAAGGGTGGTGGCGGAGGCCGGGGTCGGGGTGGCAGACGGAGATAAATACCGGGTGGTTTTCTACAGACGCCCCGTGCCATAAGATCCTAGGTACGCGGCGGCGGCAGCCATGATATGCATGCCGACCCGTAGAATTCTCTTGTCCGATGGTGGCGACCCTTACGACTGTGAGTCGTGAACCTGGTCAGGCCTTAACTGGAGCAGCCATAAACGGCGTAGCTTTGTGTAAGGGTTGCCGCCACCGGGCAAGAGCTTGCTTCCATCCGTTGAGCTGGAAGTGGATGACCATCACAACCTCGACGAACCCCACTTCGCATGGCTGATCCCCACGATAAGTCCGAAGATGGCAACTATCTGGTTGTCGCCCGTCGATATCGACCGCGAGGATTCGACGAACTGGTTGGCCAAGAGCATGTTTGTCGTGCGCTCAAAAATGCAATCGAAACAAGTCGTGTTGGTCACGCCTATCTATTCGCAGGTGCCAGAGGGGTAGGCAAGACAAGCGCTGCAAGAATTTTTGCCAAAGCGCTGACGAATGAATCCGGTCCTAGTGTCACCCCCGACAACGATAGCGATGTCGCCCTCGCGATCGATGCAGGGCAGGACATCGATGTAATCGAAGTTGACGGAGCCAGTAACCGAGGGATCGATGAGATTCGCAGCTTGCGAGCGAACATTAGTGTCAGGCCCAGTCGGGCCAGATACAAAATTTACATTATCGATGAAGTGCACATGCTCACGCCGCCAGCCTTCAACGCATTGCTGAAAACACTCGAAGAACCGCCTGAGCATGTAAAGTTCATTTTCTGCACGACCGATCCTGAGAAACTGCCGATCACTGTCCTGAGTCGCTGCCAGCGTTTCGATTTCGCGCCTGTCGAAGTACCTAAAATCGTCAACCGACTACGTGAAATCGTAACCGCTGAATCAGCGGAAGCCGATGACGCCGCGCTCGAACTGATCGCACGCCGTGCGGCAGGTTCAATGCGAGACAGTCAATCTCTGCTTGAGCAGGTGTTGAGTTTCAGCCACGGTCAACTTTCAGCCGACCATGTCCATTCCATGCTTGGAACAGCTGACGACGTGCGTCTGCACGCATTGGCATTTGCAATGGCAGATCGCAACACCGCCGAAGCGATGCGTATCTTGGACGAAAGCATCGACGCCGGAATCGATGCAGCGCGTCTTGCGGAGCAACTGCTGTGTTACTTTCGTGACTTGATGGCTGTAACTGTCGGCTGTGCCCCCTCCTTGCTCAGGCATACTTCGGCGGCACTGCAAGGCGAGCTCAAAGAGCTAGGAGAACGCTGGGGGCTGCAAACCGTGCTGGCAGTCGTGGGCCTGATCGACCAGACGCTGGTACGAATCACGCACAGCGTCTACGCGCGAGTTTTACTCGAAGCCACTTTGATTCAGATCTGCAATCTGCCCGATCTTCAAAACATCGCCAATCTCGCCGCCGCCGCCGACAACGCTGGCCAGGTAGCGGGCCAAAAAAAAAAGCCCGCGGTAGCTCCCCTGCGTCGACCAATCGCAACGACTGATTCCACCCTCGCCCCGACAACGAACAGTGGCGTCAGGCCTGCCGCTGATGGCGGTGACAGATCACAAGCGGACAGACCTGGTTTGCAAGCGGCTAAGACCGACAAACCACCCCAACCAGAACGCAAAGCTCCAGCAGCCAGCGCTGGCACATCAACCGATCAAGCGGTGAAAACGGCCACGACCGACGTCAGCACGACAGGCACGGACGCAGCAGTTTCTTCCTCCATATGGAATCAGGCGATAGCGCAGCAAGCTTGGCAAGCAGCGCTTGGTGATCTTGAATCGATGACCGAATCCTTCGCACGCGTGGTCAGCAAGGTGGTCGCAATGGGCCCCCAGCAACTCAGGCTCGAATTTCCGGCCAACGGTGGCTTGGCAATGAAACGATGTGAATTGCCCGAACATCGCAATGCGATCACGAAAGCGATCTCGCACCGTGCGGGACGTGACGTCACCCTCGATTTCCATCTTGCCGTTGCCGAACCAATAAATCCAAAACCGAACGTCAATAAACCATCACGATTACAGCGGATGCAGGAAATCGAAGCCAATGAGTTGGTCAAGTCTTGCATTGAACTGTTCAACGCAGAAATCGTCCGCATCGACAAAGCTCACTAGAATAATACGCTCACCAGTACCTTAAAAGGAAATCAACATGTTCAAAGGATTGGGAAATCTTGGCAACATCGCATCGATGGTTGGGGCGTTTCAACAATTGCCCGAAAAGATGCAGGAACTGAACGAACGGATGAAACTAGAGAGCGTCAGCGCGAGTTCAGGCTGCGGCACGGTAAAGGTATCCATGAATGGTATCGGTCATGTTGATGAAATCAAAATCGCGGGTGACTTGACCGGCCCGGATTTGGAACAGGCCGTTCAGGACGCCACCAATGCTGCGGGCGCAGCGGCCAAGCAACTTTATGCCGAGTCCATCAGCCAGATGATCAGTGACATGGACCTCAACCTGCCCGGCATCGACAACGTCCTGGCCAGCTTAACCGGAGGCAGTTGAACGGATGAGCAACCACGGTGGTGCCGTTTCCGAACTTGTCGAACAACTTGGACGACTGCCGGGGATCGGACGTAAGAGTGCAGAACGACTGGCGTTTCATCTGCTGCGGGTTAGTGAACAAGAAGCGCTTGCCTTGGCTGAATCAATCCGCCGAGTTCGACAGGATGTTCGGTATTGCGAACACTGCTTCAACCTTTCCGAGAGCGAAGCATGTGCGATCTGTAACGATGGGAATCGCGACAGCACGCAGTTGTGCGTCGTCGAGCAACCGCGCGATCTGATGAGCCTTGAACAGGCAGGGGTATTCAAGGGTGTCTATCACGTGTTGCTGGGCCGGATCGCTCCATTGGACGGCATCGGTCCGGACCAACTGACGATCGATGCACTGGTGGAACGAGTCAGAACGGGAAATTTTGTAGAAATAATCATGGCGACCAACCCCACAGTCGAAGGCGACGGAACTTCTCTGTACGTAAGCAACCTTTTAGGCGATTTCCCCGTTCAAATCACCCGTCTCGCCCGAGGAATTACCGCGGGAAGTGTGTTGGAATATGCCAATCGCGAGATGATTGCGGACGCTTTATCAGGAAGACAAAAACTATAATTGGAACGGGACTTGCGTTGCTGCCGGGGCGGGGGGCTATGATGAAGGAAAATGCCACCGTGGCATGAATGGATTTCCCAGTCGTGAGAACCTGTCATGCGGATGTCGATGGGCCTTCAGGCCCGACAGTTGCAAACCCAAAAGCTGGCCCCGCGGATGATCCAGTCGATGGAGATTCTGCAACTGCATGCGCTCGCATTGCAAGAACGCATTGAACAGGAGATGAACGACAATCCGCTACTGGAACAACAGGAAGTTGATCCCCTGGATCCCGAAGAAGCGAACACCGAGGCCCCCACAAAAGACACCCGCAGCGAAGACGAAAAAGAACTGGTCGTCGACAATGATCACAATAACAAGGAGGATTTCGAGCGGTTGCAAAACATGGTTTCGGAATTGCCCAACACGTTCGACGAATCGTTTCGGCGTTCGGCAAACCGAATGCAGGAGGATGCAGATCGCCGTCACGACTTGATGGCTAATGCGGTCTCCCGCCCCGAGTCGCTCAATGATTTCCTGCTTCACCAACTGTCTGAAATGGACATTGATGATCGAATTGAACAGATTGCCGAACGGATCATCAGCACACTGGATGCACGTGACGGAGGATACCTGCGAACACCACTGGTCGACCTGCTACCCGCAGGTCACACCCCCGAAGATCTGGAACTAGCAGAACAGGCTCTGGCTGTATTGCAATCGCTCGAACCAGCGGGAATCGCAGCCCGAAGCCTGAGTGAATGTCTGCTCAGACAGATCAAAGCCTCATTTTCGCACCACGACGAAATGCGAACGCTAATCGAGTCACATCTGGAAGATATTGCCGAGAATCGCCTGCCTCAGATCGCCAAGAAAACTGGGTACAGCATTGACCTGATTCAAACCGTTCGGGACGAACTGCATGTTCTGAATCCCAAACCGGGCGCGATGTTCATGGAAACCTACGTACCTAACGTGACACCAGACATCATTCTCGAGCAGGATGATTCCGGAGAGTACTGCGTAAAGCTGGATGACGATCGTGTGCCAACACTTTTCATCAGCGAGTACTATCGCAACCGACTGCAGGATCCATCAAGCACTCCTGCGGAGCGAGATTTCATCAAAGGCAAGATCAACAGCGCCCAGTGGCTGATCGATTCCATCGAACAACGCCGCAGCACACTGACGAAAGTCGCCCAAGCTATCGTGGAACACCAGAAACGCTTCCTCGATGAAGGCCCGGAGGCCATCGAACCCTTGAAAATGCAACAAATCGCTGACAAGGTCGGTGTTCATGTGACGACGGTTAGCCGCGCCGTCGATGACAAATGGATTCAAACTCCGCGAGGTATCCTGCCTTTGAAAAGGTTCTTCGTCGGTGGAACACAGACCGAAGATGGGGAAGACGTTGCTTGGGACACAATCCGCCTGAAACTGCAGGAACTGATCGACAAGGAAGACAAGAGTGATCCCTACAGTGACGAAAAACTGGTTGAAGAATTAAAGAAAGCTGGTATGGCTGTCGCGCGACGCACGGTGACCAAGTACCGCAAACGCATGGGCATTCCCAGCAGTCGCCAGCGTCGCGACTGGTCGCTGGTCAAGAAGTAACATTCAGGAAATGAACTTCATCCCCAAAGACAAAGCCAGCCCACTGATCATCTGTGGACTGGCTTTTTAGGATTCCGGCGAACGCCGATTTGTCAGACCGCCTGCATCACGTCCATTTCCTTTGCCAGCCTTTTTCGGGCAACATGCAGTCGACGCTTGATCGTTCCGACGGGTGCTTCAAATTGATCGCTCATCTCGACAAGCGATTTACTCTGAAGGTAAAACGCCTTCAGCGTCTCTTGATCAAGCAAACCCAATCGGTCGATGCTGGCTCGAACAGCGGTGGCCCGTTCACGGCACTCGGCAATTTCCTCGGGTGACCCCACGGCAACGCACGTCGCCTCAAACGTTTCCGGGTCGCAAGCGAGTGCAACCCGATTACGGGTCATACGGTTGATTGCCATCCGATGGACGATTCTGCGCAACCATCCCCCAAATGCCTCTGGCACGCGGAGTTGATCGATCTTTTGCATCGCCTGAACGAACACATCCTGCGCCAATTCTTCGGCTTCATCAGCGTTGTGGACTCTTCGCATTGCCAACGCCACCATGGCGGGTCGGTATCGCTCGAACAATTCGCCAAAGGCTTCCCGGTCGCCAGCCTGTGCGGCTCGAACGAGTTCCGCCACGGTACAGGGTTGCATGGTAAGAGTGATGGTTTCTGTAAAATTCATCTTTCGGTTCCTCCGCTTTTGGCTCATTGGAAACGCACTTAAAAAGCAACGTGCCGAGCCAGTAATCCGCTCTCTCAAAGAGCATTCAATGGGGTTGTTGCACGTGGTTGAACACGTGATCTTTCTGTCTTTGGAAATTTGCCAGCAACCGAATCAAAGTCATTCCGACCCAAACGGTGAATGCTGACAAACGAACTGGCAACGCCTGCGGTTCAAGACATCAATATCCGATGTCGGAGAACAGTACGGCCGTCGATCTGGGGATCGTGGTTGTCACGAAGGCACGCTGAATGAAGTGCGGATGCCAATTGACATCACTACCTGGACCCAGCCTTGGTAATCCCTGCGCGGGCAACGACAACGATCATGAAAACACAGCAACGCCGAATCAGGCGTTGAATGTTCCCGTCGGACAACTTGCGACTACCCCAATGGGCTGAAGCTGCAATCTGTCCTGTTGACTGCCCGCAAACACGGCATGACACCTGTGCAAGTCGCCCTCAGGCGACATACACATGAGGCCGGTATAGTCGGGCTTCCCTAGAGACTTCCGCTGTAGCCATAGATGAAGGCCCATGACGATTGCGAACGACACGACGACCTTGATCTCACGGACGGTGGCGACAACCACGGGGCGTGTGACGGCGGTAATGAATTGCTCGAAACGCATTTGAACCTCCAAAGGCACCTCAAACGGTGCGAGAGCGGAGTACAGAAAAAACCAATGAACCTGATGCCGAATCGAAAGATTCGAACACATCCTTCAAACTCAAGGTTATACCAAAGAGTTCTCGAAAACCAGTCAAACCATCGTCGATGGCAAAAACGGTTCCATAACGATCAAATAGACGCAGCTGTCGATCTAAGGTTCGCACAAAAAACCAAAAAACTTCCTGGGCAGGGAATTTCGATGGTTCCATCCGTTGATTCGAAGGACTTCAAGCAGCTTACCACAGCGGGGCTGAATGCTATCGCTGATTTGGTCTGGCCCCCTTCGTGCCCGCTTTGCAATCAATCCTCACCAAGTGTCGATGGCTTCGCAGCCGAATTTTGCCAAGACTGTGAATCGGCCCTGTCGGTCAGCGAAGAGGCAACCCGCGTGGCCTGTCGTCGCTGCGGCGTTCCAAGCTCCCAAACGCAATTGTGCAAAGCCAAAATTCGCTCAGTCGAGGGTTCAAGGGCCCATGAATCAAAATTCGCCCTTCGAGCCACAAAAGGTTGCTCAGACGTTCCAAACGTCTTGATCGGATTGCCCGAAAAGTGCGTTCGCTGCCGTAACCAAGCCTTCGAATTCGAGGCTATTCTACCACTCTGGATTTACGAGCACCGAGTCCGCGACGCGGTCGTCGCAGCCAAATATGCCCATCAAACAGCTCTTGGTGACGCCCTTGGACGCCGCCTGGGGAAACACGTCAGGACGAGATTGATGGAAAATGTTCATTTTGACCTCGTGACCTACATTCCATCCCATTTCACCCGCCAGTTCGCCCGTGGCGGCAATGGGAATCAGATCATCGCCCAAGCCGTTGCCAGAATGCTGGCAACCCCCTGCCGCATGCCACTAAGAATCACGCGTCGTATCCGTAAGCAAGCTTGGCTTGGGGACCAAGCAAGGATTGAAAACGTGAGCGGTGCGTTTTCGTTAAAAAAAGGCTATGCTTTGAACAGATCAGAGGCAATTGCTGGCAAATGTATTCTTCTGGTTGACGACGTTCTGACCACCGGAGCGACGGCCAATGAGGTCGCTCGAGTCCTGCTGGCAGCCGGTGCACGGGCAGTTTCTTTGGCGGTAGTTGCCCGAGCCATACGGTCTATTTGAGCAGTTTTGAATACACCAGCGGTGTATTGTTTCCGATAGTTTGAGGGGGGCCGCACAGATCGCCTTCCGCTCACCAGTACTGCTTCAATTCCAATTCACCTCCTGCCCCACGCCAATCGATCATGCATTGAAGACCTATTTGCGACATCATCGCAGGGCCTTAAAAAATGCAACGGCAGGGCCTTGAAAAATGCAACGCGAAGAAAGCGCAGAACGAAAACACATGGAATCGAAAAGTGATTTAGCGAATAGCAACTCACCACGCAGCGGTGGCTCGCGGCGAGCAATTCTGCGTGGTCTGGGCGTTGTTCTCCCACCGCTGCTGACAATTGTCGTCCTGATTTGGGCATGGAATACGATCGAGAACTACATTCTGCGTCCGATTGAATCAGGTGTACGACAGGCAATTGTCTGGAGCATTCCGGACAAGACATTCAGCGAAAGTCCGGAAGGATCGATCATCAATAGTACGGCAAGTCGAATTGGCTTTCTGTATCATGGGACGGAATACGTTCCGGGCCCGACGGGTCGACGTTACATACCGGACTACGTCAAAAAATCGGTTGATGAGCAGGCCGATTATTCACCGGCCCCGGCAAGCGCAAACGCTTACTGGCACCGCTATGTTCAATTGACATACATGCCTCGCTGGCAAGTTGTACCCATTTTCGTTTGTGTCTTCACCATCGTCCTGTACTTCCTTGGACGACTGTTCACGGTTGGAATGGGCCGTTGGTTTGTGCAGGGTTTCGATCACGCCATTCTTAGTATCCCGATCGTCAACAAGGTTTACGGTAGCGTCAAGCAGGTCACGGATTTTGCCTTTAGCGAGCGAGACATTGAATTCAACCGTGTCGTCGCGATCCAGTACCCGCGGGAGGGAATTTGGTCGCTCGGATTTGTCACAGGAGACAGCATGCGGGAAATCGCCGAGGCAACGGGCGAACAAATGCTGAGCGTTTTGATGCCCACCAGCCCGATGCCGATGACTGGGTTTACTGTGACTATCAAGAAAAGCGAAGCGATCGACCTGAACCTGACCATCGATGAGGCGATTCAGTTCGTTGTCAGCTGCGGTGTGGTCGTCCCTAATCAGCAGAGGGTCGACACATTAACGGCAGCAGGCAGTACGACAACGATTGTGCCACCGACAACTATGCCTGCGACCGCTGAGCAAGACCTGAATGAGCAAGACCTGACGGACCCACCGCCTCGGTCATAACCCTGACCGACATCCATTACAGTTGCCTGCATCGGTATTCATGTCAATCGATTCGTCCAACGGTGGTTGAGCAGCACGGTTGCTCGTCTGGCAACGCGGGATCTGAAATAGGCCCACCATGCCCGCGGGTACTGTTGCAACGATCTGACGAACCACCGGAGCGTAGGCCATTGGAACGGTTCCAAGGCAGTTCCAAGCACTATCGGTGCCCCTGATTGCTGCTGACCGTGCTCACCCCCGCCGATTGAGCGGCTGCCAAGGCGAGACAGGGTCTGCTGAGGACAGCAGCGTCATGGTGGCAAATTCACAAACGCCCCTTAAATGCCCTAGTTTTGGGGAGACCAGCCTCAGCAGCCCGGAACAAGCCTACCCGAATGGGCCTGTCAGCGGGTATTCTACCCGCATGTCCTTGGAATTCAGCGAATCGTTTCTCTCGCCCAACATGCTGCTTTGGATGGCCAGCGTGGTGATCGCTGCAATCCTTCTGTTTGGATTGATGAACCGGCGTCGGACCAAACTAAGGGACAGCCTGCGTGAGTACGTCAAAAAGAACAACAGCATCGCGAAGACCAACACCGATCCCCCCGATGATGGCACGCCAGACTGACAACGACGAATCACGCGTGGACGGATATCAGTCCCCTGAAAAAACGGGGCAAGAGAAACCATACATTGCTTGAATTGGAAAAGATGAACAAACGCGTCTATATCAAGACCGTCGGATGCCAAATGAATGTTTTGGACAGCGAGATGGTAATCGCTGACTTGAAACGTCATGGCTAC
>Ga0315334_10003045_pt1 | contig 10503 bp, 9 predicted proteins | sample M150034915metaG_FD_205555 | JGI IMG/M metagenome (GOLD analysis project Ga0315334, IMG submission 205555) | Ammonia-oxidizing marine archaeal communities from Monterey Bay, California, United States - M1 500m 34915 | ecosystem: Environmental > Aquatic > Marine > Intertidal zone | place: USA... | reverse complement strand
ATAGTCCAATATTCCACCGGCATAAATGCTTCTATTTCCTTCTGGCGGTCAACAACCATTCGCAAGGCGACAGACTGAACACGTCCGGCAGAGGTACCTTTCTTTACCTTGCTCCACAACACTGGACTCAACGTGTACCCGACCAGCCTGTCCAATACCCGTCTAGCTTGCTGAGCGTCTACCAAATCCACATCAATATCTCTTGTGTTCGCAAAGGCCTCTTCAATCGCTGGCTTGGTTATCTCATGAAAAACAACTCTTCGAGTTTTATCAATGTCGATATTTGCGGCCTCAATGAGGTGCCAAGAAATAGCTTCGCCTTCCCGATCCGGGTCTGTTGCCAGGTAAACCAACCCGGCACTTGCCGCAGCCTTTTTTAATTCCGAAACTATTTTTCTTTTATCAGTCGATACCGTATAGGTAGGAACAAATCCATTCTCACTGATTTCTACTCCCAGTTTCTTTCTAGGCAAGTCTCTGACATGCCCCATAGAAGCTTTTACGTCATAATTCTTTCCGAGAAATCTACCGACTGTTCGAGCCTTTGCCGGAGATTCCACGATAACAAGGTCTTTAGCCATTATTTATAGTCACCAAACATATGAATTAATAAAACAAAATTTTTAGAGAGCCTTCCAAGGCAGGTCACAATAACACTTTACCAAAATACTCCATCGCTAGTACCGTCTATAGGTTCATCAAGCAACCATTCAAATTACCCAGAACCGACATTCATGGCGGAGAGAGTGGGATTCGAACCCACGGTTCCCCTTGTGAGGGAACACGCGATTTCCAGTCGCGCCTATTCGGCCACTCTAGCATCTCTCCATATTGACTGTTCCGGTCCCCCCCACGGCGGAGAGAGTGGGATTCGAACCCACGATGAGATTACTCCCATACTGGTTTTCGAGACCAGCGCCTTCGTCCGCTCGGCCATCTCTCCCAACCCTGACCAACGAGTATATCAGTCGATTTAAGACAATTGAAATTTTAATCGGTTTCTAAAACATTCTAAAACAGAAAAAGGATTCCGAAACTGACTGCCATCACCTTCCGCATATCCCACTAGTCCGCCAGTCCAGCATTTTTCGCCTATAAAGTCTTATTCTTACAAACCTGAAGAACCCAACGTTACAGTTTAGTGAGTCTAGACATCCTTTGGAGAAAAAATAGAGCCTTTTTTAGATAAAGGCGGTCTCCTATTCAGAGCGGAAGCCACCATTCTCGAACCTACAATGCTTATTGCTGCTGCCCCAAGGATACCAATCGGTAAACCTTTCAAAAAAGTTCTACGCGAAAAAGATTTTTTTCGTTGAGATGCCTGGTCCATATAACCACCTTAAAACAATTTACTGAATTTCCATTCAAATTATAAGTATTCCAATCTAATGGATCAAGAAGAAATCCTAAATCCTAAATTGCAATCGATTCATACTTTATCCTCTTTTCAAGAACAATTTCTTCTTCCACTAAGTCAACATATACATGGTCTCCGTTACCGAAATCGCCTTTTATCAAGGCAGTTGAAAGAGGATTTTCGATATTTTTCCTAATGCTACGCCTAAGGGGTCTGGCACCATATTCTCTGTCAAATCCGTCAGACGCAATCCAAGATTTAGCGGTGTCGGACAACTCTAGATCAATATCATGTTCCACAAGTTTTTTCCTTAGGTTTTCTATCATGATATCCACTATCTGACGTTGATCTTCTTCCGAAATAGGTTGGAATATCAAAATTTCATCGACCCTGTTCAAGAATTCTGGTCTGAATGATTTCTTTAGCGCGTCTTCTATTGAAATTCTTAATTTTTCGCTATCTTTTGAGGTATCCATATCTCTCAAAAAACCTAACGGCTCAGAAGTGCTAATCGACGACCCTAAGTTACTTGTCATGATTATTACTGTGTTTTTAAAATCTACGACTCTACCTTGGCCATCAGTAAGCCTTCCGTCTTCAAGTATTTGCAGCAATATATTGAAAACGTCAGGGTGGGCCTTCTCTATCTCATCAAAAAGAATGACCTTGAAAGGCCTTTTCCTCACGGCTTCTGTCAGTTGACCGCCTTCAGAATAACCCACGTATCCGGGGGGAGAGCCTATCATCCTCGCTACTGAGTGAGGCTCCATATATTCACTCATGTCCACACGCACCATATCTTCCTCATCGTCAAATAAGTACCAGGCAAGCGACCTAGCTAATTCAGTTTTGCCAACTCCTGTTGGTCCTAAAAATATAAAACTACCTATTGGTCTATTTTCATCCTTGATCCCAGCACGTCCTCTTCTTACGGCTTCACATACAGCCTCAACGGCTTCTTGTTGACCGACGAGCCTACTTTGAATGCGAGATTCCATGTTAAGCAGTTTGTCGGCCTCACTTTCTAATAATCTCTCAACAGGTATGCCTGTCCAAGTAGCAACTAGGGAAGCTATATCCTCAGAAGTTACCTGCCGTTCAGAAGTTTCAAAATTGTTTAATTGGTTTTTTTCATCTGCATAATTTTCCCCAATTCGAGCTATTTCCGACTTTATTTCCGCCGCCTTCTCAAACTCCCCCATCTCAGAGGAGGCTACCTCTTCTATCTGTAGCTGTCGAAGTTTGGACTCTTTTTCTCTCAAGGACATTGGGTGGAGTTGTTCATCGATTCGAATTTTACTTGCTGCTTCGTCTATTAAATCGACAGCTTTATCTGGCAGCAATCTTCCAGATATATATCTATGGCTCAACACTGCTGAGGAATTGAGAGCTTCATCTTGTATTTTCAGCCTGTGATGAGCTTCATATTTGGGGCGAAGAGCTTTCAGCATTTCTATACTCGTGTCTATATCCGGCTCTTCAACCATAATTGGCTGGAATCTTCTTTCAAGAGCGGCATCAGACTCAATGTACCTGGTGTATTCTTCCTCGGTCGTAGCGCCTAAACACTGAAGTTCACCTCTGGCGAGAGCAGGTTTCATCATGTTACTGGCATCAAGGCTACCGTCCGTAGCCCCAGCGCCAACCACGGTATGAATTTCGTCGATAAAAAGCATGACTTGACCCTTTGACTGTTTTACTTCATCCATAACAGCTTTTAGTCGCTCTTCAAACTCACCGCGAAATTTCGCCCCAGCAAGCAGGGATCCCATATCTAAGGCGAGAATTCTCTTTGACCGGAGCTCGAACGGCACATCTCCCGTGACTATCCTTTGGGCTAAGCCTTCTGCTAAAGCTGTTTTACCTACACCGGCCCCACCAATCATTACTGGGTTGTTCTTTGTTCTTCGTATCAAAGTCTGCATGACCCTGGATATTTCTGCATCGCGCCCTACAATAGGGTCCAAGCGGCCCCTTTCGGCCAACAAAGTCAAATCCGTAGCAAATTTTTCTAAAGACTTATACCTACTTTCAGCCCTTTGGTCTGTAATTCTATGGGACCCCCGAATACCTTGAAGAGCTTTATAAACCTCCTCAGTTGTTACTTTAAAGCCACTCAGTATTTCAGCTGATGCCCCTGTCTCTTCCTCAGTAAGTGCTATGAGAATGTGTTCTGTCCCAATAAATTCATCATTTAACCTTTGAGATTCCTCATCCGCCCTTTCAAACAATTCAGATAATCTGGGAGTAATAAAAAATTGATTTGTTTGACCAGCCACTCTGTCATCCTCTTCAAGGTTAGTGTGAAGAGTGGAATGCAAAACCTCTAGATTCACACCCAGAATCCTGAAGATTTCGGAAGGGACACCTTTTTCCTGCTCTATCAAAGCCATGAACAAGTGTTCAGAATCCCATTGGTTGTGTCTATACCTGTTCATGATATCCTGAGAAGCAGCTATTACCTCTTGGGCCTGTTCAGTAAATTTGTCTGCACTTAAAACCATGTCATCGTCCCCATTAAAAATACTATTTTCATCACTCGACTTATATAATATCAATAAGGTTGATATGATTCAACTCAAGGTTACCTAATATAGGCACTGATGTCCTTTATTTATCAATGATACTTAGTTATTTTGAGAAATCCATAGCATTACTGCCGATAACATGTAATACAATCAATAGACATGCTAATAGACATTCACACCCATACTTACCCAACCTCCGACGACAGCACCCTCACCCCAGAAGAACTCATAACTCGAGCAAAATTGATTGGCTTGGATGGAGTTTGTTTGACTGATCACGACGGGTTTTGGAACCCTTCAGAAGTGGAAAAACTCGGTAAAGATAATGATTTTCTGGTAATCCCAGGGTGCGAAGTAACCACTGAAGAGGGTCATTTATTGGTCTATGGTTTGACGGAATATATTTTCGGAATGCACAAATCAACTTTCGTAAAAGATCTTGTCGATGAGGCAGGCGGTGCTATAGTGGTCGCCCACCCATACCGAAGGGTGTATCGCGAAACTGCACCTCAGGATGAAATTTCCTATTCTGAAATGATAGGCCGAGGGCTGAGAAACGAGGTGTTTGGAATGGTGGACGGCATAGAAATAAGAAACGGCAGGGGAACAGAAAAAGAAAATGAATTTTCTGGCAATTTGGCTAAGAAACTTAAAATGCCTGGGACCGGAGCAAGCGATGCACACAAGCTATCTGATATAGGCACATATGCCACAGAATTTTATGACAATATCACGGGATTAGATGACCTCATCGTTTCGATAAAATCCGGTAGATATGATGCTAGAAAATTGGATATTCACCCTGGATAACAGGCAATTAACGAAGTTCTGATATCAGTAGGTCAAAGGACTCTTGTTCTGTTAATTTTCCTTCCCTCACACGAATATTAGATTTCAAAAGATTATCGTGCATACTCATGATCCTGGCCTGGGAAATTTTCCTTTCCATCTCCAAAGTCTTCTGCAGGGGATAACCAGACAAATTAATATGCTTGCCAATATCACCTGTCGGGATTTTCCGACTCAATAGATGTTTAGCCAGTATTAGAAACCGAAGTTGCCTTTCTATCATCCTGACAATTCCAGAAGGTGATTCTCCCAACCCTATAAGCATTGATGAAGCATTCAGAGCATCTCTAGTCCGGCCTTCTATTACAGAATCTACAACCCTAAACACATTTTGCTGTCTCACATAAGGCACCATAAGGGTTATATCTTCTCTAGTTATTAAACGGCCACGCGAGTAGGTTTTGATTTTGTTTAATTCAGAATCTATTAAACGCAATTCGCTTCCTACAGAATCCGCTATAAGAGCTACCGCAGTGCGTTCGATGTCGAGACCCAATTTCGAACAACGGGTGTTTATCCAATCTAATAGATCTCGATGTCTAAGCGGTGAAAATTTTTCAACTTGTCCAAGTCTAAGAATAGTAGACAAAAGTTTATTAGAAGGTATTGGTTCTCTCTCAATTAGCAATAAATTGGCCGTTGGAGGCAAATCCTTCAACAGATCTGGAAAATTAAGCCACTCACCTAAATCTTTTTTTGAACCACCCAATCTATTAAGTAATCCCTCCACAATAACTAAGCGCCTATCAGCCATAAAGGGGACTGTCGATAATGATGTTAAGAGTTCCTCTATGGTTACAATATTTCCGTCTAACATGGTGGTGTTGATGTCTGACATTTCCGGCGGGGTTACTGTTAGGCGAAACTCCGATACTCGCTCTGAAAGCCTGTATTCATCTTTCCCTTCCAGAACAATTATCAATCTTTCACCTCAATGATGATCTCAACGAGTGTTATATTCAGAAATATAATAGAATCTAAGATAGACATAAAACAATCACAACTAAGCGAAAAACATGGGCCGATTACCAATAATTTTCTTGAAATTAATGCTTGATAGAAGAATCCCTATCAAATACAAGCTTTTACCTGCCTTAGGCCTTGCCTATGTCATCTTACCATTCGACATAGTCCCTGACATGCTGCCATTTCTAGGGTTTTTAGATGACATCATCATCCTTGTGGGCTCAATAATAATTTTTATGATTTTCGGCCCACTCAAAAAACTATCTGACACAATGAAAAATTCGAAAGCAAAAGAAAATCAACAAAAAGAAACCGATATTGTTGAAGGGAAATATCGCATAATTGACGAGCCTACTGACTCAAAGTAATTCAACAGGAACTATGAGTCCATATGTTATAATTCCCATTCTTGTCAAACACAAAAACCGAACACAAACCCGTCATAAATACGATCAAGCTTGCGGGTCACAGGATTTTTAAAAATGAGAGTTGTCTTTATAGAAGATGTTGAAGGGGTTGCATTAGGGGGAGAGGTTAAGGAAGTAAAAAATGGCTTTGCAAGAAATTACCTTATCCCTAAAAACCTCGCAGCACCGGCCACCCACAACAACTTACAAAGAATTCACAAACTCACAAAGAATGCTGCCACTTCTAGGACATACCGCCTGGATGAAATGAAAAATTTAGCCGAAACTTTAGATGGGACGGAAATAGGCATTGAAATGAGAGCTGGGTCCAATAATCGGCTTTATGGATCCGTGACTGGCACCATGGTGGCTGATGCATTGGCGGAAGAAACCGGTATCAAAATTGAAAGAAGATTGGTACAACTTGATGATCCTATCAGAGATGTAGGGACATACGAAGTGCTGCTAAGGCTTTACTCAGATGTGAATGCCCTAATAAAGGTTACTGTCTACGCCACCGGTACTGACCCTTTTGAGATGGTTGCTCAAGAAGACGAAGAGTCGGATGAAGACAAATTATCACCGAAAGATAGCTTGGATGATATCTCTGAAGAGACCTCGAACTCAGGGGTAAAAGAAGACGTTCCAGTATCTTCTGTTAAGCTCGAGGAAAGTAATACGACAGAAACTGAATCAGAGCAAGACTCCCAAGAGTAACGGTAAACTGAATTGCCGATAGCATTTTGACTTGATTGCGTGGAAGTGATCATGTGATAATCGACAACCCAGACGCCAAATTTGACCCCGGGAGATTGGGTTGTACACCGATAGAACTCTGCCACACGATATCGAAGCCGAACACTCAGTCATAGGATCTTTGTTACTAGACGGAGATTCATTGTCAAAAGTGTCCTCTATATTGAAACCCACTGATTTTTACCTGGAAAAAAACCGCTACTGCTTTGAGGCTTGTTTGAATTTAGCCGGTAGAAATGAGGTCATAAACCAAGTCACCGTAGCTCACGAATTATCTCTCCAAGAAAAATTGGATCCTGTAGGAGGATCGGTTCACCTATCAGATATGGTCAATGGAGTGCCAAGCCCTGCCCACATTTTACATTTTGCTCAAATAGTCCAAAGAACATCTGTTATGCGGCAACTTGTGCAAGCTGCCGGATCTATTGCGAACATAGGGTATGAAAGTTCCCCTGACACTAACGACTCGTTAAACCGGGCAGAAGAGCTTCTTTTCGGCATCCGTTCTGAACGAGGAACAAGGGATTTCGCCGCATTACGCGATGTGCTAGACAACTATATGGCCGAAAGTCTTCAGCCGGACATAAACAGGCTAGCGCCCGTCCAAAGTGGTTACAACCAATTTGATCAGCTTTTGGGAGGGGGAATGCAGCGATCTGACCTATTGATAGTAGCTGCGAGGCCTAGCTTAGGAAAAAGTACCCTGGCCTTCAATATGGCAGCGGCGGCGGCGACTAATGGTAACAATGTTGGTATTTTCAGCCTAGAAATGAGTGCCGAACAGATAGCCCTCCGCCTTCTTTCAAGTGAAGCCCATGTAGATAGCCATAGATTGCGGCTTCAATTAATCAATGAAATGGAAGAGCAAAGACTCTTTGATGCAATTGGCAATCTTTCTGATCTTCCCCTATACATCGACGACACCCCATTTCAAACCATCGTTGAGATGCGTAGCAAAGCCAGACGTCTTCAAGCAGAGAGAGGTTTAGACCTAATAATAGTGGACTATTTGCAGCTAATAAATGGCAGTGGCGGTAGAAATAGCAACAGGGTTCAAGAAATGGGAGAAATATCAAGATCATTGAAAGGAATGGCTAGAGACCTTAATGTACCAGTGTTAGCCTGCTCTCAGCTAAGCCGAGCCATAGAACAACGTCCAGATCATCGCCCTATGCTATCCGACTTACGAGAAAGTGGCAGCATAGAGCAGGACGCCGATGTGGTTGCTTTCATACATCGTGAAGATAGATACGTGGACCCTGAGGCCTGGGAAAAACGATATCCCACCCAAGAATATCCAGCTAACATTGCAGACATAATAGTAGCAAAACATAGAAATGGTCGGACTGGGGGAATAAAGCTTTATTTTCAAGAACGTTTCGTTAAATTTGAGAATCTGGAAATTTATCAGCAAGACCCCGTAAGTGCATAATGGCATTTCAAGGTTTTATAAAAGGAGTGAGGTACATACCCGTTCCTGCTCCTGTATTCGGGGAATTGTTGCAGGAAATACAGGATATAACTGAGTTAAAAATAATTCTTCGAATTATCCGTCTACTACACAATAAAAAAGGTTTGGAAAGGTATGTGTCCATTGACGAACTGCTTGCAGATCGCGTTCTTTCAATCGGCATGGACTCGATGGATCTGGACACTCGGAGAACACATATCCTTCAGTGTTTGGAATCTTCAGAAAAACGAAAAATATTAATCAAAATCAACAGGAAAGATACTGATACATTCGCATATTTCTTGAACACGGAATTCGAAAGGCAAGCAATCGGAAAAATGAAGGGTCTTAAACATCAATCCGACTTTGAGCCCTGGGAAACGGGCGAAGATAGACCAAATATATATTCTCTTTACGAACAGAATATTGGTATATTAACTCCAATTGTGGCCGAAAAAATCGGAGAAGCAGAACAAAGATACCCTGTGGAGTGGATAGAGGAGGCGATAACAGAGGCTGTATCTCTCAATTCAAGAAATTGGAGATATATTTCGAGAATACTAGAACGGTGGGAAATAGAGGGAAAACAAAATGGAGAATCTAGGAAGCATTCTGGCAAAGCTAGATACATTTAAAGCTAACAGGAGCAACGATCTCTCTAAAGATATAGATCTAGATCCACCTATAAATTGCGATATATGCAACGATAAAGGGTGGCTAACCCCCACACTTCCAACCGGTCACCAAGATTTTGGATCGATAAAATCATGTGTATGCCGAAAAAGTGTAAAACAGGAAGAAATGACGACCAGGCTACTCTCATACAGTAACTTAGGGTCTCTTTCACGCTACACTTTTGAAACCTTAGATCTGAAAAATGAGACAAGCCAACAGGATGGCGACGATATTTTTCGTGAGGCTTTCATAAATTGTTCCAATTATTCAGAACGTCCGAGTGGCTGGATATTGATCAATGGCCCACATGGATCTGGCAAAACTCACCTTTCTGCGGCTATAGCTAACAGGTGTATTTCAACGGGAAAGCCCGCCTTTTTTATATATGTGCCTGATTTAATGGATCACCTCAGAGCTAGTTATACAAATAATCTAGATTTTGAATACGATGACTTATTTGACCAAGTAAAAAATGCGCCTATATTAATCTTGGACGGGATAACTGACCACAGCGTAAGTAGCTGGTCAGCGGAGAAATTGAATCAGATACTCAACCACCGATCAAACGGAAGACTCCCCACCGTTTTGACCACTTCTGAAGATATCAATTCTTTAGATCCGTTTATCAGAAGTCGAATATACGATTCAAATCTTTGCAATATAGTCACAACAGATTCAAGAATTAATAGTTATGACGAAATATCTTCTCTCGGAGCTATTCCTAAAGAACTGTCACAGATGAATTTCGATACCTTTAACCCCAAAGGGAGAAAGGGAAATTCCAATTTAGAACCAGTTTTTGAAAGTGCCCAGAAATACAGTCAAACCCCAGATGGATGGCTCACCTTCTATAGCGATAATTCAGGAGTGGGTAAAACCCATTTGGCAGTTGCTATCGGGAATTATCGCAAATCAGTTGGCGAGGATGTTTTCTTTGCATTCGTCCCAGAATTAATGGATGAGTTGAGAGCCGGGTTCTCTCCCGACAGCTCCCTCAATTCATCCCGTATTTTCGATAGGGTTAAGGATTCCTCATTATTGATTTTGGATGACTTGGGAAATGAACAAGACACAGATTGGTCTCAAAAAACGATATATCATCTTTTGGTTTACCGACACAATCACAGGCTGCCAACGATCATAACGACCAGGACAAATTTCAGCAGTATAGCCGGTCGAAGCGCGCAAGCCTCCAGGATCCAAGATGCCAAGATAGGCCAAATTTTGAACATACAGGCTCCAGATTACAGAATGGGCAGAACCCGATAAACACAGGAAACAAACTTTTAAATGGCAATAGCTGACGACTGTATATTCTGCAAAATAATTTCCGGAAAGGAACCGGCAGATTTTCATCACGAGGAAAAAGATTTCGTGGTATTTGAAAATAATCTTAAATGGTTTTCAACTCAATTACTTTTTGTACCCAAATTACATATGAACCAATCTAATTTATGGTCGTCAAAAAACTTGATATCTGATATCGGATTTCTTGCTAATGAAATAGGTCAGAAA
>Ga0315334_10003043_pt1 | contig 10508 bp, 5 predicted proteins | sample M150034915metaG_FD_205555 | JGI IMG/M metagenome (GOLD analysis project Ga0315334, IMG submission 205555) | Ammonia-oxidizing marine archaeal communities from Monterey Bay, California, United States - M1 500m 34915 | ecosystem: Environmental > Aquatic > Marine > Intertidal zone | place: USA... | reverse complement strand
AAAGTCCGTTCCAAAGGTATCTACCCCCGTCCGTGACTCCCCGTAAGTGCCTACTGCCGAGAGTTCTGCATTAAATTTCGAGATTCGTATGTCTTTTGGGTAACACTGTTTATAATTAATGCACTTAGTGCCGTGAGGCCAATCCATCCAATAATTTTCGGTTGTGAAGTGCCTGCCCACTTGGAGACCTTCATAGTTTCGTACATGAAGAAAACCATCCGAATCAATAACGACATCACTTGGACGTATTGGCAAATCTTTTTCATTCTCGGTGCCCCAAACCTTCGGCATGTTGAACGAGTTTTCGACCATCAGCAATACCGCGCCCTGGCCACCATAAGCACCTGGGGGCGCTTGCTTCAGAGCTGATGCGTTCGTAGCAAACAGCAAAAAAGCGATACAGGCAAGGCGTAGATTAGTTTTCATTTTTCTTTAAAATTTCTCCCGCCAGGATTCAATCACTGCCTTTTGCGAGTTGGATGCACTTGGAGTCGCTATTTCGCCCGAGATGATGCTCCCTTTCTTGGTGAATCCATCGGCAAGGTCAACCTCGGTCTGGTTGGCAGGTGTTCCACTGATGCTGACGTAGACCTTATCTTTATAGGCCCGCACTCCTGCCACCAATCCAGTGCCCAGCGCAGTCTGCTTTAACACCTTCCCGCATGCGTAACCCATTTGGTACAAAGTACTGACACCCGGAAAGCAGAGTTGCGCGGTATCCGGTTTGTACACTGGCGCATACAGTACCCCTTTGTCCAACGCGATCTTGGCGACGACTTTTTCATCCCGCTCAAGATTGAGGTACCAACCGTCATCACTCTCCGAGGGACAGGTCGCCCCTGCACCGGTCACGTTTTTTATCGTAGGGGAGCTCATACCGACTCCGCCGCCTTTGGTCACGATCGGAAAACTAGAATCTTTTACACCAAAAATCCGGTTTTGAATGGTCGCTTGTGATAACTGGAGCTTGTCTAGATTGCCGGTGCCAAAATAAACCCAGAGTTTATTATTGCTGTCGATTGCTGGCGTGACCGCGTTAAATGACGCGCGTTGATTGACCTCGTTGCCCGCGTCTCCAGTTAGCATATCCTGGTCGTGTGTACTGGCGCCCACGCATGGGCTAGCACTTCCTACATTGCATTGATTAACATTGTATAACCTGCTCTCCAGGTCCGCCGCATACAGCCTCGCACCTTTGTAACTCGCGGCACTGGTGGTATCTGCCGTGACAGCAGTAACCGGTGACGGATGTGAATTTTTAAATCCGCCGGATTCATCAGGCAGGTCAAACACTCTCAGAACCCTTCCCTGATCTTCAATGTTGATCACATAAAGTACCGAGCCGTAATCTTTGTCATCTGTATTATTAAGACCGCCGCCTATCACAGCAACCCACTTTTGCGGCTCGCCAGAATTAACCTCTATAGCGATAATGGTTGGCGTGGACAGCGCCTCGCCCATCATCGAGTAATTCATGTCCGGGGGCACACTTCTATGGTAGTGCTTGGATTTCGTACCTGCTTCATCCCAGTAATAAACAGCCTTTTCTTTTGAATCGTTCAAAAATGCAAACATAAACTTCGGTACCGAAGGGTTGGTTACATCCAAAGCAAAATAACCATACCCTTCTCTGCCAAGGCCCGCCATCAAGACGGTACGCCATTGACCGCCAAGAAGGACATCTTTAACTACGGGAGAGCCATCAACCCCGTAGATCGGGATGGTGACATGCTCGACACCAGAGAACATAGAGCGTAACTTGGGCAGCACGTTTGGGGGTATAAATCCCCATAGCTCCTCGCCGGTGCTGTCTTTAAAGGCGTGCAGCATGCCGTCATTGGCGCCCACATAAACCATGGTTTCGCGGCTGGCATTGGCATCGATAAACGCCTGGTAGCCGTTTTGCAGCTTTAAGTATTCTTCTGTGTTGGTATCACCCGCTAATTCGGTATCAATTGCCTTTGGTGGCCCCACAATCGCCATCTCGGAGTGATAGATGTCCCCGAGTTTCCATTCCCGCTCGTCGGCAGTATTCAGATCTTTATTCTCATCGTAAGCATCAATTCCTCTCACGAAATTGATCAATTTTTTGATCTCGCTTTCCTCTGGATAAAAACCCGCGCCCTCGTAGAGTGCCCACATCAACTGACGGGAATCGCTGGCCACAAAGTTATTCATTGCCATCGTGACCCACGGTGAGACCGTCCAGACCTTCCGGCTGTCCGGGGACGTTGCGTTCAGTTTGGCGCCGGCCTCCCAGATCACATTTCCGACCTTGCCGGTCGCCGCATCCAGTTCGTACTTGGTCAGTTTTCCGCGCCACTGCCCGGTTTCCGGAATCGTAAAGGTCGACTGATAGATGAAATCGCCCGCAGCATCAGAGGAAATCGTTGGGCTCGTACCGGTATAGACCAGTTTCGACTGACGCGCCTTAGAAACAATCAGTTCTATCGCGCCCGCCAGTTCGCCTTCATTCTCTGAAAATTGCGGGGTATAAGGAAAAGTGTTCCCCGCCTTGGCCACATTGATATAGGCTTCCTGGTTCGCGTACGGTGCCAGCGCGAAACCGACGACCCCGGTTTCAATACCCATCGAATCCACGAGCCGTTTCACCGCGGGCAGTTCATGTCCACTAAAACTTTCCCCATCGGAGAGAACCAGGATGATGCTCTTCTGACAGGGGATTTTTGGATCGATCGGACTTGGTGTAAATCCTGCGGCGGCGCCCTTGTAATACCGTTCCGCGAGCTCTATCCCTGACTTGAGATTTGTCCCAGACCTGCCCGGACCAAACGCAAACAAGTAGTCGAAACTTGTGGAACAGTACTTGCAACTCAACTCGATGATTTTTTTTGCGCCCTCCGGGGAGATCTTGACGAACATCCGAGCATCCCAGGACCAGCCCAGCAGGCCCCAGTGAATGTTATCGTTCATGTCTGGTCGCTCAAGGAGACTCTTGAGGACACCTTTCATCGCATCAAGCCGCGTCCGTCTGCTGTAGAGGCCAGTTAAAAGTTTCCCGTCAGGGTCGAACTTCAAGGCTCTCGAATACTGCTCATATCGCCCCCCGACCACATAAATATTTCCGCCGACATCTGAGCCCAGACCGTAGTGCCATAGCATTCTGTCGGGCGGATTGTCCTCAAACGGACCGTAGGGGGAGAAACGGGTCTGAAAATCGCCAGCATAGCTGTAACTGCCAACCTGACCACCACAGTAATCAGGTTCGGTTCTGTAGATCTCGCGCTGCTTAAGTACGTACACCCCCTTTGCAGTGACCTCGATATCCTGGCCGCCAAGGGCGTACCAGGAGTCTATTAGGGCGCCCGAAGATGCACTGTAGATTCTTACCAAATAACCTACGTTGCACCCTGACGGGACCGAATGCGTTAACGCACCGTTTTTACCGCTTCGGGACACCACATAGACTCTACCGTCATAAACCGATACGCCGTAGGGATAATCACCCGATTCGTTCCCGATTTCCCACTCCTTGATTAACACTCCAGTAGGATCTATTTTCCTTAGTGTCCAGGGCGGCTTATAGCTCTCGTCCGACCCGCTGACATAAAAATTGCCGGTTGGATCGACATCGATCCCCAGGGGGAACGGGACTGCAAACGTCTTTTGGTGCGTACCCGCCGAGTTGAACTTATGGACCTGGCTATTGACCCGATCGGTAACATAAAGATTATCCGCAGTATCCACAGCCAGTTTGGGCATCTCATAAGAGTTTCTTGAAAAGGGAAACCCATAACTTTTCTCATATTCGCGCTCTTTAGAGAATCGGCTGATGGGGCCTGGCGACCCGCCCCACACTGCCTGATGCTCTATGTGCCAATTGCCCTTTGAGTCAACAGCAATATCCCTGGGCTCCTTGGGCGCAGTGGGCCCGGGAACGTTGTGATTCATACTGCTCGACAGGTCAAAGGCGACAAGAATATTCACCGGGGATTCCGTAGCGCCTCCTGCTCCAGGCGGCAACTCTTTGGCATGGCCGGCTAATCCACCGATGAGGAAAAACACAAGCAGCGCTGAGCGTAACCAGTTCATTTCGTCAAATAGCCTTCCGAAAACCCGCTTTTCTGTTGATGTGCCACTAACGGCTCACGTGAAAACCATTTTACCCGTATCGTTGTCCTGACCGACGCCGACGCTGCCGTTAAAACCTTCGAAGAATACGATACTGACCGGGTTCTGTATTTCACACTTAACGGTGACTCCAACTCACAGACAGGCAGGTTTCCAGGAGCGTGACCTGGATCTCGCTTACACTGCCGGACCGGACTTAAGAGCGCCATCTTTATCAGTCGCAGTTAGCCAAGGTGCCAACCTTCCCTAGAATCTCTCCCGCCAGGATTCAATCACTGCCTTTTGCGAGTTGGATGCACTTGGAGTCGCTATTTCGCCCGAGATGATGCTCCCTTTCTTGGTAAAACCGCCGCCAAGGGAAACCGCCTCCTCGTTGTCAGGTGTTCCGCTTATACCAACATACACCTTATTGTTAAAGATCCGCGCGCCTGTAATCAGCCCAGCGCCAAGCTCGGTTCGCCGGAGCACCTTGCCACAGCCGTAGCCTAATTCAGCCAAGGCACTGGTTCCGGGAAAGCAGCCCTGGCTAACATCTGGCGTATAAAGCGGTGCAAACAACACCTTATCGCTTATCTGTATTTTATTAGTAACCTTCTCGTCTTTTCCCAGGTTGACATACCATCCAAGATCATCCTCTTTGGGGCAGGACGCCGCTTTATCGGTCACATTTTTCAGGTCGCTGATAGTCAGTTTTCCCTTACCGTCCCAAACAAATTCTAAGTGGTGGTCTTTTATTCCAAAAATACGGTTTTGTATGGTCGATTGTGATAACTCGAGTTTGTCCTGATTGCCTGTGCCAAAATAAAGCCAGACTTTTTTATCACTATCTTCGCCACTATCTGTAGTTACGGTTACAGGCATAAACGACGCGCGTTGATTAACGTTATTTCCTTCGCCATCGAAAATAAGATCATATGCATAAGGCTTGCCGCTATCGGTGAAATTAAATTTAAAAAGCTTGCTCTCCATATCAACCACATAAGAAATAGCGCCCTGATACGTTGCCTTTGGCGTCGTATCCGGAGTGACTGCGGTAAATTGAGCCGGCACTGAATTAATGAAGCCACCCTTTGTATCCGGCAAATCAAGGCGGGAACGCCTCCTGCCCGCGGTAGCAAGCTCAATAAGATAGGCTGCAGATCCATACTCTTGCGATTCCGATCCATTAAATCCACCGCCAATTATGGCAAGCCATTTTGGTGACGTTGTTGCTAAGGGCACCAGATTAATGGTTGGGGTAGACCACGCCTGGCCTAATTTCGAATATTCAAATTCGCTAGGAATACTGCCATAGTTGTTCTCGGTTAAATTACCAGTTGGGCCCCAATGACGGACAACCCGGTTGACCGGGTCATTGGATAAAGCAAAAAGAAACTTAGGGTTTAAAGGGTTGGTGATGTCTAACGCAAAATATCCATACCCGTCCCGACCAAGCCCCGTGATCAGTATGGTGCGCCAATGCCCTCCCCTTCCGTGATCAAAGTAAATATCCCTAACAGCGGGTGATCCATCAACCCCATATATAGGGATCGTGGTGTTGGGCACTGAAGTGGTCATCTGGCGCAAGGCCGGCAGGATATTAGGCGGCACAAAACCCCATAATTCTTCGCCGGTATCGTCTCTGAATGCGTGGAGCATTCCATCGTTGGCTCCAACATATACAACCGTGGGCCGACTGACGTTCGCCTCGAAAAATTCCTGATAATTATTAGCTTTCTTGTAGTATTCTTCTGATTTGGGGTTGCCTGCTTGTTTGGTATTAATCGCGGCGGGTGGCCCCACAATAGCCATTTCCGAGTGATAGATGTCACCAAGCTTCCACTCTCGTTGATCGCCCACCTGTAGATCAATGTCTTCATCGTAAGAATCAGTGCCACGAATGAACCCGATCAACTGGGCGGCCTTACTATCGGACGGTATGCTAGCCCCCTCATACAATAGTTTTTTCAGCCCAGCCACATTGCTGGGGGTAAAATTATTTAGTCCGTCAGGGACTCCCGCATCGTATGCCACAGTCCAGATCCGCCTTGAATCTGCATCCTTAAGGTTCAGCTGCGCCCCTGCCTCCCAGACCACGCTACCAACCGCGCCCGTATCGGAATCTAATGAATACTTGGTTAACTTACCCCTCCACTGACCGTTTTCGGGGATAGTAAAGCCCGATTGATAGATATGATCGCCCGAGGCTGACGGAATCACAGGCGCGGTACCGGTATAGCGGAGATCTGATTTTTGAGCTTTTGAAATAAAACGCATCAACGAGTCGTGCAGCTCGACCTCATTATCCGCATAAAGAGGTGATAACGGATGGGTTCCGCCGGCTTGCGAGAAACTCTCGTAGACATCACTAACTCTGGAGTCATCAGAAGAAACGTCGAAACCCACAACAAGGGATTTAACATCCAGATCACGCAACAGCCTGGCTGCATAAGGATCTGGGCTGCGGCCACCCCATTCGCCATCGCTCAGCACAATGATAAAGTTTCTTTGGCATGGCTCCTCCGGGTCAATCGGGCCTGGTGTAAAACCCGCTGCACGATTTTCGAAGTAGTCCTTCGCAAGTGACATACCCACCTCTAGATTAGTCCCCCCACGCGGAGTTTTACCGAAAGCGCAATTGGTCCCGCAATACTCGGTCACCATCGGTACAATTTCCTCAGCTCCGCCCGGTGAAATGCCTACCGCCATCTTGGCAGCCGTGGACCAGACTAAAAGCCCATAATTAACTTTCTTATTTAGTTCCTCATTTTGCAGAAGTCTTGTAAGGACGCATTTAACTGTCTCCCTTCGGCTTTTACTCTGCATCACCTGCGTGATAAATTTTCCGTTTTTGTCATATTTCTTAAGATACTTGGGAAGATACGGGTTTTTATTCCCACCAACCAGGTAAATATTACCCTCGGGGTCTGAGCCCATTCCCTTTGGATAGGTAACACCGCCAAGAGGGCCGCAGGCGGGCTGCTTTGGCGCAAATCGCTTTATGAAAGTCCCGGAGTATGAGTACTTGCCAACGTGGCCCCCGCAAGAGGGCTCCGTCCATTTTTTGGTTTTTGGATCGCGAACAGCGCGCCCAGCGTAATCGGCCTCTGCTCCAAGGATATAAATACCGTTGGCAGTGGCTTCGATATCGGTGCCGCCTAGCGCCCACCAGGTGTCTTCTTCTTCGCCGGTCTCTTTGTTATAGACCCGAACGGGATACCCCCGCTTGCAGTAATCATGAATGCCCGCAATTTTGCCTGGATAACCACGGCCAGAGGCATAGGGGTAGGACGTGTCAGAAACGATATAAACACTGTCATCGTATACAGCAAGCCCTTTAGGGTAATACCCTTTACCCGGGTCGCCTTTATATGTAGGCTCTATCGCAATTGGCCATTCGCCAAGAAGAGTTCCAGATGGGTCGAGCTTTCTCCAAAGAAAAGGGCCTGGTTCTTCCCCCCCAGGACTGCAATCAACTTCCTGCCCTTTAGTGCGTAACGCTGTTACGTATATGTTGTTTTTTGAATCAATATCAATGGCAAGAGGATTGGGAGTTGAAAAGGACTTAACGTGAACACCCCTGGCATCAAATTTGTGTATTTTACTGGTCTTACAATGGGCCAAATAAAGGTTGTCATATTGGTCGATCGCAATCCTACTGGGGATATGTGGTCCGTCTGGATCCCCGGCATAATTTAAGGAAAACCCATCCCCATAATCCTTAAGCCAGGTTCCAGCGGAGTTGTATTTTCGAAAGGGTTTGGCAAGGGGTGAAGTTTTTTGGCCGTAACGCGAAATCGAAGCTCCATGTGCGAGATGCCAGCTGCCATCCCCAGACCCGGCGAAATCCATAGGCATAGTCTCAGGCGCTTTGATCCGCTTAGTAGAGTTATTCATGCTCGATGAGTTATCAATCGATAGTAAGATATTCGCCGGGATAGACGAATCGACTCCAGCGCCTGGCGGTGGCTCCTTGGCGCCATAGCTGGCAGGTGCTATCAGCAAAAAGGCAATTAGCGCCATGGCAAAATAAAATTGCGCTGGCGCTTTATGCTGAACCGCCTTGGGCAGCACTAGAGCACGACTAAACTGTTCGGTTGCAAAACGGCTCAACTTGGCATTTGCCTTAGACACGACGTCACAACCGCTTGGGCCGGCGCCATAGTGTGGGTGGCACGCAAACGTTTTAAAGAGGTCGAATTAATATTCATTGGCCTGGCCCACATCATTTCCTCCTTCGGACGGGCCTCCAGCTGTGATCGATGCAATTACTCCTAAATTGGTACGGGCTTGTTTTGGCCCGACTCCGCTAGATAGAATTGTATAAATATATTTGGGGCCCGAAGCAGGCAACGTTGCGGTTAACGTAATGCTGCAGAAGTATTCATGCTTGGCCATTCTTCTTTGAAATTTCAGCGCCCTGACAGCTGAGCTCTCACCAGTTACCCTCCAGTCATCCATACTAGGGTTCGCTGCACCAAGAGCTGCACTGCCAATCCGATGGCAGACCTCGCCAGGTGGGTCTATAGTAATGCACGGTACACCTAACTCCGATTCAGCATCTAGCCATCGGACTGCTGCATCTACACAGGCTTCTGCCGAATACAGCGTCTCAGATCGGTCCGTATGGGCCTCTATCTGATCAACACTTCGGTTGCCGATATAAAAAAGCCCCATCCCCATTGTTGTAATGACCAAAGTGATAATCAATGAAACTATAAGAATTGCACCTTTTTGACCGCTGAGCTCGGGAGGCTGGTTCATAGCGTCAGATTTCTCACGGCGACACTGGTAGAGAATTCGCGGCGCCTGAATCGATCGGTCGTTTCAAGCGTAGAGTCGCCCGGATAATGTGCGCCTCGTTGGTACGATTTTTCACGGCTGAACTGCTGCTTGGTACGTAATGCGAGGTAGATTTCGATCAGTTTTTTAGGGTGCGCTGCACCGCCGGAATAGACCAGCTGAAGGTCCTCGATATAGTCCGCCATCGCATCTTCAGATCCCTCCTTTACCTGGCTTGCTGGCGCGATAATGTCGGTCTTCTTGAAAAGCCTGCCTCTGGTGCCTCGTGTTCCCACATGATCGCTTACCCAGTAACGGATTCTGAGTCTTTGGCTGGAAATGTTCGTTTTTTGGTGATCGTAAATGATCGTCACTTCATCGCAGCAGCCATTGCCAGCCCCTTGGGTTATAGAAATAGCATCGGCATCAGTAATCGCACCGTGTTCTGGCGCTCCTAACGGTGTCCACCATTCAGATCCTGCCATCCGGATATCGCGTTCCATGATTTTTAAAACATTGCGACCCGTCTGCCCAATCACCGTAGTGTCTCGTATTTTTGTGTATTGCTTATCAACAAGATCATAGGCAATCAAAAGACTCGCCAAAGCAATAGCACTTACTGCCGTTGAAACCAGCACTTCAACCAGAGTGAATCCTTGATCAGGGCGTATCGGGCGCATCAAATGTTCTTTTAGCAAAAATCGTGTTCTTACCATCGGCGCTGGTCAACTCGACTGTTAATATGTTTACCGTTCTGGTTCCCACAATTTTTTGGGTGATGTTAATTTTTCGGATGTCATCGGTTTTGGTCTCTCCGGATTCTGCATTCAGGTAACTGCACCATCGTTTTAAATGCGCTAACTGATCCGCTTTTCCGGCAGACGTACTCAAAGTTGCACATGCACTAAGGTTTTTGCCTGTATATTCTGCGATATTTTCTTTATCGCCAACCACTGTCTCAATGATGTCGGTAACGATCATGTCAAGGCGATCGCGTTGCTGTGCTTTTTGAATAGCCTCATCCGAAGCGGCGATAAAACCAAACACAGCCGTAATACCAATCGCGGTAATGACTACTGAAATCATTACCTCAACGAGGGTAAAGCCGTTTTCTGTCAACGCAGATTCAGCAGCTTCTTGATTCACTTTACAATTCATCGAACGATTTGGTTGTCGCATTAAGTTTAGTAGTCTCAAAAAACCCGGTGGCCCCGAAAATCTGGGTCTTGTAGTGAATGGTCTTATCACCACAAGTCGCTGTAACAGAAATCGTCTTAGGAGTCGCGGTCCCGTCAGGATTGAAGCAGACTTTGAAACCCGTAGAACCCGCATATTCAGAGCGATCTGGAATCAGATCATACTTATTTAAGTACGCTTCATGATCTGCAATTACCGCACCCTCGTCAGTTAAGGGTAGATGAAGATAACCATCCGCCTCACAATCTGCTGACATCCCGTGCATAACCCATACTTCTGGATGCACCTGCTTCGTCGATTCAAAGCGCGCTCGGGTAGTACGATTAAAACTCATTGCCTGGGCGCGCAGGGTCTGGAGAAACCCGTTCAAGTCGTCAAAATCGTTACGAACTTTGGTCGTGCAATTCCAGCCGCCCAAATTTAAAAATGTAGTTGAGACTAATGCCACCAGTACGATC
>Ga0315334_10003040_pt1 | contig 10509 bp, 3 predicted proteins | sample M150034915metaG_FD_205555 | JGI IMG/M metagenome (GOLD analysis project Ga0315334, IMG submission 205555) | Ammonia-oxidizing marine archaeal communities from Monterey Bay, California, United States - M1 500m 34915 | ecosystem: Environmental > Aquatic > Marine > Intertidal zone | place: USA... | reverse complement strand
GAGTAGCCGCCCCAATTTTGCGATCCTTGTCTACCCGGTGATCACCATGGGCGCACAGACTCACGGGGGTTCCCGTCGCAATCTCCTGGGAGCTTCTCCGAGTGCAGAACTGGTTGCTCTCTACTCCAACGAGATACAGGTCACCTCCAAGACATGTCCATGCTACCTCGCGCATGCCAGGGACGACCGCCTCGTGTCTCCGGAAAACAGCCGTCTTTTTCACGCTGCCCTGCAGATCTCCAAGGTCCCTTCCGAATACCTGGAACTTCCTTCCGGTGGTCATGGCCTGAACGGCTACAAGGGCCCGATGTGGGATGCGTGGCAGGGAGGTTCACTCGCCTGGTTGCGGAAGATGAAGATCATTTCCGCTGCAGAGTGATTCTCGATGGGGTTTGGGGTAACGCCTCGGATTTAGGTCGTATTGAGGATCATTGGGATTAAGGATTTTCTCCGTGCTCGGTTTCAATTGTTTCCTAATTGCCGGTTTCATCGCCTTTTCTCTCTGGTTGCAGTGCCACCATTACCGATCCCGTCGGTGGATCACCGTCGCAGTTCTGGGAGGGGCCTTCCTTCTCGCGGGCATCCTGCTGTGGCCGGGTCTTCTTTCCATGCAACGCGCGGTCACTAGTCTTGCCAATCCTTTCGGGCTAATTTGGATAAGCCTGCTTACGCTCACGGGCTATGCATGGCACAAGCATGACCGTTTCTGGACCAGAAGCCTGTCGGCATGCCTGCTCCTTTTCATGATCAGTGGCAATGGAGAGTTGACTGGCGCCTTAATGCGCTGGTGGCAAAAACCGTACGCGTCGATCAAGCCTCTTGAAGAAGGCCCATTTGACATCGTCATTGTTCTGGGTGGCGGAACATCGCTGGATCACACCAAGACCCCCGTCTTAAACGATGACGGCGATCGCGTCATGTTAGCCGCTCGTCTCTACCACACCGGGCGAACTCCACTGCTCGGATGCTCCGGTATTCGAACGGACGAATGGAAAGAGGAAATCCACGATCCAAGACGCCAAACTCTCACGATATTCACTGAAGTCGGTGTTCCTGAACGGGATATCGTTCCCCTTGAGGGGCGCAACACCAAGGAAGAAATGGCCTCAATTGCCAAGACTGCTGAAGCACGAGGGTGGAAGAACATCGGACTAATCACTTCCGCGTGGCACATGCGTCGAGCCATGCGCTTGGCTTCCAGTGCAGAACTGCGCCTTGAACCCCTGCCAGCTGATTCCAGCGTGGGACCATGGGATTGGCGGGACTTGTCCCTCATTCCTAACTCCGGTTCACTCAATCATCTCGGTTCGTTGTGCAAGGAATGGTTAGCCGCTCTGGTTAATAGGTAGAGGGTTCTGGTCGCTGGCGCAGGGGCATCTTTTCCTTGGCGATCAGGGCAGCAGAATCTGATTTTTCTTCCCCGGATCCCGCCTAGAATCGGCCCATGGCTGGCCGTATTGCTATTCTCTATTTTCTCGTTTTCTCCGCTTTGGCCGCAGCCGACCGTCCCAATATCGTCTTCGCGATCGCCGACGACTGGGGTTGGCCTCACGCCAGCATCTATGGAAATGATAATGTCTGCCAGACGCCTACCTTCGATGCCATTGCCAGAAATGGGATCCTCTTTCACCACGCCTATATTTCCTCTCCCTCCTGCACTCCCTCTCGCAATGCCATCCTGACCGGCCAATACCATTGGCGACTGGGAGGTGGAGGCAACCTCTGGAGTGTTCTCGACACCAGGCATCAGACTTATCCCCACCTTCTCGAGGACAAGGGCTACTTCACGGGTAGTTGGCGCAAGTCCTGGGGTCCAGGCAATGCCTCCAACTGGAAACGCTACCCCTCCGGGAAGCGCTTCAAGAACCCCGAGGCCTTTCTAGATGAATGGAGGGAGCAGGATGAAGGAAACCCCTTCTGCTTCTGGTTCGGTGCCAGTGATCCCCACCGGGGCTACAAATTGCACTCGGGCAGGGAGAGTGGAATGAATCTCAGCGACATCAGACTCTTCAAGCACTACCCGGACAGCCCGGAGATTCGCGGAGACGTCGCCGACTATTACTTTGAGGTGCAGCGCTTCGATCGTGAACTCGGACAGTTTCTCGCCAGGCTCAAGGCGCTGAAGGTTCTTGAAAATACCATTGTTGTAGTCACCGGAGATCACGGCATGCCCTTCCCTCGCTGCAAATCCAACCTCTACGATTCTGGCGCGCGTGTGCCATTGGCAATCCAATGGCCCAAGGTGATCAAAAGGGGTCGCGTGGTCGACGACTTCGTAAGCACTACCGATCTCGCTCCGACCTTCCTTGAAGCTGCCGGACTGGACCCCCTCGAAGCCATGACTGGACGCAGCTTGATGCCGATTTTCAGGGACCCTGGAAGCGGGAGGATCCAACCGGGGATTCGAGATCATGTGATCATGGGCAAGGAGCGCCACGTTCTCGCTCAGGAGGCTCCCGACACCGGAGGCACTCCCATGCGTGCCATCCGCACTTACGATCACCTCTTCATCCGGAATTTTCGGCCCGACCGCTGGCCCGCCGGGACTCCGAATCACAAAATCGCCACGATCCCGGGTGCATGGCTTGCGGACTGCGATAATGGGCCGACCAAGACTCATATGGTCGACAATAAGGACAAGAACGAAGAATACCGGATGAAATACGATCTCTCCTTTTCCAAACGGCCGGCCCTTGAACTCTACGACCTCAGGAAAGATCCGGATCAACTGCACAATATTGCGGGCAGCCCCGAAAGCTCAGAAGTCCTGAACCAACTTAAGGACACGCTTGAGAGCACCCTCAAAGCGACTCACGACCCAAGGATGCTTGGCAAAGGCGCGGAGGCTTTCGACAGGCCCAAGTACCTTGGCGGTGCACCCAAGTTCCCTGCGGTGAGAAAAAACCGCAAAAAACGCTCCCAATAAGCTCTACCTGAGTGGGATGCGCTGAATGGAAGCTTCAATTCGCAGAAACTCCTGGGGAGCCTCCGCAATAGGACGGGCGCTGCGCCAGGTGATGATCGAAGTGCCATCTGCATTCGGGACCTCGCTCACCAGGACCACGCGTTCCGGGGCGCTCGACCAGTCGACGAGGTTCCCGCTGATCTGCGCCATGAGGGTCACGTCGTCGGCCCCCAGCATCCGCCGGGCGCTGATGGTGAGGTAATTGTCAAAGGTGCCCTCCACTTCGAGGTTCATGACGGAAGCGGCAGGAACCAATTCGGACTCGGCGATGGCGGGATCGCCACCCAGGGCGTGTTCGAGGAGAGCCATCAGGCCATCTTGATCGTCGTCCCGGTGGGGATCGCCGGTGAACTCGGGAAGGGCATCGGAGCTGCCTGGATTACCGTCGGGCAGGGCGCTGCTGCGCCAGTTGACGGCGAGGCTGTGATCGGGGAGCGATTCGGGTGCCCTCAGGACCAGCGAGTAGCCCGTGCCATCGGCACCGCTTGGCCAGGGTCGGTTGTCGCGATAGCTGAAATCCCGGATGATGCTGTCTGCGCCCAGGGAGAGCGTCACGCGTTCACCGGCATTACTCAGATTGTTGGAGGCGGAGAGACGATATTCGCCTGCCACGGGCAGATTGGCACCGTAGTGCGCTTCGAAGACGGTCTGGTTGCGCACTACCAGGGCACTGCTGCCAGCGGCCAGACTTGTGATGCTCGAGCCCGCAAAGGAGAACTCAATCCCGTTGCTGAAACGCACGTCTGAGAGATCAAGGGTGGACGGCCCCACGTTTCGCACTTCAATGAACTCGAGTTCCTGATTATCATCGGCGGGATTGTACATCATCTCGCTGATTACGAGACCGGTCAGGTAGGGTTGGAGATCGGGATTCGCGGTGGTGAATTCCAAGGGGGCGGACCAATGACTCCAGCGCCCGTCGTCACCCCGGTGTCTCACCCGGGCACGATAGCGGCGACCGACTTGTACTGCGACAGCGGGCACCGCGATCTCGTCTTGAAAGACATTTAATTCGCCCGAGCTCCAGGTGGCCTCGATCTCATAGCGCCACGGTTCGCCTTCCTCGAAACCAGGCACGTCCGGATGACGGACCTCACCGATGCGCCATTCCATGGCCGCAAATGACGCGCCCCCATCTCCGGGTGCAAAGGCGTTGCTCCTGAGTCGCAGCCCAACCGCTGGGAAGCCGTTCGATCCGGTGTAGGAGATGACGGGTCTCTCCGGAATGCGGGAATCCTGCGTCATGTCGCGGAGTCGCCCCCCGCCAAATCCCCGTGACACAATGAACTTCTTCACCCAGTCCACCATGCCCGGGAAGTCTCCGGAAATGAGGGTGCGCCTCTTGGTGGGGAAGCGTGTCGAGGTGTAGGGATTCATGAAGAAGTAGGCTTTCGAATTGGGACTCGATCCCTCGACCCGTCTTGTCTGCGGATCTCCATTCCAACGGGCAGCGTCCAATTCCGCCATGCCGAGATTTCCGTCGGAGCTGCCCAGAACGCTGGCCAGTTCGTCGACAAGAATCCATCCCTGGTCGTTATTGAGCAGAAGATCCTGCAACTCCCGGGCCCGGTTTTGAAAGCGAATGTTGATCTCGGGATGAGTGAGGGCCTTGCGGAATTGCTCGAGGGTGGCGGGGCTTTGCACCGCGTTTGGTCCCCAGCGGTCGAACTCTTCGTAGAGGAGGTCAACGTCCCACGGGATCATGGTCCACCGCCGTTTGGTGGGGTCGTGGTAGAGGATGGAGTTTTCCTTGTCGCGCAGGTCGGAGTGATTGACCGCTTCCAGAATCGCCCGATAGGAAAAGTAGCTCTCCAGGTCCACCGTGCGATTCCACCAGGCCACCGGTTGCACCGGATTAGAGCGATTGTATCCCCGGGAAGTGGCTCCATAAAATGTGAAGAGATCGCTGCGGTTGGACGGCTGGCGGTAAGCCTGATTGACGATGTTGCTCGAGCCAAAGTGCATATTGAAGGTATTCCCATCGGGTAACCCGCGCTCGTCGAGAAAGCGGCGATCCGTTTGCTCAAGGGCGAGATAGAGGCCCCAGTTGTCGCCTTCAAACTGATTTCCCCGGGTCGTCTCCCGCGCCCCGTCGATGATACGAAGATGGAAATAGTTGGTGTTGGCGGCGGGGATGCCGGCCATGCGCCAGAGCCGGAAGGCCAGCGCTTCATCCAGTCCCGCTGCCCCGCGATTGGCGGGGTTCCAGGGGCTGGAGAGAGCGCTCCAGTTCAGGGTTCGCACTTTTTCCCGGTAGGGGCGCCCGTAGTCGTCGCGCCCCTGGAAGAGGTGTCCGCGATTGAAACGCAGCTTCCACTTGTTCTTTCCGGTGTTGTAGGTCGAGCCATGACCGCGAACACGGTAGCGCATGTGATCATAAACCACACCGTCGTAGACCAGGGCCCCTTCGAAGCGGTAGACCTTGTCGTTGAAGGAGCGGTTGTACTGGGACGCGCTCACGTCCTCAGCATTCGCGATGAGATGGTAGGTCGGAAGGTGGTTCATTGCCTCCGCACTGAAATCGAGAACGGGAGTTTCGCCCGGAATGATGGCTCCCCGCCAACCCGGAACGCCATTGTAGACGAAGTAGGCAAAGTTGACGGAGGGGTCGCTGGGCAGCGGAAGCCTCACGGTTGCCCCGAAGGAATCTTCAGCCACGATGCGGTAGCGAATAAGTTGACGGTGGCGCTGGAGGTCGGCGGGCAGGGTCGCCTGATAGGTGCTCTGGCCAGTGGGAAGGAGTGACATCGGCAGCCTATCCCAGCTTGTCTCAAAGGTAGCGTCGCTGAGGCGAAGGTAGCGCCCCGGCAGCACGGTCTGGTATTCCAGCGTGACCGAGGCCACCCCATCGGGATCAGTGACCTTACAGCTGACCACCACTTCTTCCCCGCTGGCGGGGGCGAGAGGCAGGTGATTGACCTGGCGCACCTGTGGTGGGGTGTCGACCGAGAAGACGGCGTTGAGTGCTCCCGGCGTAGGTGGAGCGGCTCGCCAACTGCCCGCCAAATCATTGTCCTGCCCGGGATGGAGCAGTTGGATTGAGGGATAGGGATTGTCGCCCGCCACGGGCCAGGGTGCGCCCACGGCGTAATTCACCCTGTCGATGGGTTCATCGAGATTATTACGCAGCTCCACGGTTTCCCCGCTGTTGCTGAGCCGGCCCAGGAAGGGCGCGTGGACCGGAACCCCGCTGAACTCCGCCTCGAAGAAGGACGCATCCAGGGCCACCACGAGGTAGCGGTCAGGCGCCAGTTCGGTGTTGGCAGGGAAGGCGTAATCCACCGCCCCGGTCAGGCGCCATCCGGTGAGACTCACTGTTCGCGCTCCTGCGTTGTAGAGCTCGAGGAACTCGGCCGGTGCGGTGTCTGAGGAGGGGTCGTAGTGGATCTCGTTGATCACGATCCCCGTGCCTTGTTGGCCCTGGCCGTTGGGTTGGCCGGGAGTTGGGTTGGAGAAGTAGAGACGTTCGAAGCGGGAAAAAGCGGCGGAGAGTTGGGGAGCAACGAGGAAGTCCGAATCGCCTGCATGCAGGTTCATCCCCTGGACGGCGAGAACGTTGTCGCCAATCGTCAAGGCGGTCGAGGGCAGCACGATGGTCTCCACCGCATTCCCTGCAGCGCTGGCGGCATTGTTCCAAGCGGGATCGGTGGAGGCGTTGCGCGAAGTGAGCAACTGTCCGTTGAGCCAGGCGCTGAATCCATCGTCGTAGGCAATTTCGAGAGTGAGAGTGGTAGCGAGCTCCGGTCCGGCGTAGGAAAAGGGGATCCGCAGCAGAGCAGAGGCGTTCTGGCCATGCATCTCGGGTTCCAGATCGGTCCGAATCAGGCTGTCGCCGACGGCCGCAAAGGTGAAGGTGCCTGCCCCGTAGCGGGCCGGTCCGCCCCCGTCCTCGCTATCCGGCCAGGCCCCGCCCGCAGAGCCGAAGCGGCTGGAGCCCACGAACTGGATCAGACCCCCTCCGTCGTTGGAGGTGGTAAAGTCCCCGTTGCCGCCCGAGTTGCCATTGCGTTCATCACCTCCGTAGCCGTGGGCCACGATGGTGTAGGGGCCCGGTTCCAGCGTGAGCGGGGACGAAAGGGACTTGAAGCGATGGCCCGCTTCGAGGGTTCCGGGGCTGCCGGAAGTGAAGGTTTCGCTGGCCAGCACGATGCCGCTACCGTTGCCGTCCCGCGACCAAAGCTCGGCCGTAATGGTGCGGTTGAGCCCGTCCGAATCGTCATCGAAGACCCCGAGTTTTTTCACCGAGATCGATTCGAGCACAGCGAAGTCCATCCCCAGTCCTCCACGGAATACCTGGGTGCCGGAAGTCCCATCCGCCACGCTGTAGGCGATGGTGGCTTCCCCTCCTCCCCCGCCGATCACCGCGCCGCCCCCGGTATTGAAGCCCACGCCCAGTTGCACGGGGGTCCAGGAGTTTTCATTGAAGGGTCCCCCGCCCCGCCAGGAGTCGTCAACCGGGCCGGAGGGAACCAGCAGGAGGGCCTGGGCGTCGCCCTCGATCAGGAGAGTGGTTACGGCTGCCGGACCCAGTCCCACTCCGTAGGAGAGGTCGAGTTCCTGGGGGGGATAGGGCGAGAAGCGGCTTGCCAGCGTGGCGCCATCCGGGGCCACCAGGGCCAGGAACTCTCCGCTTTGATTAAGAGCGAAGTTGGTGTGGAGCGGTCTGCCAGGTCGGTGGCGGTTCTTGCCCGACGCGAAGACGACCAGCGACTGCCCTCCTGCCAGTGAGGCGGGACCGGGGAACGTCCACTTGGTGAGATTGGTCTCGTCGTCGGTGAGGTGCCAGCCGGCGAGATCGACCGGCTCCGTTCCGCTGTTGGTAATCTCGATCCAGTCCGGAAACTCGCCGTCCTCATCGGCCAGGGTGGAGCCATTGTCCGCCATGAACTCGGAGATGAAGGGATTGGCCAAAAGCGGTGCTGCCCCGAATAGCAGGCAAGCTACGATTCGGGTCGCCACCAATTGAGGGACTCGACAGAAGAGCAGACGGAAGGGAGGGTGCATCAGGGGGACCGGGGAAGCATAGACTGCTTTCCCGAAAATTCCAACAGACACCGCACGGCAAACTTGTGAATGCCTGTGGACTTCACCGCCTGGCAAGGTTTGTTGATTGTTTGGTCAGTCGAGATCTACTCGGCACTCACGCTGACGTTGTCAATGGAGAGCCCGCTGAAGGTGTCCTCGCTGTTGTCGCTGATAAAATTGATTTCGATGATGATGCTCTCCCCGAGGGCTTCTGGTGCCACCGGGATGACCAGGTTGGTCCAGTCACCGTCGAAGAAAGTCATGTCGATGGGGTGCTCGAACCCCAGCTGGGTGAGGCCGGTTGCGTCCAGAAAGCGCACCGAGGCGGTGTCGGCGAAGCCATCGGCGTCCCTGAAGGCGTCGAGGGACAATTCGGCGGCCGGAATACCGGTCAAATCAATAACCGGCGAGCGCAGGGCGATGTCGGAATCCGGTCCGTAGTCGCCCTGGTTGGTGGACCAGGCATTGGCGGAGCCATCGGCGCCGGTGAGGGGTCCAGTGCTGCCGCCGGGGGTGCCGCGCTCCCAGTTGGTATTGCCGTTGGCATCGTTCACGATCGCGGTCCACCCTTTGTCAGTCTCAAAATCATCTTCGAAAAGAGGCGGACCGTCCCTCTCGACCAGCACGAAGTAGCGTTTCTCGTCAGGGGGGCGAAGGGAGGTCTCGACGTTCAAGGGAGGGGTCCCGGCAATATCTCCGCGGAAGAGGGGCCAGCCTGCTGCCGGGTTATCGGAGAGATCGGTGTTGCTTAATATGTCGTAGACCTTCCCTAATCTGCTCTCCCACTCGAAGATGAGATCGTTCCCGCTCGAGGAAATTCGCCAGAACAATTTAGGCGGCGGCTCAGTTCGGAAGGCAAAGGTCCCCGCCGCATAGCGCACCGGCGGTCCGCCATCAACATTTTGTGGAAATCCAAGGGCGCCACCAATTCCACCGCCCCCATAACGGGCACCGCCCACGAACTCGATGCGTCCGTCCCCATCATTGATGGGCTTGAGGTCTGGTCCAGGACCAGCGGTATTCCCGTTCGGCTCACCCGCCCCATAGCCCCGACCGACAATTGTGTAGGCGCCCGGCTCGAGGACGAGCGGGGTGGGGAGAGATTTGATCCGGTTCGAATGGTGCAACAGCCCGGGTGCCCCTGGGCCGAAGGAGAGGGATGCCAGCAGCGACGTCCCCAGGTTGTTGTCGTCCCGCACCCAGAGCTCGGAGGTGAGTTCCCGGTTGAGACCATCCGCCCCACTGTCGAATACGCCAAGCGCGGTGACTTCGATCGCCTCGCCGATCACGAGGAAGTCGTGTCCCAGTCCTTCCGTAAATTCCTGCGTTCCGACGCCCGGCTCCAGGTAGTCGATCGCCAGCATGCCCTGGAAGGAGAGCGACGGACCGCTGTCCGGATCATTCGGGTCAAAGCCCGCGGCGACCTCCTCGCCGTCTGCAAACCCGTCATCGTCGGTATTGGTATCATTGGGATCGGATCCGGTGTCCCCTGTTTGCGGAACGTCTGGATCTTGCAAATCACCGGTCCAACTCGTGAAGGAGCGGGTATTGGTTTCAACGCTGTCCCACAGGCCATCGCCGTCGCTATCCCTCTCGGTTGGATCGGTCATGGCAGTGTTGACCTCTTCCCCATCTGTCAGGTCATCACCATCCGTGTCCCGCTCGGTGGGATCGGTGTTGTTCTCAAACTCCTCCGTGTTGTTCAGACCATCGCCGTCGCCGTCATCATCGGCATCGTCAGGATCACTGGGATTCAAGCCGAAGGTCTCTTCCCAGGCATCAGGCAACCCATCCCCATCGGTGTCCTCGCTCAGGAATTCAAAGGTGCCGGCAAAGTAGCGATTGGCCGGGCCGCCATCAGCATTCGGCGCCAGGGTCAGGGGGTCATCTCCGCCCCAGCGGGCTCCTCCCACGAAGGTGATCAAGCCGTTGCCGTCATCGATCGTTGAGACCTGCCCGTTGCCGTTGCCTTCCTGACCGTAGCCCTGCGCCGTGATGGAACCCTGAAAACCATTGGGTAATACCAGGGGCGTGGTGAGGGCGAGAAAGCGGCTCCCGTCCACAACGTCGCCGGCGTCCCCGGAGAACGAAAGGGTTTCTCCCACCACGAGGCCGGTGGCGCGGTCCACGATTCCCACAATGATCGTACCCAGAATTCCATCCTGCCCGGAGTCGAAGGCACCCAGGCGCGTGACGATGATCCCGTCCGACCCGGTGACATCGAAATCCATTCCCAGCAATCCATTGTGTTGTTGATTGAACGTCGCTCCAGCGGGGACGGTAAGTGCGATGGCAGCAGTCAGTTGGGATGACGGCGGACTGCTGTCCGGATCATTCGGGTCAAAGCCTGCGGCGACCTCCGCGCCGTCTGCAAACCCGTCATCGTCGGTATTGGAATCATTGGGATCGGATCCGGTGTCCCCTGTTTGCGGAACGTCTGGATCTTGCAAATCACCGGTCCAACTCGTGAAGGAGCGGGTATTGGTTTCAACGCTGTCCCACAGGCCGTCGCCGTCGCT